>Ga0172371_10000770_pt1 | contig 50594 bp, 40 predicted proteins | sample Lak12m_FD_114543 | JGI IMG/M metagenome (GOLD analysis project Ga0172371, IMG submission 114543) | Freshwater microbial communities from Kabuno Bay, South-Kivu, Congo - kab_022012_12m | ecosystem: Environmental > Aquatic > Freshwater > Lake | place: Democratic Republic of the Congo: South-Kivu... | reverse complement strand
GCTGATTATCAATTTCCCCGGGAGCCCCAAAGCCTGTGAGGAATCATTCGAAGTCATCAGGCCGGTCATCGGCCACGCCCTCGAGCTGCTCGCCGGGGAATGCGGCGATTGCGCCCGGTAGGCGGAGGCCCGATTTCCAGGTAAAAACCATCTCAAATAGCTTGCATTTTCAGACAATTCTGATATTCTCGGCCTGGAAGCGTGACTGGCGTAAGGTGGGGAACCACTCGGAAGCGCTTCTGCTGGCTTGTGCCAGCCGATTGGCCGGACGCCTGGGCCCTCCATAACAATGGAAGGCTTGGGTGTTTTTTAATCCCCGGAGCCCTTCCCCGGAACCAGCAGAAGTTCAGAAAGGGAAAAGCAATGGCCGATCTTCCTCATCACGAAATCATCGCCGAAGGCGGCCCGCAGGTCAGGTTCTTCATAGACGGACGCTACCTGCAGGTGAACGCGCGCATGACCATTCTGGAAGCGGCGCAGGCGCACGGCATCGAGATTCCCACCCTGTGCAGCAATCCCTTTGTCGCGCCCTCTGGCCGCTGTGGCCTGTGCCTGGTGGAAGTGGTCGGCGACGGCGTCGTCAATTCCTGTCAGACGCCGGTGGCCGACGGCATGGAAGTAATCAGCGAGACGCCCGAGATCGCGGCCAAGCGCCAGAAGATCCTTAACGAGTACCTTACCGCCCACAACGCCTACTGCGAGCCGCCCTGCCATAATGCCTGCCCGGCGCGCATCGATATTCCCGCTTATGTTGGGGCCATCGCTCGCGGGGATGACGCCGAGGCGATCAGGATCGTCAAGCGTCGGCTACCGCTGCCGCGGATAATCGGCCGCATCTGCCCGCGTCCCTGCGAAAGCGCCTGCCGCCGGACCCAGGTTGACGGGGAGCCCGTGGCTATCTGCCAGCTGAAGCGCTTCGCCGGCGACCGGTCGGCGGAAGAGCGAGTTGCCGTCGATGATGAGATGGCGCCGCCCTCGGGCAAGAAAGTGGCGGTCATCGGCGCCGGGCCCTCCGGGCTGTCCGCGGCATATTTCCTTTCGCTCAGCGGACATCAGGTCACTATCTTTGAAGCCAACTCTCGCGCTGGTGGCATGATGCTTACCGGCATCCCGCCGTTCCGGTTGCCGCGCAACATCATCGACGAAGAGGTAGACGCTATCCTCGACCTCGGTGTCGAGCTAAACCTGAACAGCCGCCTGGGCAGGGATTTCACCATCAAGAGCCTGAAGGCTGACGGCTATGACGCCATCTATCTCGCCATCGGCGCCCAGCGGGGCTCGGTGGGCCGGATCGATAACGCTGCCGGCGAGGGCGTCTTTTCCGCGGTCGATTTCCTGGCTGAGAGCAACAGCGGCGACTGGGACAAGCCCCTGGGCAGGACCCTGGTCATCGGCGGCGGCTTCACAGCCATGGACGCAGCCCGCTCGGCCCTGCGCCTGGGGGCCGACGAGGTGACAGTGGTCTATCGCCGCTCCCGCGAGGAGATGCCGGCCACCAAGCAAGAGGTCGACGAGACCGAGGCCGAGGGCGCCAGCCTTGCCATCCTTACCGCGCCGGTATCCGTCGCCCTTGAGGATGGCCGCGTCGCCGGGGTCGTCTGCCAGAAGATGGAGCTGGGCGAGCCCGACGAGAGCGGCCGCCGCCGGCCCGAGCCTATCGAAGGCTCCGATTTCACCATTCCCGCCGACACGGTCATCCTGGCGATCGGCCAGGAAGTCGATCACGAGGGACTGGCGGGCGCCTTGGAGGGGCTCGACCTGACCAGTTGGCGCACCATCGCATCCGACCAACGCACCCTGGCAACGAGCATCGACGGCGTGTTCGCCGGCGGTGACTGCGAGACAGGCCCTGCCACGGTGGTAGAGGCCATCGCGGCCGGACGCCGGGCGTCAGTGGCTATCGACGCCTGGATGGATGGGCTCGACCCTAACGAGGTCTGCGGCTCGCCTGCGGCAGGCCTCAAGCGCCGCAAGCCCAAGATGTTCGACATCGGCGCCGAGCCGCTGTCGAGCGACGAACGTTTACATATGCCCGAGCTGAGCGTGGCCGAGCGGGACAACTTCGACGAGATCGAGCTCGGCTTCGATGAAGATGCGGCGCGGGCCGAGGCGGCCCGCTGCCTGCAGTGCACCTGCCACGCGGTCGCCGACTGCGAGCTCAGGCGCCTCTCGATCCGTTACGGCGCCGGCACGACCGAATTCAAGGGGCGCGGCCAGTTCCCGTTGTTCGATGGGTCCCCCATCCTGCAGCTCGACCGCAAGCGCTGCATCAGATGCCACAACTGCGTCCGCATGTGCGCCGAGTTCGAGCAGAACTTCGTGTACGTCGTCGACGAGGACGAATATCCGGCGCTCAGGGGGGCGACCTATCGCGAATCCGGCTGCACATCCTGCGGCTCATGCATCGATGCATGCCCGACCGGCGCGCTGGTCAACGCCCAGCTCAAGGATAGCCGCGAATGGGAATTGACCCGCACGACGACCACCTGTCCGCTCTGTGGCACGGGCTGTAATTTCGATCTGAACGTGAAGAACGGCAAGGTGGTCGGAGTCACCACCAACATGGAGTCGCCGGTCAACCGCCGCTCCCTGTGCGTCAAGGGGCGCTACCATACCGATCTCATACACAGCCCGGAACGGCTGACCACACCGCTCATCAAGAAGAACGGCGCCTTCGAGGAGGCGACCTGGGACGAGGCCCTCGACCTGGTTGCCTCAAGATTCATGGAAATCAAGCAACGCGACGGGGCTGATGCCCTGGCCGCCCTGAGTTCGGCGCGCTGCACCAACGAGGAGAACTGGTTGATGCAGAAGTTCGTGAGGGTGGTGATGGGCACTAACAACGTTGATCATTGTGCCCGTACTTGACACGCTCCCACGGTGGCCGGTCTGGCCATCTCCTTCGGAAGCGGCGCCATGACCAACTCCATCAGTGAGGTCGGATTCTATGATGCGCTGTTCATAATCGGCTCCAACGCCACCGAGGCGCATCCCGTCATCGGCGGCAAAATGAAGCGTGCCGCCCGGCGCGGCGCCAGGATCATCGTGGCCGACCCCCGGCACATAGAGCTGGTCGATTACGCCGAGCTCTGGCTGCGGCTGAGGCCGGGCACCGACATGGCCCTCATCAACGGCATGATCAATGTGATTATCAACAAGGGCTGGGCGCACGAGGAGTTCATAGCGGACCGCTGCGAGGGCTTCGACGCCATGTGGGACGTGGTCAAGGATTACACGCCTGACAAGGTGAGCGAGATAACCGGCTTGCCCGAAGTCGAAATCTATGCCGCCGCCGACATCTACGCTCACACTCCCCGGGCCGGCATCTTTTACACGCTGGGCATCACCGAACACACCACCGGCACCGCCAACGTCATGAACCTCGCCAACCTGGCGATGGTCACGGGGCACGTGGGCGTCGAGCACGCCGGCGTCAATCCGCTGCGCGGCCAGAACAACGTCCAGGGCGCCTGCGACATGGGGGCACTGCCCAATACCTTCCCCGGATACAAGAACGTGACCGCCCAGGAAAACGTCGTCCCCTTCGAGAAGGCGTGGGGCGTGGAACTGAGCGACCGTTCGGGGCTCCGCATCCCGGAGATGTTCGATTCGATCCTCGAGGGCGAGCTCAAGGGCATGTACATCATGGGTGAGGATCCCATCCTGACCGACCCCGATGCAAACCATTCACGCAAGGCGATCGACGCGCTTGAGTTCCTGGTGGTCCAGGACATCTTCCTGACCGAGACGGCGAAGTATGCCGACGTGATTCTCCCGGCCGCGCTCTACGCGGAGAAGGACGGCACCTTCACCAACACCGAGCGGCGCGTGCAGCGGGTGCGCAAGGCCGTGGACCCGCCGGGCGAAGCCCGCGCCGACTGGGAGATCATCTGCGATCTCTCCCGGCGCATGGGCTATAACATGACTTACGGCTCGCCCGAAGAGGTCTTCGAGGAGATCAGGCCGCTTATCCCGGCTTACGGCGGCATCACCTACGACCGCCTGGATATCGTGGGGCTCCAGTGGCCCTGCCCCGACATCTCGCATCCCGGCACGCCCTACCTGCACGAGAGCTGCTTCCCGCGCGGTAAGGGGCTTCTGCAGGGCTTGAAATACGAGGCGCCGGCCGAGCTGACCAACGACGAATATCCCATCCTGCTTACCACGGGACGGATGCTATATCAATACAACGTCTCCACCCGCAATTCCGGCATCCTGGAGTCGATGGCTCCGCATGAGCTGGCCGAGATCAATCCCGAGGATGCCGCTGGCATAGGCGTCGCCGATGGCGAGGAGATGCGGGTGAGTTCGCGCCGCGGCTCTGTCGTCACCAGGGTGAAAGTCACCGAGCGGGTGCCGCCGGGAATCCTGTTCATGACTTTCCACTACCTCGAGTCTCCGGTCAACGAACTGACCAACTCGGCTTACGACCCCATCTCCAAGACGGCGGAGTACAAGGTCTGCGCGGTGAAGATCGAGAAGGCCTGAGCCCGGCAAGACAATAAGCAAAAAGGAAGCAAAAGTGTGTGAACCCGATCAAAAAACAGTCCCCGTCGAAGAAGCCGTAGGCCTTATCCTCAGCCACGACATCACCGAGATCAACGCCGTCGCCCACACCAAGGGCAGCCGCTTCCGGCGCGGGCATGTAATCACCGAAGCTGATGTGCCCGCTCTGCGCGATCTGGGCAAGGAACATATATATGTGCTCGAGATCGGTGAGGGCCAGATGCACGAGGACGATGCCGTGCTGAAGCTGGTGGACGCTCTGGCCGGCGAGAACACCGATTATCTTCCCGAGCCGCGCGAGGGACGCATCAACATCATCGCCGGTGTCACCGGGCTGCTCAAGGTGGACGTCGAGGCGCTGGAGCGCTTCAACACGGTCGATGAGGTCATGTGCGCCACGCGGCATACAAACACGGTCGTTCAGGCCGGCGACATCATCGCCGGCACACGGGCGATTCCGCTGGTGGTTGAGACCGACCAGATCGAGCAGGCGGTGGCCATCGCGTCGAACGCAAATGCAGGCGCAGAAGGAGCGGGCGGAATGCTTTCCGTGCTGCCGCTCAAGGCGGCCCGGGTCGCGCTGATCATCACCGGCAACGAGGTCTACACCGGCCGCATCGACGATGCCTTCGAGCCGATCATTCGCGGCAAGGTGGAGGCGCTGGGTTCGATCATCGTCTCCGTTTCCAAATGCCCGGACAACCTGCAGGCGATCCGGCAGGCGGTGCTGGCTGCGCGCGATGCTGCGGACCTGATCATCATGACCGGCGGCATGTCCGTCGACCCCGACGACCTCACGCCCCTGGCGGCCAGGGAGTCGGGCGCTGAGATCTCCGCCTATGGCTCGGCGGTGCTTCCGGGCGCCATGTTCATGGTCGGCTACTTCGAAGACGGCACGCAGGTCCTGGGAGTGCCGGCCTGTGGCATCCATCATCCCCGGACTATCTTCGACCTCATCCTGCCTCGTGTGCTGTCGGGCGAAAAGATCACCGGCGCCGATATCGCCCGGCTGGGCCACGGCGGCCTCTGCCTGGATTGTGAAGAGTGCCGTTTTCCGGTCTGCCCCTTCGGCAAATCCGCCTAAGCTGTTTCCCGCGAAAGCGGCAGCCGACCATGGAGGGTCATCGTTGAGCATCCTCAAAAAGACTTTCGAAGAGCACCTGGCCGAAGCCGCGGCGTTTCACGGCGGCGACTGCCCCGGCCAGACTCTCGGGGTGCGCATCGCGCGCGCCGGGCTGGAGCGCCTCGGCATCGATGACCCACTCTCTGACGCCTGGCGCAAGAACATCATGGTGTACGTGGAGATCGACCGCTGCGCTGCGGATGCGTTGATGATGGTGACCGGCTGCCGGGTGGGCAAACGTACCCTCAAGCTCGTCGATAACGGCATCATGGCCGCCACTTTCGTCAACCTCAAAGAGGGCAGGGCCGTGCGCGTGACCGCCCGTGAAGAGGCCAGATCGCTGGCTCCGAAATACGCTCCCGAAGAGCAGAACAAATACGAGCAGCAGCGCCTCGCTTACCGGGTCATGCCCGATGAGGAGTTGCTGGATTTCGAGGAAGTGAAAGTGGCTATCCCGCCCGAGGATATGCCGGGCAGTCCGATCTCGCGAGTGGTCTGCGAAAGGTGCGGCGACACCGTGGTGGACATGCGAGAGGTCCGGGGTGAGGGTGCGGTGCTCTGCCGCAACTGCGCCGGCCCCAGCTTCTTCACCCGTCTCTGAACTGGGGACACCTTACTAATTAAACACGCTATTTGGTCGATTCTGACATTCGCTAATTCTGGTCTTCTTCGTTGCCGCGGATTATTCCCGCAATTAATTAGTATGGCGTCCCCGAGTTACATAGAATAGCGGTTGACCATGTCAGCGCCAGCCGAAATCAGCAAGCGGGTCGATGAGCTCCGCCGTGAGCTCGAGCACCATAACCATCTCTATTACGTTCTCGATCAGCCCGAGATAAGCGACGCCGACTACGATGCTCTCTTTGCCGAGCTCAAGGAGCTCGAGGAGAAGTATCCGGAACTCCAGTCGCCGGATTCGCCTACACAGCGGGTCGGCGCCGAGCCGCTGGCAGCCTTCGAGCAGGTTCGCCATCCACAAAGGATGCTGTCGCTGGCGAATGCTCGCAATGAGGATGAGCTCGAGGACTGGCACCGGCGCGCCGGCAAGCTGCTGGCCGAGGCCGGTATCGAGCCGGAGAGCGCGGCTTTCGTTACCGAGCCCAAGATCGACGGGCTGGCAGTGTCGCTCATATATGAGAACGGCCGGCTGGCCCGCGGCGCCACCCGCGGCAATGGCGAAGTGGGCGAGGATGTCACCACCAACCTGCGAACCATCGGTGCCATCCCGCTGAGTCTGCACCTGCAGGCAGATGAAAAGCCGCCCGCGGTGGTAGAGGTGCGTGGCGAGGTCTACCTGCCTCTGGCCGCTTTCGCTCGCTTCAACGAGGAACGCGCCGCCACCGGCGAGCCTACTTTTGCCAATCCGCGAAACGCCGCCGCCGGGTCGGTGCGCCAGCTCGACCCCCGCATCGCCGCACGCCGTCCGCTGAGTATCTGGTGCTACCAGGTCGGCTATACGGAAGGGCTGGAACTCGAGTCCCACTGGCATGCGCTCGAGTGGCTGACCGCGCACGGGTTCAAGGTTAACCCCATGGTCGAACGCCACGAGCGGTTCGAGGACGTGCTTGCAGCCTGCCGCGCCTGGGAAGAGCGCCGCGCCGCGCTCGATTATGACATCGACGGCGCTGTGGTCAAGGTCGACGCTTACACCATGCAGGAAGCCCTGGGGGTCGTGGGCCGCGATCCGCGCTGGGCCATCGCTTACAAATTCGCGCCCAGCACGGCCGTCACGAAACTGCTCGAGATCGGCATCAACGTCGGCCGCACCGGGGCGCTCAATCCCTACGCCATCATGGAGCCGGTCGCGGTCGGCGGCGTGACCATCACGCACGCCACGCTACACAACGAGGAAGACATACAGCGCAAGGACATCCGCCTGGGGGACTGGGTGGTGGTGCAGCGAGCCGGCGATGTGGTGCCGCAGGTCGTCGGCCCCGTGATCCAGAAACGCACCGGCAGCGAGAAGGTCTACCGCCTGCCCGACGAATGCCCCTCCTGCGGTTCGCATACCGTCAGGCCCGAGGGAGAAGTGGTCGTGCGCTGCCCCAACAAGTCCTGTCCTTCGCAGATCGTCGAGAGTATCAAGCATTTCGTCAGCAAGGGCGCCATGGACATCGACGGCGTCGGAGAGAAACTGGTGACCAACCTCTTCAATCTGGGGCTGATCAGCAACATGGCCGACCTGTACTGCCTCAAACCGGAAGACCTGATCGGGCTGGAAGTATCCCATACGTTCAACAAGCAGGGAACACGCATCCCCCAGAGGCTGCAGGAGACCAGCGTCAAAAACATCTTCAAGGCGCTCGAAGCCTCGCGCGAGCGGCCCTTCCACCGCGTGCTTTTCGCGCTGGGCATCCGCCATGTGGGGGCGATCAACGCGCAGCTGCTGGCGCGTAATTTCGGGGATGTGGATTCCCTGATGTCGGCTTCTGAGGAAGAGATATCCCAAGTCGAGGGCATCGGCCCCGTCATTGCCGAGGCCGTACGCGAGTTCTTCGACGAACCTCATAACCGGGAAACGGTAGAACGGCTGCGCGTCGCCGGGCTCAGATTCCAGGTTGAGCCGGCAGCGGAAAGCGGAGCGGGGGCCCAGCCGCTGGCCGGCAAGACCTTCGTCCTGACCGGGACACTAGCCAACCTGGGGCGCGCCGAGGCGCGTGAGAAGATCGAGGCGCTGGGAGGCAAGGTCTCCGGTTCGGTGGGCAAGGGCACCGATTACGTCGTGGTCGGCGAAAACCCGGGATCGAAGCTGCGCAAGGCGGAGGAATTGAAGAAGACGGTTCTGGATGAGGAGCAGTTCCTGGAACTGCTGTCCAGGAAGTAACAAGGCTCCCGGACCTGTAAGAAATGAAAGGGCGAGAGCCGCCTGCGGCGGCTCTCGCCCTGAGGATCCTGCTCAGACTACGGAATCGGCGGTGTCGGTGTGGGCGTATAGCCCATCGCCTGGTACTTCGCGTCGATCTGAGCTCTTATCTGCTTGAGCGGGGTTCCATCTTTTAGCCCTTGGCTCACGGCCAGGGTGATATCCACTCATAAGTCTCAGCCGGCGGCGTGTTTGTCGAAGACGATGTCGTTGCCGTTGCGTGACGCGATATAGCAATCGAGGTTGCTCTCGTGCAGCGCACCCGACTCCTGACCGCAACCGCAATAACAGGGTATCTGAGCCAGTATGTCCGGATTATCGATAGCGAACTGATACGCCTCGACTGAGCCTCTCGGAGCCGTTGGGTCGGATGCGAAGCTCGGCGGTTTCGGCTCCGCCGAGGCGGTGTCGCCGCCGCCGCGGGTAAACGCCCAGCCCAACACTCCGCCAGCCAGCCCCATCGCGAGCACGACGCCCGCGAATATCGCTACCCAGACACCGGTGGACAGACCACTTTTTGCAGCTGCCTTTTTCCTGGATTTCTTGTTTGCCATTTCACCACCTTCACAGTGCTCGGATCTCATTCCTGGTTCATCCGTGGGGTCCACGGCTTAACCATCCGGGTCATAAACTACCTGCTAATACATAAATATACATCAATGATTATGTATATCGCAAAAAGGCCCCTTCTTGTCGCAGGGCACCGATTCGAGTTCCAGGGTGGAGTGGACGATGCCGAAATCGTCGAGCAGCTTGCGCCTGAGGTCCGCCACGATCCGCCCGCCTTCACTGATCATCACATCCTCGACCATCACATGGCAGCTGAGGGCGTATATGCCCGAGCCCAGCGTCCAGACATGCATGTCGTGGATGTCGAGTACGCCGTCCTCGGTCTTCATGTCCGCGATCAGGGCATCGACGTCTACAGAGCGCGGTGAGCTCTCCAGGAATATCTCCAGAGTCTCGACGACGATCTGCCAGGCGCCCCAGAGGATAGCCAGACCCAGCACGACGCTGATCAGCGGGTCGATAGCATTGAACCCCGTTGCCAGGATGACCACGCCGGAGACGAGGACCGCCGCCGAGGCGGCCGCGTCGCCGAGCAGGTGCAGGATGGCGCTGCGGATATTGATGTCTCCATGGGCGCGGTTGCGCAGGAATCCGACGATGGCCAGGTTGGCCATGAGCGCGAGCGCCGCTGTCGCGATCACCAGTCCTCCGGCCACCGGCTGCGGTTCCCGGAAGCGTTGGTAAGCCTCGTAGAATATCCAGAGGGTGACCGCGACCATGGCCAGCGAATTGATCAGCGCCGAGAGGATGCCGCTACGGTGGTAGCCGAAAGTCTTCTCCGCCGTCGCCGGTTTTTTCGCCTGCTCGATCGCGAACCAGGTGATGCCCAGCGCGGCCATGTCGGTGAAGTTGTGGACGGCATCGCTGAGGAGCCCCAGGCTGTCGGCGGCCAGCCCGGCGATTATCTCGACGATGACGATCAGCAGGTTGAGGGCGATGCCCGCGGCCAGGCCACGCCCAAGTCCTTCAGCCGCGCCCGGCCCGCCTGCTATCCCATGATGGTGGGAGCGCCCGTGGGAGTGGCCGCCCGTCTGCCTGTGACCGCTCACCGCCGGGAGTCTTTCACGCTCTTGCGCGGCCCCCGGTCAGCAGTTGATGACCTCGGACCGCTATGGCGGGAATGCACCACATGCCCCTGTGTGTCGGTATGCGCAGCGTGATCGATGCCCTGAATAAGCAGCTCGAGCACGTGGTCGTCATCGAGCTTGTACCAGGCCACGCGCCCTTCCTTCCTCACCCTGACCAGCTCCGCCAGCCTCAGAACCCTCAACTGGTGCGAGACGGCCGACTGGGTCATGTTCAGCGCCGAGGCGATATCGCAGACACACAATTCGCCCTGTGACAGCAGGGAGATAATGCGAAGGCGGGTGGGATCGGACATCACCTGGAAGATCTGCGAGAGTTCCGCGGCTTCACTCCAGCCGATGATGCCGTCGCCCAGCTTCTCCACCAGTTCCGGGTGGACGCATTGGACGTCACAGACGAACGCGGCCGCGGGCCGGTCCGAGGCTCGGCCCCTGGAGGCGGCGCCCGGTTTTGGCGATTTCTGAAAAGATGAACCCATGCTCATACATTAAATGTTGCCCGTCAGCGGGTTCTGATAAACAAAAAAAGGCCGTCGGTGACGGCCTTTCAGATTCATCTATATGTGTGTGATAGAACTCTGTGCTAATGCGGGATGGGACCTGGATCGAGCCGGATAGCTCTACCGGGGATCAGTAGACGGTGATGGTCACCGATCGTCTGCCCCAGGAATAAGCTTCGCCACATGGCAGCCAGACATCAATGATGTTGCCCTGGATGGCGCCGCCGGTGTCGGCGGCGATGGCGTCACCATAACCGGAGACGTGAACCCGGCTTCCCAATGGGATGACGCTGGGATCCACGGCGATGATGCCGCGTCCCACCGGCATGCCGGTCGCGGTGGTTCCGCCCAGACAGTACGCGGTCGATTCCACCGTGAAACTGGCGCCGCCGCCCGCAGGGGGCGAATCCGACCAGGACCCGCCGGAGTCTGCCGAGGAATCGGCCTCCTGCTGGATCTGGTTCATGCGCGCCTCGATGCTGGCCGCCTCGGCCTGCATCTGCGCGAGCTGCCCGTCAGTGGCCAGCTTCTGGCTCTGGAGCGAGCTGACAAAGCCTTGCTGGCGAGCCTGGGCGTCGATCAGATTGGACTGGGCGGCGCTGAGCTCCTCGATCGTGCCGGCCAGCTGATTCTGCATGTCAGAAAGGCTGTTTATCTCGTTTTGCAGGCCATTCTTGGCATCCTCGATCGATTCGATCAACTGCCGGTCTTCATCGGCGATCAGATTGACCATGTCGACGCGGTTGAGGAAATCCGAGAAATCACCGGCTCCCATGACCACTTCCAGGTAGCTGACCTCGTTGCTCTTGTAGGAGCTGCGGAGGCGCTTCTCCAGCGCACCTTCACGGTCGCTGAGCTGGGCCTGGTATTCGTCGAGCCGGCTTTGTTCGGCGGCGATGGACGCCTGAATATCGGCACGCCGCTGGTTGGTGTCGTCTATCTGGCTGCTGTAACGGGTGACTTCGCTGTCAACCGCCACCAGATCGGACAGCGCTTGCTGGTAATCAGAGCCAAGTTCCTGAGAACGCGCCTCCAGGTTGCCAATCTCCTGATTCGTCGAGCTTATATCTTCAGCGGCCGACGCCAGTGTTGACTGGATGGCGAAGAGTGGGATGAGGAGAGTCGGAACTAAGATTAAGAGTTTTGGCAGAAAGGCTGATTTATGTTTGCCGTGCTGTCTGAAGAGCCCCGCTAGGATAACATCCTCCAATGTTGTTTACCGAACACCCTTTTGGCTCCAATCCCCACCACGGAGCCAAAAAAGCCCGCAAAAAAGGGCCGTGGTTACCAGAAAATGTCGCTATTTCCACAATTAACCCCACTTGATCACTGACCATTGGGTTCTGGCATCCCGGCCGAAGTGCGACTATAGCATCCCCAAAATGGCGATGCAAGCGATTTAGTTACTAATGTCTCAAACTATGGAACGGGTCCGGATTGCAGGGGAAGCGGGCATCCCGCGCGAACTCTGCAAGTGCGGCAGCCGCGAGGATAAAATGCCGCTACCTATCAGAATTTCGAATCACAGCCTTAAACGGGAGCCACAATGGACTGGAAACTGCTGATAACCGCCTTCATCACGATGGTCGTCATCATCGATCCGGTCGGCAATACGCCCGTGTTCCTGGCCCTGACTGCCGGTGAGAGCGCGCCCAGGCGCCGCCGTTTCGCCATACAGGCCGTGCTGGCCGCCGCCGCCGTCATCTTCCTTTTCGCCTTTTTCGGCCACTATGTGCTCGATTACCTGGGCATATCGATGGAAAGCCTGACTGTGGCCGGCGGCATCCTCCTGGGCATCGTCGCCCTGGATATGATGAAGGGCAAACTGGACTCGAGCGAGCAGACCGCCGGCGGAGCAGCCAATGTTGCGCTCGTGCCCCTGGGCACGCCGCTGCTGGCCGGGCCCGGCGCGGTGGTGGCGGCGATGCTGCTGATGAGCGGTTCTGAGGGATCGGGCAGCAAGACGCTCGTGGCGGCAGGCATTCTGGCCGCTCTGGCCGTAGTCTGGCTGGCCCTCCTGACGGCTTCGGGCCTGGTGAAGCTTTTCCGGGACACCGGCATCGACCTGCTCACCCGGGTGATGGGCATCCTGCTGGCGGCCATCGCTGTGGAGTTCATCCATCAGGCGGTTGTGAGCTGGTCCGCTGGCTCCTGACCGGGTTAGAACCTACGGCGACCGGGAAGAATTGCGGGATAACCGGGCGGCCTCGGTCAGAGAGCCGGAGTACGAGTCAATAATCAGTGGTCACGAATGGAGATATATATATGAAGGGCGTCGAGATAAAGCCGGACATCTACTGGGTGGGCGTCATAGATTGGGGCGTGCGCGATTTCCACGGTTACGTCACTCCCGAAGGCACCACTTATAACAACTACCTGATCGTCGACGGAGAGGTCACCCTGGTCGACACGGTCAAGCACGATTTCTTCGAGGTGTCCTACAAGCACGTGGCCGGTGTCATCGACCCGGCCAGTATCCGCAACATCGTCATCAATCATGTTGAGAGCGATCACGTCAGCTCGCTGGATCGCTTCATGGAGGTCGTGCCCGACGCCAAAATTTATATAACCGGCAAGGGGCGTGAGGTCATCGAGAGGTTCTTCGACACCTCCGGTTGGGACATCACCGTGGTCAAGACCGGCGACGAACTCAAACTCGGCAAATACACCCTGCATTTCATCGAGACGCCCATGATCCACTGGCCGGACTCGATGATGACTTATGTCGAAGGGGCGGAGCTGCTGATTTCGCAGGATGCGTTCGGGCAGCACCTGGCGTCCAGCGTGCGGTTCGACGACGATTTCATCACCTGCTCTTCACATGCGCATCTGGATGCAGCCGTGATCGATTACTACGCCAACATCCTCATGCCGTTCGGCGGCACCATCAGGTCTAAGATCAAGGCGATCAAGGAGATGGGAGTCCCTATCAGCATGATTGCTCCCGACCACGGCATCATCTGGCGCGGCGAGCCGGAGGGGATCATGCAGAAGTATCTCGACATGGCCAACGGCAAGGCCGACCTGGCTGTGTCGATCATCTACGATACGATGTGGAACAGCACCGAGATCATGACCGACCCACTCATGCAGGGGATCGCCGACGAGGGGGTCTATTGCAAGGTCATCAAGCTGAGAGCTACGCCGATCAGCGGTGCCATTACCGATGTGTGGAAGACACGCGGCTTCCTGGTAGGTTCGCCGACGCTCAACAACGAGGTCTTTCCCTCGGTGGCGCAGTTCATGGTCCATCTCAAAGGTTTGCGGCCGAAAGACAGGATCGCCGCGGCTTTCGGCAGTTACGGCTGGGCCGGCGGCGCCGTCAAAAAGCTGTATGAAGAATTCGAGCAGATGAAGCTGGAGACGGTCGACGGCGGCGTCGCGGTCAAGTACCGGCCGTCACCGGAAGAAAGGCAGCAGTGCTACGAGTTCGGCCGCCAGTTCGCCCGGCGGGTACGCGAGTATCATCAGCAGTACGAGTAAGCGGCGGATCCACGGAGCGGAATAACCAGCTTCTGAGGGGCCTCAGAGGTGCGAACACATCGCGAGAGGCAGCTTTGAAAAACTACCTCCCCAGCTTTCCAAACACCGCCTCTCGAAATACTTCTATCCGGGCCCTCGATTTCCTAAACCCGGAAGAACACGCTCTGAAGAACGTCCGGGCTTCTCACGAAATCCCGGCCTTCTGCATATTGTAAATCGCGCCGGTACTGTCCCAAATGCCACAGCGCCAGTAGTATAAGACACTCTTTGCCGTCGCGCGGCCTCGCAATTACCCACTAGATACCGACGAAGCCCATCCCACGCCATTTTCGCGTTCGCGAAAACCCTGCAAAAGGGCCTATTTGCTATCATCACATTTTTTTATGTAAATCAGTTTCGCCCGTAAATCATCTTGGCATGCTTATTGCTCTCATAAGGGCAGACAATTGGTTTGGCCGCCAGCGAGACCATGCGTACGGGTCCAGCAAAATTTGAAAAGGGATTGGGTGGAAACAATGGAAAGTCAAAACAGGAACGACAGAGTGGATTTGGGTGCCCTTCTCATCGAGACGGGCACGACCATGGCCTCGCTGATACTATTCCCGGCGCTGGCGCAGCGCCTCAAGGTGTCGCCGGTCATGGTGAACGCGGTCAAGATCGCCCTGAGAAACCGCAAGATCGAAGGCTGACCTGATGGGAAAGTGCTGTAAGAAAAGCAAAGCGGCCCCCAAGGCCGCAGCCTCCGGCTCGGCCGCGGTAAAAACCGGGTCAAGTGATCCGGCCGGAGTCCCGATGAACAGCAGACTGACAGAGGCCGCACTGGCTGCCGGCATCCTGATACTGGCCCCGGTGATCCTTCAAAGGATCGCCCCCAATGCGTTAAAATGTATCAGGGAAGGTTTTGAACTGGCATCCAGGCCATCAAAAGTCTGAGGAGGTGCAGAAGATGAAGCGCTTCAAGATTCCGCGAGTCGCTCACTGCGACGACGGCTGTAGATCCCGGTCCCTGGCATGACCTTAAACTGCCAGATCTGGACCAGGAGCCGTCTGTTTACTCACCAGCGGCTTGGCAGGACACTTGACGTTCCTGATTATTTATCGATTTTACGCGCGGACGGGTTACACCAGCCCGTCCGCGCTGATATAATCAGCGCTGCTGTTTTTCGTGCTTCACTCCCCCAGAAAACGGCCGATCAGGGCGGGCCGAATCAATGCATGGACCATCTCGTCCACAGCCGTTTATTAATCAGGCGATGCGGTGATATTGTTTGATGCCTATCTTTTGCGATCTATGCGGGCTCGAGGTCGAGAAACCCTTTGTATATGCGGAACAAGGGGAGGAGAAGATATTTTGCTGCGATGCCTGCCTTGGCATTTACAGGCTTCTTTATGAGGATGAGGAGCCTGAAGACGACTGATTTTCCTATCTGTTTCCTTCCAACTGGGAAAGGGGCCCACTGATGGACAAGAAGATGATGGAAAATTGCACCAGCATGATGAACGCGATGATGAAGGGTGGGCATGGCAGCAGCGCGGGGATGGGCATGATGGCTGCCGGTGGCGGCATGCTGGGAAGAAGATTCGTCTCACGCTCCATCCTGTCCAGGCCGCTTGCCGTATTCTCGATCGGGGCAACTGTCGGCGCCCTGGTATACAAGAACCGGGCGGAGATCATGAAGGCTTTCGAGCCCGTGGTCAAAGAGGCGGTCAAGACTTCAGCCCGGACGGGCGACGCCGGCAAGGATTTCATCCAGGAACAGCGCGAGCGGCTCTCTGACATCATCGCCGAGGTCAAGGAAGAAGAGGAAGAGGCAGCCAAGCAGAATGTCGAGGAGAGCGACTGATAGACTCGCGACCCCGCTGCCCGGGTACCAACCGTGTCTGAACCAGTCCCGACATCTCCCGATTCCGCTCCAGCGCCGGCCGTGCTGGGGTCCATTCTCGACGCCGTGCGCCTGCGCCTATCGGCCCCCGGCCACATCAGATTCTCCCTTCCCCCAGAACTCTGCACCGCCCAGGCCGCATCCGCGCTGGAAAAAGGCATCATCCGTGAGGGTGGCGTCTACCGCGTAAAAGTCTTCAGGACCAACCAGAAACTCTCCGTCCGTTTTCAGGACGACGCCACCGGCCTCGAGAAAATTAGCATCCGTCTGCATGATACGGTCAAGGGCCTGCCCGCCGAAGCCTTCGAAGTCAACGAGCCTGAAGCCGGAGCCGGGACCGTCAGTCTCCCCTCTCTGCCGTCGTTCGCCTCGCTCTCACGGGCGCCGGAGGCCATCGCCAGGCTCCGCGCGAAGAAGGAATTTCTCCAGGGCGCCGCCGGGCTCACCATCGATAAGGAAACGGAAAAACAGCTGACGACCGCCCTCAATGAGATCGTTCTGTTCTACCTGGTGAAGCTTCACTGGGACGTGATCACCAAGCGCCTGGTCAAAAAGCCCTTCCACAACATCGGTCCCTGGTTCACGCTCACATACCTGTTGTTCCTCTATGTGAGGCACAGGAAAGCGGATTAACAATGGCGACAGCATCATTCTCGGTCACTCACGAGCTCAAGAGACGCGTGAGGCTGAAGGTCCCGGGCCTGCGCAAGGATGAGGAAAAGGCCTACATCCTCGCCATCCTGCTCAACAAGAACCCGGCCATCGAAAGGGCCGAGTCCAGCCCCAGGACCGGCACGGTCACCATCCACTTCGATCCCGAACGGGTTCCGCCTGCAAAGCTGCTGACTTACGTCGACACGCTCATCCGGGGCTTGCCGAAAAAACGGCTCGGCGGGGTTGTAAAAAACGTCCGCAAGCCCCCCTCGGGCAAACCCGCGAGCGAAGCCTTATACGGCATCGAGGGAATGACTTGCTCGAGCTGCGCCCTGCTTGCGGAGCTGATGCTCCGCCGGGTCGACGGCGTCGAGAAGGCCACGGTCAGCTACGCCTCCGGCACCGCGACAGTCGCCGGCACGGCTCCGACCGAAGAGATTTTCAGGGCGATTGAGAAAGCCGGTTACAGCGCCCGGCCCGCCGACACCCTCAGCCGGAGGATGCGCATCATCGAACGGGAAGAGCAGCATCTGCGCCGGTCGAAGAACAGGCTGATAGCCTCGGCCGTGCTCTCGGCTCCGGTCGTAGCCCTGGGGATGAGCATGTCGCGCGCGGCCTTCCCGCGCATAGCATCCTTCGTTTTGACCACGCCGCTCGTTTTTGGCATAGGCAGCGGTTTCTTCCGCAGGTCGTACCTGCTGGCGAAACAGGGACGCGCCAACATGGACACGCTCATCGCCCTCGGTTCAGGCGCCGCTTATTTTTATAGTGTGTCATCATTGATCTCTCGCCGCCGGCACCTCTACTTCGAATCCGCCGCCGGCATCATCACCCTTATTCTGCTGGGGCGTTACCTGGAGGAGAAGGCTCGCGGCAAGGCCAATGATGCCATCCGCAAACTTCTGGAGCTGCAGCCGGCCACGGCAACGATCATCCGCGACGGCCAGGAGCTGACCATCGGGATCGATGATGTCGTTACCGGCGACGAGCTGATCGTGCGGCCGGGCGAGAGGGTGCCGGTCGACGGCGAAGTGGTCAGCGGCCGCACCACCGTTGATGAGTCGCTGGTCACCGGCGAGAGCATGCCGGTGTTCAAGGAAACGGGTGATCCGGTTACCGGCGGAACCATCAATCTGGGAGGCGCCGTGCGGTTTACCGCCACAGCGGTCGGCGGGGACACGGTGCTGGCCGGCATCATCAGGATGGTCGACCACGCGCAGGCATCCAAGGTGCCGATCCAGAGGCTCGCCGACCGGATATCTTCTATATTCGTTCCCGCGGTCATGGGAATCTCGGGACTGACCTACATGGGCACGCGTCTGGCAGGATATCCGGCGGCCCAGGCGCTCATGAATTCCGTTTCGGTGCTGCTCATCTCCTGCCCCTGTTCGCTCGGGCTCGCCACGCCGACGGCGATCATGGCCGGCACGGGCACCGCCGCCCGGGACGGCATCTTCATCCGCGACGCCGAGGGCCTCGAGCGGGCCTGCAAACTGGATGTGCTGGTCCTGGACAAGACCGGCACGCTGACCGAGGGCATGCCGTCGGTTACTGACGTAATTAATCTTTCCGGCCGGGAAGACGAGGATTTCGTCCGCCTGGTCGCGTCGGCAGAGAACGACTCGGAGCATTTCGTCGGCAAGGCGATCGGCTCCTACGCCGCTTCGATGAGCATCGACCTGCTGCCGGCCACCGAATTCGAGTATCTGGTGGGCCGCGGCATCAGGGCGAACATAGATGGCACCCTGGTCTCGGCGGGCAGCGAGCTGTTCATGGAAGAACAGAACATTTCCATGGATGGCCTGCCGGGCAAGGCGAGCCTTTTCAGCGATGAGGGCAAGACGCCCATCTTCGTCGGCCTGGACGGCATGGCCGCGGGCATCATCTCCGTCGCCGACAGTCCGCGCGAGACTTCGCGCTCGGCAGTGCGCCAGCTGCAGTCGATGGGGATCGAGGTGCTTATGGTCACGGGTGACAATCGCCGCACCGCCGCTTTCGTGGCCGACAGCGTCGGCATCGATGACGTGGTGGCCGACGCCACCCCCGAGATCAAGGTCGAGGTGATCAAATCCCTGCGTCAGAAGGGCAGGACCGTCGGCATGATCGGCGACGGTGTCAACGACGCGCCGGCGCTGGTCGAGGCGGACGTCGGTTTCGCGATCGGCACCGGCACGGACGTCGCCATCGAAGCGGCGCAGATAACGCTGGTGAACGGAGACATTTCCAAGGCGGCCGAGGCCATCTTCCTGAGCCGCAAGACCATGAGGATCATCCGCCAGAATCTGTTCTGGGCCTTCGCCTACAACACTCTGGCGATCCCGATGGCGGCGCTCGGCAAGCTCACTCCCACCGTAGCTTCGGGAGCCATGACCGTTAGTTCGGTCTCTGTCGTGACCAACTCGCTGAGGCTGCAGCATTCCCCCAGGTCATTGAACTCCCCAAAGTCACCGAATTCCCCTGGCCTACTGAACTCCCCCAGCTTACGGAAAGGAATCACGGTTGGAACCACAGGTTGATTATGCGCTGGCTTTTCTGACAGGCCTCTTCGGGAGTCTTCATTGCATCGGTATGTGCGGCGGACTGGTTTCAGCGTTCTTCCTGCGGATGGGCAAAAGGGGCGGCGTGTTCCCCTATCTCAATTATCACGCCGGCAGGATCATGGTCTACATCATGATCGGCATCAGCGTCGCGGCGGTGGGTGCGGCGGTCGGACGCTCAAGCACCTTCGGCGAAGTCCAGGTCGTGATCATGATGATCGCGGGCCTGGTGGTGATGGTCATCGGCTTCAACATGATCGAGCCCCTGCCCTGGCAGCTCCCATTTGAGAAGGTGCCGGTCAAGCGGCTGAAAAAGCTGTACCGCAAGGCCACCGGCAAGGGGCCCGTGATCGGCGCCACCATGGGCGGGGTCCTGAACGGTTTTATCCCCTGCAGCCTTTTGTACGCTGTCTTCATCGACGCCGCCGCTACCGGCAGCCCCGCGTCCGGCGGGCTGCTCCTGGCTTCTTTTGGCGTGGGCACGTTGCCGGCGATGCTTTCGGTGAGTTTCATCCTGGGCAAGACAGGGCCGAGACTCAGAGGCCACATCTTCAAGCTGGCCGCGGTCGTGCTGATAATCATGGGCGGCAGGACGCTATACTACGCCCTCAACATGTGGTTCCAGATCCGGAACGGCAATACCGGGGTGACCTGTCACTGACGTGAGGATGCGTCGGGGTCAAACGAGCAGGAAGAGGCTCATTCTGCCATCGTAGAGCTGATATCAGCTTTTTGGGTTTCTTCGTCGAGGGACTCGGGCGCGTTCAGCGCCGTAAACACGAGCCCCCCGTCGCCCGCGTCGACTTCGACCGTCTGCCCTTCGCGGAATTCCCCGGTGAGCAGTTTCAGCGCCAGTACGTCCTGTATCTCTTTCTGGATCAGGCGCTTGAGCGGCCGAGCGCCGTAAGCGGGGTCATAGCCCTCGCGGGCCAGGTAATCCTTGGCCGTGTCGGTCAGGGTGATGCCGATGTTGCGCTCGGCCAGCAGCCCGGTCATGCCGCGCACCTGGATGTCGACGATTTGCCGCAGCTGCTCCTCGCTCAGACGGTGGAAGATGATGATGTCGTCCACGCGGTTCAAAAATTCCGGCTTGAAATGTTTCTTCATGGCCTCGGTCACCAGCCGGTCCATCTCCTCCTCGCCGCCGGCGCCCAGCTCGGTGATGTACTGGCTGCCGATGTTCGAGGTCATGATGATGACGGCGTTCTTGAAATCGACCGTGCGGCCGTGGCCGTCGGTGAGGCGGCCTTCGTCCATGATCTGTAAGAGCACGTTGAAGACCTCCGGGTGCGCCTTCTCGATCTCGTCGAGCAGCAGCACCGAATAGGGCCGGCGCCGGACCGCCTCGGTCAGGTAGCCGCCCTCCTCGTAGCCGACGTAACCCGGTGGCGCGCCGATCAGTCGCGAAACGGTATGCTTCTCCTGGAACTCCGACATGTCGATGCGCACCATGGCGTGCTCATCATCGAACATGAACTCGGCCAGAGCTTTGGCCAGCTCGGTCTTGCCCACGCCGGTGGGGCCCAGGAAGATGAATGAGCCGTAAGGACGGTTCGGGTAACTGAGACCGGCACGGGCGCGGCGCATGGCGTTCGACACGGCGGCGATGGCCTCGTCCTGGCCGATGACGCGCTCGTGCAGGCGCTCCTCCATGTGAATGAGCTTCTCGACCTCGCCCTCCATCAGCTTCGACACCGGTATGCCGGTCCATTTGCTGACCACTTCGGCGACGTCCTCCTCGTCGACCTCTTCCTTTAGCATCTTCAGATCTTTCTGCAGCTCGGCCAGGCGGGCGTTTTCCTCCTCGATCTTCGCGGTCAGTTCGGTGGTCTTCCCGTAGCGCAGCTCGGCGGCCTTTTGCAGATCGCCTTCGCGCTCGGCGCGCTCAGCATCGCTCCGTGTCTGCTCAAGCTCTTCCTTGAGAGCCCGGATCTTCTGGATGGAATCCTTCTCGTTGGTCCAGTGCGCCTTCATGCGGCTGGACTCTTCCTTGAGCTCGGCCAGCTCTTCCCTGAGCTTCTCGCGCCGCTCTTTCGAGGCCTTGTCTTTCTCCTTCTTCAAGGCCCGGTCCTCGATCTCCAGCTTCTTGATGCGGCGCTCGACCACGTCGATCTCGGTCGGCATGCTGTCGATCTCGATGCGCAGACGCGAGCTCGACTCATCGATGAGGTCGATGGCCTTGTCGGGCAGAAAGCGGTCGGTGATGTAGCGGTCGGAGAGCACGGCAGCGGCCACTAGCGCCGCGTCCTGGATGCGGACACCGTGATGGACCTCGTAGCGTTCCTTGAGACCGCGCAGGATGGCGATGGTGTCCTCGACGCTGGGCTCGCCCACGAAGACGGGCTGGAAGCGGCGCTCAAGCGCCGGATCCTTCTCCACGTATTTGCGGTATTCGTCGAGAGTGGTCGCGCCTACCGCCCGCAACTCGCCACGGGCCAGCATGGGCTTGAGCATGTTGGATGCGTCGATCGAACCCTCGGCGGCTCCTGCGCCCACTAGCGTATGCATCTCGTCGATAAAGAGGATGACCTTGCCTTCGGATTCGGCGATCTCCTTGAGGACAGCCTTGAGCCGGTCCTCGAATTCGCCGCGGTATTTGGAGCCCGCCACCAGCGAGCCGATGTCGAGCGCTACTACGCGCTTGTCCTTAAGGCCCTCGGGCACGTCACCATCGACAATGCGCTGCGCCAGCCCCTCGACCAGGGCCGTCTTGCCGACGCCCGGCTCACCGATCAGAACGGGGTTGTTCTTGGTGCGCCGCGAGAGCACCTGGATCACGCGGCGAATCTCGTCGTCGCGGCCGATGACCGGGTCGAGCTTGCCCCGCCGCGCTTCCTCGGTGAGGTCGCGGCCGTACTGCTCCAGCGGCTGGAACTTGGCTTCCGGGTTCTCGTCGGTTACGCGCTGGCTGCCGCGTACTTCCGCAAGGGCTGCCAGCAGCCGCTCGCTGGTCACGCCGGCGCGCTTGAGGATATCAAGCGCCGTTCCCTCGACCTGCGCCGCGGCGAGCAGCAGATGCTCGGTGCTCACGTAATCGTCCTTGAGCTGGTCGGCGATCTGGCCGGCCGTATCCAGAAGCTGCTTCAGTCTCGTGCTGATATATACCTGCCCGGCGGCGCCGCTGACCTTGGGCATGGCCGCGACCGCCTGCTTGAGCTCCGCGGTAAGCGCCGCGGGGTCGGCCCCCAGCTTCTGCATGATGGGGACGACGATGCCCTCGCTCTGTTCGAGCAGGGCCACGAGCAAGTGCTCGGGTTCGATCTGCTGCTGGCCGGAGGATTCCGCGAGCTTCTGCGCCGCGGTTATGGCCTCCTGGGCCTTGATGGTGAATTTTTCTGGCTGCATGTTTTTATAGATTCCCTAAAAATGGCAAAAAAAACCGAAGCTGCCTTTTGCCAGGTTTTAAACGAGCGGGAAAAAGCATCCATTTTCATCGTATGCTCCCGGCGCTTGATGGCCGAAATATCCGATGCTCCGCTTCGCCTCGTTACGGGATTTTAGACTATCCCGGAATTCCCGGCAAAAACAACTTCGGTCTGAGGCTTCGAATTGACCATTCTGATCATTCTCCTCACCTCTTGACTCTTACTGACAGGTTTCCTGTCTTTTCCCTTCCACTATTTTAGACAGGATCGATCCGCAAAGGATTCCCCGGTTCCAGGGACGTACGTTTCCTATGTTTCCTAATTCATCGATCGGCCCCGCATTTGCTCCGGATGGCTCAATATTTTCCGCCCCCGAGCCGACAAAAAGGATTCAGCGCCGGCATCTGGAAATATCCTATTCATGCCGAAACTGAGATTGGAACGCCTGAGTCCAAGGAATAACGCTATACTGGGCTTGGCATTCGAAAGGTAATGATGGTTCCAGGCAGGTCTTCAAAAAGCATCTTGCGGGTCGCGGCGGTATTCCTCACGGTCATCCTCATGCTGTTGCTGCTGACGGCGGTCGCCGCCACCGGCTCGGCCGCTGACGATTCAGTGGTGACCACGGCTACGAACCCCTCCAACGAAGCCATCCAGACCATGCTTTATAACGCGGCTGTCGCCCGCGGAATCCCCCCGGAGATACTATACGGCATCGCCTGGCAGGAGAGTGGCTGGCGGCAGTTCAACTCCAATGGCGATCCGCTTATGAGCGCTGACGGATACGGGAGCATCGGCATCATGCAGGTCACGCCCAGCTCCTGCGGCGGCTGCAATGTCGATTCGCTCAAGTGGGATATCAACTACAACATCAATGCCGGCGCCGACATCCTGATAGGCAAGTGGAGCTGGACGCCCAGCATCGGCGACGATGACATGAACTGTTACGAGAACTGGTTCTACGCGGTCTGGGCCTATAACGGCTGGGTCGCCAACAACTCTTATCCCTACACCGTCTGGTCGCATATCGCCTCCGGCGCCTATGGACGGTGGGCTGGCGTCCCGGTGACCGCGGTGCCGCATGAGTGGCTGCCGGGAGGCATCGGTGTGCAGATACCTACGCCGCAGCCGGCCCATTACTTCTCGACGCCCGACAACAAACCTTATAAGTCATACTTTACCTGGTATGACAACATCAGCAGCCAGAACTGGGTGCTGATGTCGAATCCGTCCGGCTCGCCGGGTAATTCCAGTTTCGCCCTTTCAGTCAGCGGCAAGGCCATGAGTGTGGGCGCTCTGCCCGGCCTGGCGACCGGAGATGTGCCTCCGGGCCAGGTGCTCTCGGCGCGTTACGCCAACCTCATCGGAGGCCCGGTCATCGTCGGCGCGACGCAGCCACCGGTGGTCAGCCAGCGCATCCTCTGGGCCGGGAATTCGCTCGAAGAAGTGCTTGGCGTCGAAGAAAACGATCTTTCCTCGCATTATTACTGGCCCTGGTACGACATGGCCAGCCCCGGCTACAAGGATTGGGTGCTCGTCGCCAACCCGCAGTCCGCGGCTGTCACCGTGCAGATAAGGGTCGCCGGCAACCTGGCCTTCACGGCTACGCTGAATCCGGGCGAGAGGGTGACGCCGACCTTCCCCGGCTGGATGGGCGGGCCGCTCGAGGTCACCGCCACGGCTCCGGTGATCGCCAGCCAGCGGGTGCTCTCCAATAACGACCGCGCCTTCAATGAGGTGCCTGGCATCCCCGTGGAGGAATTGAGCGACTATTACACCTGGACCTGGTACGACAACGCCAGTCCCGGCGCCACCGATTGGGTAGTGGTCGCCAACCCCGGCTCGAGGCCGGTGGATGTCAATGTCAGGATCGCCGGCAACCTGGTCGCGGGTGTCACCTTGAACGCTGGCGAGCACCGGGCTCTGACCTTCCCCGGCTGGATGGGCGGACCGGTCGAAGTCTACGCCGGCGGGTTGGTAATCGCCTCGCAGCGGGTGGTATGGGGACCCTCTTTCGAAGAGGTGCCCGGCTACCGCGTCTCGCAACTGAAATCCCATTACACCTGGACCTGGTACGACAACGCCAGCCGTGGCGCCACCAACTGGGTGCTGGTGGCCAATCCGGGGAGCAGCCCGGTCACGTACCAAGTCAGGATTGCCGGAGGTTTGGTCGCATCGGGGACCCTGAACGCCGGTCAGCGGGTAACGCCTACCTTCCCGGGGACTATGGCGGGGCCGCTGGAAGTCACTGCCTCAGGACCGGTGATGGCCTCTCAGAGGGTCATCTGGAATGGCTACTTCAACGAGGTGCTGGGCGCGGGCTAGTAGCGCAGCCTCGCCGCGATATGTCCGGCCTCGGTGATGGCCGGATGACCCAGCGGCAGCGTCTTGACCATGGCATCCTGCCTGATCGCCAGCTCCTTGGCCTCCTCGACCACATCGAAGACCCGCTGGGCTTCCTGGCCGCATACAGGGCATACTTCTTCACCATATTCGAGCGTGCTGCATGCCGGGCAATGCCTGCCGGGCTGCGTGAAACCGTTTTCCACCAGCAGCAGATCGACCCGGCGCTGGTTGAGTACCGCCAGCACGTCGTCCAGTCCGCCGACGTAGATCCTGCCGGAGTCGAGTTCCGGTCCCAGCGAATCAAGCAGCATCGACTCTTCCTGGAGACGCTTCTCTGACTCGATGGCGCTGGCTTTCGCGAGGACCTCGTCCGCGGGGGCGTTGATGTCAACGGAGAACCTTCCCATCACGCGTTCCTTCAGATATGGATGCAGGACCTTCTCGAGTTCAGGCCAGAGCTCGTCGGCGGCGCCGACCACCAGGCTGTCGAAGTGCTCCGACTTGAAATATTCCAGCGTTGCGTCCGAAGCCTTCTTGAGGTGGTTGCGCACCTGCTGTCCGTGGCGCCGCTGAAACTTCGCCTGCTCCCAGCCGCCCTGGTTGTGGAGCTTCAGGACCCGGTCGAGTATCTCGGTGTGTTCGGTGATCTCGCCCGCATAGACGTGGAACACGCGGGCCCGCTCCTTGTTGGTCACCAGAACGCAGAGTTGCCGGTATTCGGAAAGAGTCTCCACCAGCGGAGCCACCTGTGGCTTCCAGTCGATGAAGACGCGGTTCTTCACCGGCACCTTCAGCGGAGTCACCTGCCACAGGTCCTCCTCCTGGCAGGCGAAGATCACCAGGCCGCGGGCGCCGTTTCGCTGGAAACGCAGGTTGACGTACTCGCCGATGCCAGATAGTTCCGCATCCATCCAGCCCTGCTGGTCGCGATTGAGCTTCAGATCGGCGGCGGCTGCCTTGCGCGCGTTGCTGATCAGGATGCTCAGCTCCGCCTCATAGTCGGACCTGGCGGGATAGACCGCGCCATCGAGATCCAGATACAAGCTGACGACCGGGTGCTGACCCTGGCTTGCGAATCCCCTGAGGGATGAGATTTCTGAAGCGGTAAGCATTTTTCAAACCACCTTGTCCGGGATTAACAACTACTGGGGTGATTACTAGATACCCGCTCAGCGCAAAAAATATCTTGGGGGTTTCCCTGGGTCGTCCGGAGGTGCGGCTGCAGCCCGAAATGGGCCGCGGAAAGGCTTAAAACGGGGTGGTCAGAGCGCCTTCCAGGCGCAGCAGTTCGCGTAGCGCGGCCAGTCCCACCGCCAGCTCATCGTCGGTGGGCTCGGAGGTGGTGACCAGATTTTGCAGTTGTCCGCCGGGACGCGTGAGGACTCTCGACCAGCGGTTAGAGGGGTTGCGCGAGGCCCATTGGACGAGTTCGACGGCGCCGGAGAGGCTCAAGACGCTGACGCCCAATCTGGCGGCGTTGCTGCGTCGCCCCAGGGCGCGCTGTACGGCAGTGTTGCCTACAGCCATCAGGGCCAGCGCAGGGCCGACGATGTTCGAGCCGCAGCGGGGATGCTCGGCCCGGGCGCTGCGCGCCTGCTCCGCGTCCAGTGCGCCGGAGACTTCGTAAGCATGGATGGATTTGTGTTCGGCGGCGTGGTATTCAGTTGCCTGGGAACGGCGCAGGGCCACCAGCGACGGCAGCACCGCCAGCGCCGCGATCACTGCTTCTTCCACCAGTGGTGAGAGCTTGCGCTTGGGATTCTTGATGGCGATAGCGCCGATCACGCTCACCATCATCGATGCTATCACCTCGGGGGAGCGGTTCATGATCGGCAGCCGCCCGCCGTTGGCGTGAGCTTTCGGCAGAACCAGCGCCGATTCGGCCAGGCTCACCAGGCCTCTGAGCAGTGGCACCTTCTTCAGGTGAGACAGGCCCACATTGGCTTTTTCCCCGGAGGCGATCTCGATCTCGCCGCCCGGCTCGCGCACCGCCATGGCCCAGTGCCGCTCGGTTTGGAACATGACTCCGTTTTCCAGAGCCATACCGCCTATGCGCAGGTTCCTGGTTCCTGGTTCCTGGTTCATGTACTCACTATATCATGCCTCGCGCCCGGGCGATTTGCGCCTTACGCCCCTGCGGGCCGCGGGAAACGGGCATCTGGAACAAGGAACCAGGAACCAATATATAATACAGCCCATGAATGACGACACGACTTATCTCGACCGCCTCCGCTCTCTGCAGGAGGAGGCGCTCAGGCTGCACGAACAGTGGCACGGCAAGCTGTCGATCAACAGCAAGGTTTCGGTGGCCGACAAACATGCGCTTTCGATCGCCTACACGCCTGGCGTGGCCGAACCCTGCCGCCGTATCGCCGCGGACCCGTCGCTCGTGGATGTATACACCGGGCGCTGGAACACCGTAGCCGTAGTGACCGACGGCTCCGCCGTGCTGGGGCTGGGCAACATCGGCGCCCGCGCCGCCCTTCCGGTCATGGAGGGCAAATCCGTGCTATTCAAGGCATTCGGCGCGGTCGACGCTTTTCCGATCTGCATCGACAGTCAGGACGCTGATGACATCGTGCGCACCGTCAAACTGCTGGAGCCGGGATTCGGCGGCATCAACCTGGAGGACATCTCGGCGCCGGTCTGTTTTGAGGTTGAGCGGCGTCTGATCGAGGAGTGCGATATCCCGGTGTTCCATGATGATCAACACGGCACTGCAGTTGTCGTGCTGGCTGCTGCTATCAACTCTTCCAGGGTCACCGGCCGCTCGATGTCTGACCTAAGGGTCGTCATCAACGGTGCCGGCGCCGCGGGCATAGCCATCGCCCGCATGTTCGATTCGGTGGGGGTGGCTGACATCATCCTCTGCGATACCAAGGGCATCATCAGCTCCGGACGGGAAGATCTGACCCCGGTGAAGCGCGAGGTCACCAGCTGGACGAACGGGAGCAGCCGCGAGGGCGATCTGGCCGCCGCCATGAAGGGCTCCAACCTGTTTGTGGGCGTTTCGGTGAAAGATGCGGTTTCGCAGGCGATGGTGGCATCGATGGAGAAAGACCCGATCGTCATGGCGATGGCCAATCCCGATCCGGAGATCCTGCCGGATGACGCCCTCGCCGCCGGCGCCGCCGTGGTCGCGACCGGCCGCAGCGATTTCCCCAACCAGGTAAATAACGTGCTGGGGTTCCCTGGCATCTTCCGGGGAGCTCTCGATGTGCGCGCGAGCGCCATCAATCAGGAGATGAAGATCGCGGCCGCCGAGGCGCTGGCCGCTCTGGTGGGCGCGAACGCTGGACCCGAGCTCATCATCCCCGAGGCTTTCGACCTGCGGGTGGCCCCAGCGGTAGCCGCCGCCGTAGCCGGCGCCGCCGTGAAAAGCGGTGTCGCGCGGCAGCCCCGGTCACCGGAGGAAGTGGCGGCATCTACCCGCCAAATGCTGGGGATCGAAGGATAGAGCATGACGGCAGGCGGGGCATAGGCCATGACAGAGATCTATGTCAGCCAGGTCGCCGCTCTGGTTTCGCGGCTATACCAGGAAGCGAATTTCGTCCTGCCGCCCGATGTCGTCTCAGCGCTCGAGGCGGCTCTCATTCGAGAGGAATCGCCCCAGGGTAAAGATGTAATCGCGATTCTGCTCAAGAACGCGGAGATCGCCGCGCGCGAGCGGGTCCCCCTCTGCCAGGATACCGGTCTTGCCGTCGTCTTCGCCGAAGTCGGGCAGGACGTACGCCTTACCGGCGGCTCCCTGGCCGGCGCTGTGGACGCTGGCATCGCCCGGGCCTGCAGGGAAGGATATCTGCGAGCGTCGGTAGTCGAACATCCTTGTTTCGAACGCGAAAACACCGGCGACAACACGCCGGCGATGCTGCACACCGAGCTCGTCGAGGGTGACAGCGTGACCATCACGGTTCTTCCCAAAGGGGGCGGCAGTGAGAACATGAGCCGCGTGGCCATGCTCAACCCGGGCGCCGGTTCTAAGGGCGTGGCCGATTTCGTCGTCGAGACGGTGGAGGCGGCAGGCGGCAAACCCTGCCCGCCGATCTTTCTGGGCGTCGGCCTGGGAGGCAGTCTGGACCGCGCCGCTCTGCTCAGCAAGAAAGCACTGCTCAGGCCAATGGACTCGCCCAATCCCGACGAGCGGCTGGGGGAACTCGAGGTTGTCATACTCGACCGGGTCAATGCCCTGGGCATCGGACCGGGCGGGTTCGGCGGCACGGTGACCTGTCTGGGTGTGGCCATCGAGGAGAACCCCTGCCACATCGCCTCTTTGCCAGTCGCTGTCAACGTCCAGTGCAATTCGGCCCGACGGGCAACCGGGAGCCTACGATGAGAAAAAAGATCACACCGCCGGTTTCCGAGGCTGATGCGCGTGCGCTCAGGGCCGGGGACGAGGTGCTGATCACCGGCGTCATCTATACAGCCCGCGACGCGGCCCACAAGCGGCTGGTCGAGGCCATCGACCATGGTGAAGAACTGCCTTTTGACCTCGAAGGCCAGATCGTCTATTACGTCGGTCCCACGCCGGCTTCCCCAGGCAGGGCGGTCGGTTCCGCGGGTCCGACCACCAGCTCCCGGGTCGATCACCTGACGCTGCCGCTCCTGGCGCAAGGATTGAGGGTCATGATCGGCAAAGGGGACCGCGAGCCCGAGGTGGCGGCGGCGCTCGCCGAGCACGGCGGCGCGTATCTCGCGGCCGTCGGCGGCGCTGGAGCATTGCTGGCCGAGAGGATCGAGTCGGCAGAGGTGGTTGCCTGGCCCGAACTGGGAACCGAGGCCGTCCACCGTCTCGAGGTTGTGGATTTTCCGGCGACCGTCGTGATGGACGCTCACGGGGGCAACCTCTATGTCTCCGGAAGGGCCCGTTACCGGCGCTGAAGACGGGCTCGTTTACGGCCTTTGAATCAACCAGTTAGCCGCTCCGGCCCGTACTGGTCAAAATAGCACTAATTGCAGGTATTTTGCTAGCCTAGCCTTCTGAAGCACATCCACCAGTTTCTGATGAAAATAAATTAACACGTTCAAACTGGAAAATCCTGAGTATATTGGTATACTATTTACACTTGTTTCTTCACTAGGGGAAAAGAATGGCCAACGAAACCGTGCTGGTAGTCGACGACGATCCAGACGTTCTGCACGAGGCGAAAGAGTGCCTTTCTGGTGCCGGCTACCGGGTATTGACGGCGGTCGACGGATCCGCTGCACGTCAGATCTCGCGTGACGAACGCCCTGACACGATCATACTCGACGCCGACATGCCGGTCGCCAGTGGCTATGAGATCTGCCGCTCGCTCAAGAGCGATGCCAGTCTGAAGCATATCCCCGTTATCTTCCTGCACGAGAAGCCTGGAACCCAAGACAAAGTCGCAGGTTTCGAAGCAGGCGCCCATGATTATCTCGCCAAGCCTTACGACCCTGAGGAGTTGGTGGCGCGGGTGACCGCGGCCGTGCGTCAGAAGGTGGCGTATGACCGCTTGCGGCACAAGAATGCGCGACTTGAAGCCCTGGCCAAGCATGTGCGCTCAGCGGTTCAGGTGTACGAACAGCCACGGACGGTAGAGTCCGGCGCGCCCACCCAGGAGATAACCGATGATAGCGGTCGCAGGGTCATGGTAAGGCTGACGAGGCGTGAGCTGGAGATCCTGCAGTTGCTGGCGCGCGGCCTTAACAATGACGTTATCTCCAAGCAGCTTTACATCAGCCCGACGACTACACGCAACCACATCCAGAATATCCTCGGCAAGCTGGGCGTTCACAGCAAGCTCGAAGCTGTAGCTTATGCGGTACGTGCCGGGTATGTTGACTTCGTCGGTTAATCTAGTTGATTTACCGGAATGAGACGTTAAAACTAGTATATATGCACTAGTTATTTAGATGTTTTTCCTTATAGACGGTGCATTGGCAAGAGTCTATGATACTAACCAATATACTTATCTTAGTGTAAAGGGCTTAATCGCCCCCCTTGGAAGGCCCCGGAATTATTTCGGGGCTTTCTCCTTTCCGGAATCAAATAAAGCAATAAATTAAAGTATGCGTATTTAATAATATGCAGAATTAAGGTATAGAGAAGCAATGGATATCGCAGGATAAAAAAATCGGCGCGGGGTAGGAACCGCGCCGATTACATTTGATACCTGCTCGGGAACAGGTATCAAACTTTCTGCCGCACAAAGACCGAAGCTATCCATCCGGGGTGGGATGATAGTGAGCTTCATATTATTCTACGGTTGACAATCCATCTGTGACAGAGTCAGAAGGGGACTACATCGGGGGCAAACCGGGCCGCGTCAGGCGGCTGATTCCGCTTCAGTTTCCTCCTTGGCCGGCTCGTCAAGTGAGCGCAGGATGGCCCGCAGCTTCGTCTTGAGCTCGGTTGAATGAGACTCCAGATTGTGCAGGTTCAGGTTCAGCAGCAGCTGACTCGTGAAAAGCTGGCCGCCCAGCACGAGGAGTTCGCTGCGCAAGGCATCCACCAGTGAATGCAACTGGCGATGGGTTTCATGTGTCAGGCGCTCCCGCTGTCTGACAAGGGCGCGGCTGACGGCGCTCTGCTGCAATCCCTCGAGACTTCTCACGAATTCGACCGCCAATCCAGCGGTGACAGCAAAGATCAGGTTGGAGGTCACGTTGACGACCATCTCCTCGATCAGGACTGAGGATGATGCTGCCTGCGCCAGATTCAAAAGGCCCGCGAGGACGGTACCGGCGCCAAGCAGAAGAGCCAGGCCCAGGTTCCGAGCCACGCCTAGAAAATAGGCGCTGAGGATGACGCTCAGGCTGACCGACTCCGAGAAGACCAAGGGCTGGCCGTAGTGCCAGCAGACGTAGAATAACAGGCAGAAGTAGGCCTGCTCGATCAGGAGCAGCCAGGGCCGGCGGAGCAGCAGTGCGAACAGCCTGTGCCGGAAGGCCCACCAAAGCAGAGTCTCGGTGACAAGCGACGCTACGACGAAGATCAGCGGAACGTTCGTCTGCCCCTCAGCGGGCATCATCGATACCTGGATGAGCGCCAGCAACAGGACCAGCACCTTGAGGCGTACCAGGAAGGGATAGAGTCCTCCCTCTCTGCGCTCGCTCTTTCGGCTGACATGTCTTCTTTTTACCCGGGATGATTGACCGGCGTCGATCTCCAGAGCCACGGTCGTGCCGCTGGCGCCGGTATCCAGCGACAGGCGGCCGTTTATCAGCTGCGCGCGTTCCCGCATTCCCTGCAAGCCCATGCTGCCCTGTGACTGCCGCTCGTCAAGAAGCTTTTCGGAGAAGCCTGGACCGTCGTCAGTGACCGTGAGCCGCAGCTTTCCGCGGCGGTACCGGCTGGAGATCGAGATATCCGAAGCCCGCGCGTGCTTGAAAGCGTTCATGGCTGCTTCACGGACGATGCTGCTGACCTCGCGTATGACCTCGGGGCTCAGCCGGGTGCCGGAAGCTCCACTGTCCAGTCGCACCTGCGTATTGCCGTCGTTCTCCAGTTCCTGGTGCAGGTTGACCAGAGCCTCTTCGAGGTCGTCGGTTTCGGCGGCATCGATGCCATTGAGCAGGTTGGCAAGCACAGCTGAGGCCCTCTCATAACCCCTGACAAGGAAATCGAAGGCCTGACTCAGCTCATCATGGTGATGGACACGCGCCAGGCTCTGGATTCGGAAGTGCAGGCCGCAGAGTGTATTGCCCAGGTCATCGTGCAGATGGCGGCGGTAATTCTGGCGTTGCTCGTCGAGATGGGCGTCAAGCTCCAGAGAAGAGACCCGGGCCATTATCCTCGAGAAGGCCACGAAACCCATGCCCCAGAAAAAATAGATGACGAAGCCCTCGACGTCGCGTGACACGTCGAAAAGGTGTTCCGGGACCATCGCGGTTGCTCCCAGGTAAGCCAGGCCCAGGAACAGGGTGGCCGGCAGAGCGTTGACGAACCTGTAGGTCGGATAGGAGAGCAGGCTGGCGAAAGAATAGTAGGCCATGGCCGCGACGAGCTCATCTTCGTGCGCCAGGAACATGAAGGCGGCGCAGGCGAGCACATCGATGACGTGGAACTTCAGCGTGGTTCCGATCTCGGTGCGCGTCGCCATCCATGCATAAAAGAGCGTGTAGACGAGCGTTATCGAGAAAACGCCGAAAGCAAGCGGTATGGACAGGAATCTGTCGGGGCAGGCCAGGATCAGGACGGGAATCTGCAGCAGGACCATCAGGCGCCAGAGGATAGTGCACCACTGTATCTTGAGATAGCGGCTGCGCACGCCGGTCTCGCCTACCAGCTGAGGATTCTTCAGGGAGGCGCGTACGCGGGCCAGCTGGCCCCGGATGCCGTTGGGCCCCGAGCTCATGACCTAGCCGAACCAGCCCTCCCGCATGGCGTGGGCGACGGCCTCGGAACGGTTGCGAACGCCCAGCTTGTTATAGATGGATGTGTTGCAGCGGCGCACGACTCGCGGACTTATGAAGAGCTTTGACGCCATCTCCTCGTTGGTGTCGCCGGCGGTCATCAGTTTGAGCACGTCCCACTCGCGCTCGGTGAGGTCGTAAGGCAGTTTCTCGGATGGCGCGTCCTGAAGCTTCTGCCACAGCGCTGCTTCGAGCTCGGGTTTGAGCGGTGGCCGCCCGCCAGCGTGCACTATGCCGAAGGCTTCGGCGATCTCGTCGAGGTCGCTGTCCTTGATGAGATAGGCGGAGGCGCCGGCCTGGTTGGCGCGGAAGATGTCGTCCGGCCGGTTCGAGTAGGTGAGTACAACTACCTTACAGCCGGAATCGAGGGAGGCACAGAAATCGATCAGGCCCAGTCCGTCGTCTACTTCAGGCATGTTGAGGTCGGTGACCATCAGGTCGAAGCCGCCCTCAGCAATGAGTTCACGAGCATCGGCCACGTTGACCGCCGTGCCGACTATCTTCAGCTCCGGATATTGATTAAGACCTGAGGTCAACCCTTCCAGCACGACCGGATGATCGTCGATGAGGATGATCTTTATAGGTTTGTCGCTCATTCCCGAGACTTTCGCTGGCGCGGAACTGTGGGGCCGCAATTAACATGATGCAGACATTATCATAATCAATATTGACTTGTTGTCAACAAGAAGACCCAAGGGGGCCGCTTTATTCCACCTGGCGCGCAGCCCCGCGCCCGTCCTGCTCCTCCAGGGAGCGGAGTATCTCCCGAAGCCTGGTCTTCAGTTCCGTGGAACGGCTTTGGATGGTTGCCGCCGAGAGTTCCATGGAAGCGTTTCTGCTCGCGGACTGTTTCTCCCACTGGCTGACCTTCTCCTTCAGGCTGTGTATTAGTGCTGAAAGGTCCCGGTGGGTGGAAGCCGAAAAACTCACCCTCTGCCGCTCGAGGACATCTTCCACGGCACCAGCCCGCAGCTCGTCGAGATTGCGAATGAACAGGAAGGTGAATCCAGCCAGAACGGCCAGGATGATGTTGTCCATGATATCAGTGATCACTTTGCTATACCGCTGCAGCTCAAGGGTAGCGTCCGGAGGCGCAAGCAGGCTGGCGGCCAGGATGCCGGCGGCGAGTATCAAAGATAGCGCCAGGTTCCGGGTAACGCCGAGAAAATAGGCGCTTATAACGATGAACATGCTGACCGGTTCGGAGACCAGCAGCGGCACGCCTGCGCGCCAGGAGACGTAATAGAGCAGTGAATAAAAGAGTGCATCGAGGATCAGCAGCCAGGGGTGGTGTGTAAGAACCGCGTAGAGCCGGGAGCGGAAGGCATACCAGGACAGGTTCTCTGCTGTGACGAGCCCCACGACCAGGAGTACGGCCGGATTTGTGCGCATGGACGGCTCGAGCAGGACTACCTGGACCAGTACGAGGATCAGGACCAGCGTCTTCAATTTGACCAGCAGCAGATATGTGTCACTATCGAGCAGACGGCTGGTAAGGCGGTTGCTCGAAGCCTTGAGGCCGGTATTCTCCCGGATGCTCAGCCGTACTACCGTGCCGGTTCCCGGGATGCTCTCGATATCGAGCTGACCGCCGATAGCCTCAGCCCTTTCTTTCATGCCCTTTATTCCCAGGCTGCCCCGCACCTGTTTCTCTATCAGGGTCCGATCATCGAAGCCCGGACCCTGGTCCGATACTGATATCTCCAGGTTTCCGCGGCGCCGTAAGACCCTGATTGTCACCGCCCTGCTACCGTGCTTGACAGCGTTGGCGACTGCCTCCCGGATGATCGAGAAGACTTCGTGTTTGACCTGGGGGCTCAGCTCAGGCTCACCGGTATCGCCGTTCAAGTCCAGGCTGATGTCGAAATCCCGTTCCAATTTGTGGTAGAAATCCGGCAGCGTCTCGCAATCCGCCTGTAAGTCGATTCCTTCCAGTAACTGGTCTAGCACACGGCTGGCCCGATCGTAGCCCTGAACCAGGAAGCCGAGAGCTTTCTTCTTCCCATCGCCTACGGTCCTGTCCAGTGTCTGCACCTTGTAATGGAGGCCGCAGAGGGTATTGCCGAGGTCATCGTGGAGCTGCCGTCTGAATCTACGCCGCTGTCCTTCCAGATGGGCGTCGAGCTCGAGGACCGCGGCCCGCTGGATTATCCGCGAACCCATGACCCAGGCGCCGGCCCAGAAGAAAAACAATACCGCGTAATCGGCGACATCGGCATCAGAATAGTGCGAGGGCGGCGCCAGCCATACGGCGGCGATGAAGGTCAGGCATAAAGCGGTAGCGGGCAGGAGCGCTTGCCAGAACCGGACCATGGGTCGCGCGAGCAGAGCGGTAGTTGAATACAGGGACATGGTGAAAATCAGGATGGCGTTGCCACCGATCAGCATCAGAAGCAGGCAGGCAAGCAGGTCGAAAAAATAGTATGTCCGGGTCTCGGTGACCGGGGTGCGGGCTCGCAGCCAGGCGAAGACGAGAGTGTGAGCGAGGCCCAGTGCCAGCAGCAGTAGCGCGCGTTCAGTGGGGAAGAAACATCCCGGGCAGGCCGCCATCAGGATGACGATCTCCAGAAGCGCCAGCAGCCGCCAGAAGATTATGCACCACTGGATCATCGCGAACCGCGCTGAGGCGCCGTCTCTGCCCACGAGTGAAGGGTCACGAACAGAGGCCTTCAACAGGCTCATTATCTTCAGGGGCCGGTCGAGCAGGCCATGCGTGAATGAGGTAGTAGTCACAATCAGCATCCTCGGTTCAGCTTTCCCGGGGGGGGCGATCAGGAGATATTGAGTGTCTGCCTGAACACCTCGACCCGGTTCCGGCCGTTGGCCTTGGCGCGGTATAGCGAGGTGTCGGCCCTGGCTATGAGTATATCGGGGCTGTGAACGCCCTCGCTACTAGTCGCGACTCCCAGGCTGATGGTGATGTGGGTGCGTTCGGGTGATCCCTTGCGAGAGAACTCCGTGGCGGCGACGGACTTGCGAATCCGCTCAGCCACTTCAGCAGCTTGTTCGGCGGATGTATCCGGCAGGACGATCAGGAATTCCTCACCTCCGTAACGTACGGCCAGATCGATCTCCCGTATCTCGCGGATGAATTGCGCCGCCAGGTCAAAGAGAAGCCGGTCTCCAGCCGGATGACCGTAGGCGTCGTTGTAATCCTTGAAATGGTCCAGGTCGAGCATTATCACTGAAATGGGGCTGCTTATTCTCATTGCCCGTCCGAAGCCCTTTTTCATCTCCATGTCCATCAGGTGTCTGTTGCCCAGGCCCGTGAGTGGGTCGTGCAGGGACAGCGCTCTGGTCTCCTCAAACAGCCTGGCGTTCTCGATGCAGACCGCGAGCTGGTTGCCGATGGTCAGGAGCAGGTTGCGCTCTGACTCAGCCAGCTCGGCGCCTGCCGGCAGATACAGGTACATCACGCCCACGACCCTCTTGCCCGTTTTGATCGGCACGATAGCGTGGCCGTGGTCTTCCATGCCCGCATAGCATATCGTGTGCCGGTTGTCCCCAATGCTGTGACTTGAGACAATCAGCTCGCCGGTGCGTGCGGCGAGCCCGCAGAGGCAGTCGCCTGTAGTCATATTCTCGTGAGCCCTCGTGAACTCGCGGGAATGCCCCAGGCTGGCCACCAGATTGAGCCGGTCTCCCTCCACCAGGAAGATTCCGCCCTTGTGCATAAATTTGAAGATGCGCAGGTCGGTGACGGTGTCAAGGGCCAGTGCCATCAGCTCGTCGAGTTCGATCGTCTTGTTGATGACATTGGATATCTGTTGCAGAGCCCGCAGCTCCTTATTGGCGTTTTCTATCTTCTGGCTCTGAACCATGATCTGTTCTTCCGTCCGCTGTCGCTCGCTGACGTCGCGGGCAATGAGTATAGTCCCGAGTAGCCTGCTGTCATTCCCTCGAAGCGCCGAACTCGAGAGCGACACCGGGATCTCCTTTCTGTCATGATCGATCAGCGATGCCTCGACATCAGAAATGCCGAGAAAGCAAGTTATTGAATTCTTCTTGGCGATCAGGGAATCCTTGCATCCTTTTTCCCGGAAGAGCACACTCACGTTCTTGCCGATAAGTGCCTTCTCTGAATAACCGAGCAGATCCAGGGCAGCTTGGTTGACGGTCGATATGTTGCCTTCCGGGTTCACAAGGATGAGGCTGTCGGACATGGTGGAGATGATCTGGTCCGCGGCGCCGGCGGGGGTCACGGCGAAGAGCTGGTACTTCCAGATGGCGAAGCCGAGGAGGCTGCCAGTCCCGGCGGCGAACGCAACATCTGTGAGTTCCGGCGTTCTTGTTCGGAAGAGCGACGGCAAAACGACTTCACCAAGAATACCTATTATCATGGGGAGCGCGAGGCCGGTCAGGACGAGCGCCGACTGCTTCCTCGACACCGACCCTTTCTGCCGTGTTAAATAGAATCTCACGGCGAACCAACCGGCCATTAGCCCGAAACCTGCCACGTAGACTGTCTCCACCTGATTGGCCAGGGTATCCGGATAAGTATACGTCCAGCCCCAGTACTCCTTCGCCGGCCCCGACGAGAGCTGCTCGGTGGTCAGATCGATCAGGGAAAAAACTGCGGCGGAGCCGTAAAGAAGGAAATAAGTCAGCTTGCGCTCAAGCAGCCAGCGCTGTCGGGTGAAGATCAGGGTGAAGTGGAAAAGCAGCGCCAGCACGAAGGGCCAGAGGCAGTTGGCCCGGAGCCAGAAATGCGCCAGGCCGGCCGTGTCCGCGAGCCGCATCTGGAACTCGGCGAAGGCCCAGTAGAACATCGATGCGCACAACAATATGAACACCCGGCTCAGGCTGCTCCGGTGGTCCTTGGAAAAGACCAGCACGGCGAAGAGTATCGAGATAGCAGCAGCCAGGAGGGAAAGAACAGTGAACAGTGTTTCCACTATCAGCCTCCCCGATTGCGATCGCCCTTATTGGTACGGTCGGAAATTCAGGGAAATTACTTAGGCCTCCTGTAACCGACTGATCACTGGAATCCAGTAAACGGGGTAAAAACCATCCAATGGACAACCTGATCGAGAAACATTGGCATTATCTGCCCGCAGAAGAGGTCGTCGACCTGCTGGACGTGGACCCGGGGAAGGGCCTGGATATCTTCGAGGTGCAGGACCGTCTGGAGAACTACGGTCATAATGTGATCGCCACCAGGAAGGAAAGGGGAAACCTGCTCCGCTTCCTCGACCAGCTCCGCCAGCCGCTTCTGCTCATCCTGATCACCGCGGGCATTATCACGGCAGTCCTGCGCGAATGGGTCGATGCGGCCGTGATCCTAGGGGTCGTGCTGATGAACGCGACTGTGGGTTTTCTGCAGGAAGCCAAAGCCGCCAGGGCTATCGAGGCCCTGAAGCAGACGATGACAGCAGAGGCTCTCGTGCTCAGGTCCGGCGAGCAGCAGAGGATCGAGGCGGCGGACGTCGTCCCGGGCGATGTCATCCTGCTCCATACCGGTGACAAGGTCTCTGCTGACCTGCGCCTGCTCGACGCCAACGAGCTCCAGATCGATGAGTCAGCACTTACCGGGGAGTCGCAAACCGTGCTCAAGACAAACGGACCGTTGGAGCACGACACCATACTCGCGGACCGTCGTAATATGGCATACGCGTCGACGCTGGTCACTTATGGCCATGGCCGGGGGGTCGTGGTCTCGACCGGAGAAGAGACCGAGGTGGGAAGGATATCCCGGCTGATCTCCGCAGCCGGTGAACTCGAGACCCCGCTGATCCGCAAGATATCGGTCTTCAGCCGCTACCTCCTGTACGGGATCCTGTTGTTGGCGTCCCTGACCTTCGCCATGGGCCTCATCCGGGGCGAGACGGCTTTTGACATGTTCCTGGCGTCCGTGGCCCTGGCGGTCGGCGCCATTCCCGAGGGATTGCCCGCGGCGATCACGGTCACGCTGGCGATCGGCGTCAAACGGATGGCGCGGCGCCGGGCAATCATCCGCAAGCTGCCCGCGGTCGAGACGCTCGGCAGCACCACCGTCATCTGTTCCGACAAGACCGGGACGCTGACCGAGAACCAGATGACGGTCCGCGAGATACTCGCCGGCGGCGAGCGCTTCGAGATCACTGGTGACGGCTATGAACCCAGCGGAAGGATCCTGGGGCAAGGAGAGGGTGAGCCGGCGCAGGAGAACGTTGCCCTGCGGGAATGCCTGCTCGCCGGGCTGCTTTGCAATGAAAGCCTGCTGCTGCACGAGGGGGAACGCTGGACTATCGATGGTGACCCGACCGAGGGCGCCCTGCTAGTGTCCGCGGCCAAGGGCGGCATCCCGGTCGCGGCCACACCGCACGAATTCCCCCGGCTCGACACCATCCCGTTCAAGTCAGAGCATCAGTACATGGCCAGCCTGCACGACACGGGCGCTGGCAATCCGAGGGTCGCCTACATGAAAGGAGCCGCCGAGATTCTGCTCGAGAAGAGCTCGGTGATGCTGGATGCCACCGGCAAGCAAGCCGAGCTGGATATCCAATACTTGCAGGGCATCGTCGATGAGCTGTCGTCGGACGGCCTGAGGGTCCTCGCCTTCGCGAAGAAGGAGCTTACGGGCGACGCGCACGGCCTCGATGGCAGCGACGTCGAGTCGGGGATGACCTTCCTGGGATTGCAGGCCATGATCGATCCGCCGCGGCAGGAGGCGATCCAGGCGGTGCGCAACTGTCACGACGCCGGCATCAGGGTCAAAATGATCACGGGCGATCACGCGCTTACGGCCTCAGCTATCGCCAGGATGATCGGCCTGGAGAATCCCGGAAGGATGATCGACGGCCGGAGCCTGTCGAAGGTCGCCGGCGCGGACCTTATCCGCGTCGCGGACGAGACCACCGTCTTCGCGCGTATGGCTCCCGAACAGAAGCTGCTCCTGGTGGAAGCCCTTCAGCGGAAGTCGAACGTAGTCGCGATGACCGGCGACGGCGTCAACGACGCCCCGGCGCTGAAGAAGGCCGACATCGGCGTGGCCATGGGTATCGCCGGCACCGAAGTCGCCAAGGAAGCGGCCGACATGGTTCTCACGGACGATAATTTCGCGACCATCGAAGCCGCGGTCGAGGAAGGGCGCACCGTGTTCGACAATCTGACCAAGTTCATCATCTGGACCCTGCCGACCAACGTAGGCGAGGGGATGGTCATCCTGCTGGCGATCCTCGCCGGCACCACGCTGCCGATCCTGCCGCTGCAGATATTGTGGATCAACATGACCACCGCGGGTTTTCTGGGGCTGGCGCTCGCGTTCGAGCCGAAAGAGCCGGGGATAATGCAGCGGCCGCCGCGTGATCCGCGGACGCCGATACTAACCGGAACGTTGCTGGGAAGGATGCTGCTTGTTTCCGTGATCCTGCTGGTGGGCGCCTTCGGCCTGTTCGAGTGGGAGCTCTCGATCGGCGCTGATATAACCGAAGCGCGCACCGCGGCTGTGAACCTGTTCGTCATGGTCGAGCTGTTCTATCTCTTCAACTGCCGCTCGTTGAAAAAGTCCATATGGAGCATCGGGTTGTTCTCGAATCCCTGGATCTTCGCGGGCGTGGCGATGATGGTCTTGTTGCAGCTCGTCTACACTTACCTGCCGGCGATGAACGCGATCTTCGACAGCTCCCCTGTAAGCGCCGAGGCGTGGGGGCGTCTGCTGGCGTTCGCGGCCGCGGGGTATCTTGTGGTCGGCCTTGAGAAATGGCTTTCGATGAAGAGGGGGAGGTAGGGCAGCTTTCCGGGATGGTGGTGGAGGATACCGGACTCGAACCGGTGACCTCCTGGATGCAAACCAGGCGCTCTCCCAACTGAGCTAATCCCCCGGGGAACTACGGTTCCCGGTTCCTCGTTCTCTGTTCCTGGTTAACCATGAACTAGGAACCAAGAACCAGGAACCGTGGTTTTTTGGTGGAGGATACCGGACTTGAACCGGTGACCTCTTGCATGCGAAGCAAGCGCTCTCCCAACTGAGCTAATCCCCCACGGGAAAAACAGTTCCTTGTCCCTGGTTCCCTGTTTCTGGTTGCCGGCATCGAATGTTTAACCAGGAACCAGGAACCTTGAACCGGGAACTAAGTTTATTGTGGTGGGCGATACTGGACTCGAACCAGTGACCTCCGCCATGTGAGGACGGCGCTCTAACCAGCTGAGCTAATCGCCCGCGTCTCCACCAGAGGTATATTGTAGGTACGCGGCGCGCGCATGGCAAGAAACCGCCGGCTGAGTCATTCCCCGAATTCTTCCGGGTTGTCGCGCCGGAGCTGCTCGGCCTGGTTGCGCAGCAATTCTGATTCGTTGTACAGGCGGTCGATGTCGACCTGCAGAGACTGGATCTGCACGACCACCTGTTTGGCCCGAGCCTCGTCCCAGCCGGCCAGCGGGATCTGTTCGTTCTCGATCAGCTGCGGAATAGCCATCGCCTTGTTGAGGGTGTCGGTCAGTTTTACATTGCTCTGCTTGAGCAGGTCGAGGTACTCCTGGTATCTATCATTGAGCTGGAGCGCCTGCGCCTGGCTGAGGTTGTCGTCACGGCCGGCGAGTTCTTCGAGGCCGCTGTTTAAGTCGTCCTTGGCCCCCGCCGCGGTGTTCAAGGTCTGGGAGGCCGGCAGCGTCTGACCGGCGGCGGCGCTGCGCACCAGCGATTCGATCGAGGCCGTGGACCGGCGCAGCTTGTCGGTGGCGGCGAGCCGTTGGGTCTCGCTGTCCTGGACCAGGTCGTTGGCTGTGGAGATGTTGTCGGTGCAGCCGGCCACGAACAGCGCCATCAGGGCCAGCAGCAGCATGCCGGCCCAGAAAAGTCGGGCTGTCGGCAGGGGCTTTGTCCGGGATAGGCTCATAGGGTTAGAATACCAGAGTTGCACGGCCTGGCGGCCGCGAGCGCCGGGGCTCACTACCATCCCGCATCCACTCGTGCTATCATTTCTTGTTCACCGAGACTGACAGGGAAATCGACATGAAAAAAGGCATTCACCCCGAATATATGGAAACCAAGGTACGCTGCTCCTGCGGCGACGAGTTCACGACCCGATCGACGGTGCCGGAGATACACGTGGAGATCTGCTCCAAGTGCCATCCTTTCTACACCGGCAAGCGGAAGCTCGTAGATACCGGCGGACGGGTCGAGCGGTTCAAGCGTAAGTACGCCAAGAGGCAAACCTCCTAGCCGGTCTCACCGGTGTCGGCGACTCTCAACGTAACCCTCCTTACTCATACTCCCGAGCCCGAGCGTGCCGTGGCCTCGGCAGGCCGTCTGTGCTATTCACCTTCGACCGCCGCTGAGCTCAAGGAGCAGATGACGGCCGAGGAGGTCGAGAAGCTGGTGAAGCTGCTGGTGCGTTCGGGGCATCTGAGCGCGCTGGAGCACGCGGCGTTCACCTTCGGCATCGATGGCATCTCGCGGGCCTGCTCGCACCAGCTGGTGCGGCACCGCCTGGCCTCCTATTCGCAACAGTCCCAACGCTACGTGCGCTTCTCCGGGGAGAGCGGTTTCATCATCCCCCCGAAGATCGCCGAGGATCCCGAGGCGCTCACAGTTTTCGAGGAAGCCATGGAGACTGCCACTCGCGCCTACGACCGGCTGGTCGAGCTGGGCGTGGAGAAGGGGCTCGCGAAGGAGACCGTCCAGGAGGACGCCCGCTTCGTTCTTCCCAACGCCGCCGAGACCCGCATCGTCGTTACCATGAATGCGCGTGAGCTGAGGCATTTCTTCCGCATCCGCTGCTGCCGGCGGGCGCAGTGGGAGATCAACGCGCTGGCCTGGCGCATGCGGGCGCTGTCGCTGGCAGTGGCACCGGTGCTGTTCCGCCGTTCCGGCCCGGACTGCCTCTACGGCAAATGCCACGAGGGCAAGATGTACTGCGGCCAGGAATACACGCTCGAGGAAGTGGCTGAGATGGAAGAGTGGATGGAAAGCATTGAGTGGTAAAGACCACGCCGGCCATCCGGCGGCTTCCGTTGGTGGACAGGCTGTAATCGAAGGCGTGATGATGCGGGGCAAGCGGCATTGGGCTCTGGCCTGCCGCCGGCCCGACGGCACCGTCAGCCTGCACTCCGAAGCGCTTCAGCCCCTGGCCGACCGTCACCATTTTCTTAGGTGGCCGGTGCTGCGTGGCATCATCGGTCTCTGGGAGTCGATGTCGCTGGGTATCAGGGCGCTAGGCATGTCGGCCAACGAGTCCATGGGCGAGGAGGAGCGCGACATCTCCAAAAAGGAGATGGGCATCAGCATGGGCATCGGCATCATCTTCGCGGTGGGGCTGTTCGTGGTTCTGCCGCTGCTGGTCGCGGGCTCGGTGCGCGACTGGTTCCCCAATTCGTCGACATTCGTGGCGGCCGAGGGCGTGCTGCGCATCGCCATCCTCATCTTATATATAGTAGTGATATCGCGCATCAAGCAGCTGCGCCGCGTCTTCGAGTATCACGGCGCCGAGCACAAGACCATCCATGCGCTCGAGGCGGGTCTGGAGCTGACTCCCGCTAATGTGCACAAGTTCTCGCCGGTGCATCCACGCTGCGGCACCAGCTTCCTGCTCATCGTCATGGTGCTGGCCATCGCCGTCTTCTCCTTTGTGCCCATCCCCGGGGACTGGACCAACCTCAACCACGTTCTGCTATTCATTTTGTCGCGGATCATCGGCATCCCGCTCGTTGTTGGCCTCTCTTACGAGGTGATAAAATATGCTGGTAAGCACAAGAATAGCTCCTTCATGAAAGTCGTCATGTACCCCGGCATGCTCCTGCAGAAGCTGACCACTCGCCAACCCGATGAATCCCAGATCGAAGTGGCCATCGCGGCGCTAGAAGGCGTGGCGGCGCTGGAGTCCATCGAGATGGACCACGGCGGCAAAGCCGATGTGGAAGTGATGGCATAGTAAAATGCCTGCAATTAATTAGTATGGTGTCCCTGAGTCATGATTGAAAAACTGATAACAGAGATAGAAGAGAAATATAACCAGCTCAACGATGAGCTGAGCGACCCGGCGGTCATCGACGACCGGCAGCACTACGCTGAGCTGGCCAAGGCCCATTCAGACCTGCAGCCGGCCTACCAGCTGGTGCGTCAGTATCGTGAGGCCGAGGCCAGCATGGCCGAGGCCGAAGAGCTGCTTTCAGCCGACGGCGAGGTGGAGCAGGAGATGCGCGAGTTCCTCAAGGAGGAGATCAGCACTTCCCGCGCCGCCATCGAGCGCCTGGGTGAGGAGATCCGCACCGCCATGCTCGAGGCCGATCCCAACGATGACAAGGATGTCATCATCGAGATCCGCGGCGGCGCCGGCGGCGACGAGGCTTCGCTCTTTGCCGGCGAGCTGCTGCGCATGTACGCCAAGCACGCCGAAGCCAAGCGCTTCAAGACCGAGATCCTCTCCTCGAGCCCGACCGAGATGGGCGGCTTCAAGGAAGTCATCATGGAGGTAAACGGCAAAGGCGCCTACAGCGTCTTCAAATATGAGAGCGGCGTGCACCGGGTGCAGCGCATTCCAGTAACCGAGTCCGGCGGCCGCATCCACACCTCGACGGCGACCGTGGCGGTGCTGCCCGAGGTCGAGGAGGTCGAGGTCGAAATCGATCCCAACGACGTTCGCGTCGACATCTTCCGCTCCAGCGGCCCCGGCGGGCAGTCAGTGAACACGACCGATTCCGCCGTGCGGCTAACCCATGAGCCCACCGGCCTGGTGGTCTCCATGCAGGACGAGAAATCGCAGCTGCAGAACAAGGTGGCCGCCATGAAGGTTCTGCGCGCGCGCCTCTACGAGATGAAGCTCGCCGAGCAGCAGAAAGAGCTCGCCGATCAGCGCAAGTCGCAGGTGGGCACCGGCGACCGCAGCCAGAAGATCCGCACCTACAATTTTCCACAGGGCCGCGTCACCGACCATCGCGTCGGTCTGACCTTGCATAAGCTCGAGGCGGTGCTCCAGGGAGACATCGGCGAGTTCACCGAGGCCCTGGCCGCCCAGGACCGGGCTGAGCAGCTCAAGGCAGGGGTGTAAGCGCCGGCGTGGCGGCGGCGCCGAGCATCTCCGAACTGCTGAGCAAGTCAGCCGCCTGGCTCAAGGACAAGGGGGCCGCGACGCCACGGCTCGACGCCGAGCTGCTGCTGGCTGAGGTTCTCGGCCTCAACCGCGTCGACCTCTACATCAATTTCGAGCAGCCGCTCAACCCACCCGAAGTTGACCGCTACCGCGAGCTCATCCGCCGCCGCGGCGAGGGCGAGCCGGTGGCCTACATCCTTGGGCGCGCCTATTTCCGCAATCTGACCCTGAGGGTCGACCGCCAGGTGCTCATCCCCCGACCCGAGACCGAGCATATAGTCGACGCCGCCCTGGAATTCCTGATGGATGGGGATTGGCCGCGGCCGCCGGCCGTGCTCGACCTGGGGACCGGCAGCGGCGCCATCGCCATCTCGCTGGCGGCGGGCTTTCCCGACGCTGAGGTGACCGCCAGCGACGCCAGCGCCGCGGCGCTGGAGCTGGCCCGGGAGAATGCCCGGATTGCGGGCGTCGCCGCGCGCATACATTTCGAGCAGTCAGATCTTTTCGATTCCCTCGACCCCGTGGACACCTTCGACCTCATCGTCTCCAACCCGCCATATATATCTATGGAGGAATGGGAAGGGCTGCCGCGCGACGTGCGCGACTTCGAGCCGCGCGAAGCGCTCTACGGGGGAACCGACGGCCTCGATTTCTACCGCCTGCTGGCGCAGCAGGCGCCGCAGTTCCTGAAGCCGCGCGGCGGCCTGGTGCTGGAGATCGGCGCTACCCAGGGCCGGGCGGTCACAGAGTTGCTCGCGGCCTCGGGGCTCTTCGCCGCGGTCGAGACCGGGCCCGACTACGCAGGGCTTGACCGTGTGGTTACCGCGATCAGAGGGTAGACATGACTGTCGATCGTATGGCAAAGATCCCCCGGTCCGGGAGGAAAGCTTGACTACAAGATTCATGCAGGCGGAGATGTCCGCGGCTGACTGGGATGCCGTCAATGCCTCACTGAGTTCGGGCGGCCTGGCGGTGCTGCCGTCGGATACGGTTTATGGGCTGGCCTGCCTGGCGGCCCTACCGGAAGCCATCGAGCGTATCTATGAGGTGAAGGGGCGCCACCACGACAAGCCGGTAGCGCTGGTCTTCACCTCCGTAGCCCAGATCGAATCGCTCATCCCGGCTCTGCCGGATGCCATTCGGGCGGCGCTGGAGCGTCTTCTGCCCGGCCCGGTGACCGCCGTCGTCCCTTACGTTGACGAAGGCGGCATCGATGTCCGCGGCGCCGGCAGCGTGGGTGTTCGCATCATCCCGCCGCCGTCCGGCGACATATATAAGTACCTGCCCGGGCCGCTGGCGGTGACCAGCGCCAACCTCTCCGAGCAGCCCGAAGCTGTCTGTCTGGATGAGGTTACCGCCTCGGTGCTGGACGCTTGCGAGTACGCGGTGGATGGTGGAACCTGCGAGCACCGCGTCCCCTCGACGGTAGTGGACCTGCGGCCGCTGGCCAAGGGCAGGGCGCCGGTCATCCTGCGGGAGGGCTCCCTGCCGGCTGAGGAGATCGAACGGAGGCTGGGCCGATGAACCACTCCAGGACCTCGATCGGCAGAGTCTTCGATGAAGTCTAAGAATCGCAGGCCGGTTTCCATCCTGTTTGTCTGCACCGGCAACATCTGCCGCAGTCCGCTGGCCGAAGCGCTGCTCAGGGAATACGCGGCTTCCCGGGGCATCGGCGACAGGCTGCGCGTGGGCTCGGCAGGCACCCACGCCTGGGAAGGCAACGCCGCTACGCGTGAGGCGATGCGCGCCGGACAGGAGTGGGGCCTGGACCTTTCAAACCACCGTGCCCGCGAGGTCAGGCGTTCGATCATGGACGGCAGCGACATCGTCCTGGCCATGACCCGCCGGCATCTGGAATTCCTGGCGCGCGAGTTTCCGGAAAGAGAAAATACGATATACTTGGCACTGCTGTATCCGCGAAGAATGGATGAAAATCCGGTAGCGGCCATCGATGTTCCCGACCCCATAGGCGAGTCGGTCGGGTTCTATATCGATGTTCTGAAAATGCTCGAGCCCGTATTGCCCGCGATAGTCCGCGGCGCCCTCGGGGAGGATTAACGGATCTCTCAGGAGGATGAATAGATTGAAGATAGCCATCGCGGCCGATCACGCCGGCTTCAAACTCAAACAGGCGATCATGGAACGGCTCGAAACCGCCGGTTTCGAGGTTGCCGACCTGGGCACCAACACAGCCGACAGCTGTGATTATCCCCAGTATGCGGTCGAGGTTTCGCGTGCCGTCGCCGGCGGTGACGCCGACCGGGGCATCCTGGTCTGCGGAACGGGCCTGGGCATGTGCATCGCGGCCAACAAGGTCGCGGGTATCCGCGCCGTCGGCCCGTGCGACACGGAGCAGGCGGAGATGAGCCGGCGCCACAACGACGCCAATGTGCTCTGTCTGGGCGAGCGGTCCTTCGAGCCGGAGCTGGTCTTCGACATGGTCGACGTTTGGCTGAAGACCGAATTCGAGGGCGGACGCCACGCCCGGCGTCTGGAGTTGATCGAGGAGCTTGAAAGGGAATGACCGAACCGACTGAATCGAAGACGCAGGCCGAGTTCCTGGCGCCGCTTTCCGAAGTCGACCCGGCTCTCGCCGGCCTGATCGGCGACGAGCTTACGCGGCAGCGCCGGACCGTCGAGCTGATCGCCTCGGAGAACTTCACCAGCCGCGCTGTGCTCGAGGCGGCCTCTTCCATCCTCACGAACAAGTATGCCGAAGGCTATCCCAACGCCCGCTACTACGGCGGTTGCGAAGTAGTTGACCAGGTGGAGACCCTTGCCATAGAGCGCTGCAAGGAGCTCTTCGGCGCCGAGCATGCCAACGTCCAGCCTCACAGCGGCTCGACTGCCAACCAGGCGGTCTATTTCGCGGAGCTGGCCCTGGGCGACAGCATCCTGGCCATGAAGCTCGACCACGGCGGCCACTTGACGCACGGGCTGAAGGTCAACTTCTCGGGCCGCTTCTATCATTTTCACAGCTACGGGCTGGACCGCGAGACCGGCCAGCTCAATTATGACGACATCGAGCGACAGGCCCAGGATCTCAAGCCGGCGCTGATCGTCGCCGGCGCCAGCGCCTATCCGCGCAAGATAGACTTCGACCGCTTCGCCGCCATCGCCCGAAGCGTGGGCGCGAAGCTCATGGTGGACATGGCCCACATCGCCGGTCTGGTGGCGGCCGGGTTGCATCCCGATCCCCTGGGCCCGAGCGACTACGTGACCACGACGACGCACAAGACCCTGGCCGGTCCGCGCTCGGGCGTCATCATGTGCAAGCAGCCCTACGCCAAGGCGGTCGACAAGGCGATCTTCCCTGGTCTTCAGGGAGGGCCGCTCATGCACATCGTCGCGGCCAAGGCAGCCTGCTTCCGGCTGGCGGCGACGGATGAGTTCCGCGAGCGCCAGAAGCAGACGGTGGTCAACGCCGCGCGTCTGGCCGAAAGGCTGCAGGAGGGCGGCATTAACCTGGTTTCGGGCGGCACGGACAACCATCTGATGCTCGCGGACCTGAGCAACACCGGCATCACCGGCATCGAAGCCGAGAACCGGCTCGAAGAGGTCGGCATCACCGTGAACAAGAACGCGGTACCCTACGACGAGCTGCCCCCGACGGTCACCAGCGGCATCCGCATCGGCACTCCGGCGGTGACTACCCGCGGTTTCCGCGAAGCGGAAATGGACGAGATCGGCGCCATCATGCTGGCGGCGCTCAGCCCCCATGTATCGGCGGAAGAGCTCAAGCGTCTGCGCCAGCGGACCGACGACCTGCTGGACGGATTTCCGCTATATCCCCACCTCTGATTCGCGCCCGCGTCCGCGGCGCCATCACTCCTTTTGGCCCGGCATTAGCACACCTGATGCAAATACCCATGGGGGTAAGAAAAAATTATCAGTACCCCTTTTGCAGGGCTTTTTGCAGAATTATGTCGTAATAATACGTGATTGGGCTTGTAAGAATTCATCCAGTCTGTATAATTTAAGCACGGAACAGAAGGAGTCGGTCCCCGGTTTTCACTTCCTGTGAACTGAGGGCCTTTTTCTTCGAGTGAGCGCCGGGGGGCGCTGTCAGCCGGGTTTTCGGCTGTCACGCAGTTTAACGAATACTAACCATTCCGCTGCGTCTTCCCTTTATATTAACCGCGGCCTATGAAGCCGCCCTGAGGGGGACCCCGGAGGACGGGTATGAACAGCAAACTGGCAAGGATCTTCGCGGCAACGGTGGCAGTGGCCATCGCCTTCATCTTGACTTCAACCCTGGCTATAGCGAGCAGCGGAGCGCCGGTCAGCGGCGGCACGCCTCCCTCGGGAACTCCCAAGACTTATTACTTCACCTGGTATGACTCCACGGCCGCAAACGGTATGGCGGGCGACTGGATCGTCATCGGCAACCTCGAAGACTATAGCGCCACGGCGCAGGTATACCTTGGCGATCAGCTGATGGAGACAGTAGACATCGCGCCTCACGACCGTCAACCGGTCAGCTGGCCCAACACCATCGGCGGACCGGTGAAGGTGGTTTCTCCCAGCGGTGCCACATTAGTGGTGACCCAGCGCGTCCTTTACGGCGATTCCTTCAATGAGGTCGGCGCCATCGAAGCGGATAATCTCAATACCACTTACGATTTCACCTGGTACGACTCCACAGCCGCCAACGGCATGAGGGGTAACTGGATCCTGGTGGCCAACGCCTCGGCCAGCGAATATGCCGACGTCCACGTCACCATAGCGGGCAACGAAGTGGGCCATTACTTGCTTCAGCCCGGCGAGTTCGTGACACCACAGTATCATGAACTGATGAGCGGCCCGGTTGAAGTGACCAGCACCAACGGGACGCCCATACTGGCTTCCCAGCGGGTGCTCTGGGGCGGCAGCTTCAACGAGGTCATGGGCATGCCCGAGAGCAAGCTCGGCAACGAATATTTCTTCACCTGGTACGACATGACCCGCGGCAGCGGCATGAGCGGCAACTGGATCCTGATGTCGAACCTCAACGATGCCACCGTGCACGCTGACGTCTACATCGGCAACAGCGGCGTGCCGCGCGGATCATACGCGATCGGTCCAAACCAGAGCGTGACTCCGGTTTACCCGGAACTGATGGATGGCCCCGTCCGGGTCGTCTGCACAGACTGCGCTCCGGGACAGAACATCCTCGTGAGCCAGCGCATCCTCTTCAAGGACAGCTTCGAAGAGGTGCAGGGCACGCCTCAGAGCGGTCTCACCGAGCGCGAGTTCTTCGGCTGGTATGATTTCACCGCCGCCAACTCCATGCGCGGCAACTGGCTGCTGATCGCG
>Ga0172371_10000769_pt1 | contig 50636 bp, 49 predicted proteins | sample Lak12m_FD_114543 | JGI IMG/M metagenome (GOLD analysis project Ga0172371, IMG submission 114543) | Freshwater microbial communities from Kabuno Bay, South-Kivu, Congo - kab_022012_12m | ecosystem: Environmental > Aquatic > Freshwater > Lake | place: Democratic Republic of the Congo: South-Kivu... | reverse complement strand
CAGGACCTGCAGAGTATAATAGCCAGGCTTGATAAGTCATCTCATGAATCCGGTGAGCTGGATCAGAGGTTGAACCAGGAGTTAAGGAGCCAGCTTGAACTTCAGGCCAATACGTTGAATCAAAACCTTCAAATGCAATCCGATGTCTTGAATCAGAAGCTTAAAATTCAAACTGATCTTTTTGCCCGGGACCTACAGGCAATAATTAATAAACTTAAGGAGGCTTTTGCTGGAACCGGAGAATTAAGCAAGAAACTTGCGGCCATTAAAGATAGTTTTATTCAGATGAATTGCGATTCAAAGGATATGAACCAGAATATCCGCCAGATTAAAGTTTTCTTTGAACAAATTGAAAAGCACCTGGATCTTAAGAAATAATGCGGATAATACTCTTAAACCTTCCCTGGCGTCAGAATAACCGCTTAGGGGTAAGGGCCGGTTCGCGTTGGCCTTTTACATCTGAGCCGGAAGAAAATGGTTATATTAAGTATATCCCCTTTCCGTTTTTTCTTGCGCAAGCAGCCGCGCTTTTAAAGAACAAAAACAATGATGTAAAATTAATTGATGCCATAGCCCAAGGGTTGGACGAGAAGGGGGTTATGGATGAAATCTCCGCCTTTTGCCCCTGCCTGATAGTTATTGAGACTTCTACCCCTTCTTTTGATAATGACATGAGAATTGCCCGTAGAATTAAAGCAGAGGCACCGCATTCTCAAATAGCCTTATGCGGCACGCATGCTACTACATTCGCAAGGGATATCCTGAAAAAGTTAGAATTTATAGATTATATATTGCTGGGTGAATATGAATATACCTTGCTGGATTTAGTCAATGCCCTGGAAAAATCAGGTAAGCCTAAGGCTATATTGGGCCTGGCTTTTAGAAGCAGCCAAATTATTATCAACAGGCCGAGGCCGACGATAAAGAATTTAGATGATTTGCCCTGGCCGGTAAGGGAAAGGCCGGGTATCTATAGGTATAATGACGGATTTGCCGGGCTGCCTGTTCCTAATGTACAGATGTATTCCAGCCGGGGCTGCCCGTTTCATTGTATTTTTTGCCTTTGGCCCCAGGTACTGTATAGGGAACATAAATACAGGAAAAGAAATCCGCTAAAAGTAGCTGAAGAAATGGACTGGTTAATTAAAGAATTTGATTTTAAGGCCGTCTATTTTGATGATGATGTATTTAATATTGATAAAACCCATGTAAGGAATATTTGCCAGGAAATAAAAAAGAGGAGAATAAGAGTTCCCTGGGCAGTAATGGCCAGGGCTGATCTGATGGATGAAAAAATATTATCGCTTATGGCTGATTCCGGGCTTTACGCGGTTAAGTACGGCATAGAGTCGGCTAATAAGAATGTTTTAGGGCTTTGCAAAAAGAACTTGAACCTCGCTAAAGCCGAGAAAATGATTAAATATACCAAGAAATTAGGCATAAAAGTGCATCTGACATTTTGCCTGGGGCTGCCCGGGGAAACAGGGCAGTCAATACAGGATACTGTTGATTTCATCGCAGAGGTAAATCCTGATTCGCTGCAGTTTTCCCTGGCCACTCCTTTCCCGGGGACAAATTACTTCAGGTATTTGGAAAAAACCGGAGTTAAGCTGCCCGAAAGATTAGCAGATTACGACGGAAACAATAAATATATCATAACCCAAAAACGCCCGGGGAGCTTAGATTTAGAAAGGCTTAAGCGTGATCTCTGTAATAATTCTAACTTTAAATAGCATAAAATTTATCAAGCCTTGCCTGGATTCGCTGTTAAGCCAGAAGCCGCAAGGGCTGGAATTAATTATCGTGGATAACGGTTCAAACGACGGAACCGTTATTTTTATAAGGAACAATTTCCCCCAAGCTATATTGATTGAAAACAAATTTAATTTAGGCGCAGCTAAAGCCCGGAACCAGGGAATTGAAAAGGCCAGCGGCGAATGGATCCTTAGTATGGATTGTGATATCGTGTTAGATAAAAACTTTTTTTGCAATATGGATAATATCTTGAAAAGCTTGCCAAGCGAAATTGGTTTGGTCCAGCCGAAAATATTGGGGCCCAAAGAAGGAGTAATTTATTCAGCCGGCATCGCTATTTCTTTCCTGAGAAGATTCTTTGACATAGGTAAGGGGCAAAGAGACCGCGGCCAATTTGATAAAACCAAATATATATTTGGAGCTTGTTCTGCCGCCGCTTTATACAGCAAGAATATGCTCAGCGATATAAAAGAGAATGGTGATTATTTTGACCCAGGCTTCTTTTTTCTATTTGAAGATGTAGATTTATCCTGGCGTGCGCAGAAGAAACAATACAGGGCAGTATTTTGCCCGGGGGCAGTATGTTACCATCGCGGAAACAGTTCAGGAACTCCTGACAAAATAAGGCAGTACCTTTGTTTGCGCAATCGTTATTATACCTTGTTAAAGAATGATTCCCCGCTAAATTATGCCCTGCCTTTTATATTTTATGATTTACCGCGCCTGGTTTGGTTGTCTGTAATTAATCCGGGTGCTTTAAAAGCAGTCAAAGAAGCCGGTGTTTATAACAGTAAATTAAAACAGCTTAAGAAAAATCCAAGAAAATGATCCTTGATCCGTTAGTTAGTATTATTATTGTAACCAGCGGCGCAAAAGAATATTTGCGGCACTGCCTTGATTCTATAAAATCGCAAGGTTACCCCGATTTAGAGGTTATTGTTATTGACAACTCTCTCAACTCTGAATTTTCAGCAAAAATCCGCGCATCTTTTCCTTCTGTCAGGGTGTATTCCAGCCCGCTTAATTTATATTATGGCGTAGCATTAAATAAAGGCATAGGTTTAAGCAATGGTGAATTTGTTCTTTGCCTGAATGACGATGTAGTTTTAGGGCAGGATTTTATCCGCCAGGCTCTGAAAGGTTTTTCAGCCGCAGGCAACATAGGCATGGTCAGCGGGAAAATTTTTCGCTTGGATGGCTTAACTTTAGACAGCACAGGTTTATTCTTAAGTTTGAGTTACTCGGCAAAAGAAAGGGGTTATGGCCAGCTAGACAGGTCCAGGTTTGAGAAACCCGAATTAATTTTTGGAGTAAGCGGGGCGGCAGCATTTTATCGTAAGAAGATGCTGGAGGAAATTAAAGAGGGGCAGGACTATTTTGACCCTGGCTTCCGTATGTTTTATGAAGACCTGGATGTTTCCTGGAGGGCTAATAATTTGGGGTGGAGGGCTTATTATATCCCGGCGGCAAAAGCCTTCCACGCGCGCGGAGGCTCATTAAGGCCGGATTGTGGTTTGAATAAACCTTTGGCTCGTAGATATATCAATGATGAATTGCACAGTGAATTGATTAAAAACCGATATCTGGCAATGTTTAAAAATGCAACCCCTTTTTTATTGTTTGCTCACCTTATCCCCATATTATTCTATGACTTTTGTGCCTGGGGGTATGTGCTAATTTTCCGGCCAAGGGCCGCGAAGATATTCCTGCACAATTTAAAAAATATTTTTAAGATTTAGGTTTAATCAGTAAGCCCAGGATAACCCACCAGATTAAGCTTACCTCAGGAAGGAAGAAACTGAAATCCCAAAGATTATGGAAGGCAAATGCCGCCAGGCAGCTGGACAGAATCAGCTTCTCTTTGTTTCCGGCAACGCTTTTTATTTTATTAAAACTATTTTTTATTGCCGCAATAACCAGCCAGAATAATGAAGCTAGTCCGATTAATCCGGCTTCTGCCCAGAATTGCAGAAATGAATTATGTGCATAACGCGAATAGACAAGATTGAAATTCCCTGGGCCTATTCCGAACAATGGGCGCATTTTGATTATTTCAAACGTATCTTGCCAATAATTAAGGCGCATAAACATAGAGAAGATCGGGCTGAGGTGTTCTTTTCTGGTAGCCGACCTCATAAAAAATACCAGAAGTATGAAGAAAATTATCATCAGAAGCAGAATAATTTTTGTTTTTTTGAAGCTGTTTCTTAACAATACGTAAAGCAGCGCTGTGAGGAATAGGCTGATAAATGCCCCCAGGGAGGCGGTAAGGAATAAGGCGCATAATAAGGGCAGGGCAAGCCAGACCTTTGTTTTATACAATAATGTGAGCGGGGCGACCATGATCAGGTAGCCTGCCAGTATCCCGGGGGTAACAAAAGGAAAAAATACCCTTCTTTGTTGCAGGTAATCTAAAACAAAGGGACTGGTTATATTTTGCGTTTTGATGAATTCGCGCAGGTGGGCAAAGCCAATAAAATACTGGTAAAACGCCAGGATACTGATAATTATTCCGCAGGTAAGTATTGCCGTTAAATAGCGCCTCCTGGATTTTTCTGTTAAGTTCTGCATAGCCAGGATAAGCAGTATTGCGCTCAGGTATTTATATAATTCACCTGAACTTTTGATCTTATTTATTGAGAAATACGTGGATATAGCCAAGGCAAGGACAAAAAGTATAATCGGCAAAGCAAGTTTCTTAAATTCCTGCAACCAGGAATTATTTTTTATGAGCCAGGATAAAAGAAGTAAAATAAGGGTAAGGGAATATACTGAATTTGCCCAGGGGTAAGCCAGGGATGAGATGAATGGGCGGATAAATATTAGCGCTAATACCAGGTACTGCATTATAAAGTAATTCTATTTTAAAACAGCCTGATTGTCAAACAAATAATCAAATACAACCGCGCCGGCTTCTTTCAAAATGAGTGTTTTACAGCGAAAATCGCCTCGGGAATATAAAATTATGTATCCAGCCAAAATATTATTTTATCGTCGGGGAATAGACGCAAAAAATACTTGACAATAACCGGATATTATGGTAAAAAAATAATGTTAATCTAATGTTTAGTTAGTTATTTAGGAGGTTGGATAATCTAAGTTGGGAAAAATTGGATGGATGTTTAAAGGGCTCATTATTGCAAGTAAATCTGGGCCCTTCTTTTTTTAATAGGTAGCTCTTTTATTACAAAATAGGATAAATATAATGAAAACTGTGGGTTTAACATACGATTTAAAAACTGATTATAAATTTAAAAAAGGCGATCCTCTGGATGCTAATGCCGAGTTTGATCATCCCACAACTATTGATATTATCGGTAAGGCCATTGCGGCAAACGGTTTTAAGGTTAAAAAAATAGGCAATGCCGCTAATTTACTTGAGAAAATGGATAACCTTGGGGTAGATATTGTTTTTAATATTTCTGAGGGGCTTACTGGAAGAAATCGTGAATCCCAGGTGCCTATTTTACTTGAGATGGCCCAAATTCCATTTGTGGGTGCGGATGCTTTAACTTTAGGGCTCACTCTGGATAAGGTTATGGCTAAAAAGATTTTTATCGCCGAAGGAATTCCTACGCCTAAGTTTTTTGAAGTTAATTCTGTGGAGGATTTAGTTAACCACGCCCATTGTAAGTTCCCGTTAATTGTTAAACCTCGTTTTGAGGGTTCGTCAAAAGGATTAAGCGAGAATTCACGCGTAGAAAATTTTGAGGAGCTTAAAACACAGGTTGAATTTATTACTAAGACCTATAAACAGCCGGCCTTGGTTGAAGAATTTATCTCTGGCCAGGAATTTACTACTGCTATTGTGGGTAATAAGAATCCCGAAATTATGCCGATAGTCCAAATTAAAATCGACGGTAAATTAAAATTAAACGAAAAGTTCTATACCTTTGCGAGGATTACTTCTGATCGGCTGGAATATATCTGTCCGGCTAAAATTAATCAAGAGCTAAAAGATAAACTGGATGATTTAGCTTTAAGGGTTTATAAGAGCGTGGAATGCCGGGATTTCGGCCGGGTAGATTTCAGGGTTGATAATGACGGCAATCCCTATGTTCTCGAAATTAACCCGCTGCCTTCTTTATCTACTGAGGATGTCTTTATGCTTGTTGCTCAGAATATCGGTATTACCTATGAACAGATGGTAGGTAGGATTTTAAATAGCGCGCTTATCCGCAATGGTTTAAATTAAATGAGAGTTGCCCTGACCTATAATTTGAAGAAAAAGGATCCCCTGAAACCGGTTGATTATTTTTCTGAATATGATTCTGAGGAGACAATTAATTCTGTAATCAGCGCGCTTAAGAATAAGGGCCATTCTGTTGAGGGTATTGACGTTGAGTATCCTGCGCTGTTCTCTTATTTTAAGAAAAATCGCGTGGATATGGTTTTTAATATAGCCGAAGGTAAGCACGGACGTTTCCGTGAATCTGAGGTCCCGGCGGTGCTGGATTATTTAAATATACCTTATACTGGTTCAGATACGTTTTCATTAGCATTAGCATTAAATAAGGCTTTAACCAAAAAGATATTGAGGGCTGAGGGCATTCCTACTCCTAATTTCCAGCTTTTTACAAGAGGGGATGAAGAGTTGTCTGCGGATTTGACCTTTCCTCTGATCGTTAAGCCTAATTGTGAGGGATCAGCTAAGGGCATAAATAAGACAAACGTGGTTAATAGCAAGGATGAACTTTCTAGAAAAGTCAGGGAGTGTATAGATATATACCGGCAAGAGGCCCTGGTCGAGGAATTTATTGAAGGCAAGGAGCTGACAGTGGGTATTCTGGAAAACGGGAAGACCCGCGTGTTGCCTATTTTAGAGATTGATTTTGCTAACTGCAAAAAGAGCGGGGAATATTTTTATTCCTGGAAGATGAAGGAATTTCAGGGTAATACCGAGTTAGGCCTGGTGCCGGAATTTTATTGTCCTGCCCGGTTGGATAAGGATACTGAGGAAAAAGTCAAAGATGTGGCCTTGCGTACGCATCGGGCCGTGGGCTGCCTGGATATTTCGCGTACCGATATCCGCTTGGACAAATCTAACATACCATATGTGTTAGAGATTAATCCTTTGCCGGGCTTAGACCCTAAAGAATCTAATTTTCCGATAATGGCTTATGCCGCAGGGATGAAATATGACGATCTTATTGAGGCAATATTAATCAGCGCCTCAGAAAGGAAAAGGCTAAATTGAGTAATCCTTCAAGTTTAGAAAGCCAAAAAGTGCAAATTGAAACACCAGCTATTCCCCGGCCGCCAAAACGCTCACGGGATTATCAGCAGATATCTCTCTATAAAGATGTTAATCCCCTGGATTGGGAAGATTGGCATTGGCAGCTTAAGCACAGGATTTGTTCCAAGGAAGAGTTAACTCAGATTATCAAGCTTACGCCCCAAGAAGAAAAAGGTATTGATAAGGCCAGGGGCAGATTATCTATGGCGGTTACTCCTTATTGGGCCAGCCTTATAGATGTTGATGATCCGGATTGTCCTATTAGAAGGCAGTCTGTCCCGGTGAGCGATGAATTCGCTGTTTCTCCGCATGAGATGGCAGACCCCTGCGCTGAGGACCGTGATTCTCCTGTCCCGCATTTAGTACACAGGTACCCGGATAGGGTTTTATTATTGGCTACGGATCATTGCGCTATGTATTGCCGGCATTGCACCCGCCGGCGTTTAGTCGGAGACCATGAAATAAAAGAGGCCAGCCCTGAAACCAGATTTGACGCGGCGATAGAGTATATAAAAACCAACCGTAAAATAAGAGATGTGTTAATTTCCGGAGGGGACCCGCTTACTTTAGAGGACGAAGTGCTTGAATCCTTAATTTCCAGAATCCGCGCTATATCCCACGTTGAATTGTTAAGAATAGGCACGCGTATCCCGGTGACTTTGCCCCAGCGCATTACTGATAATTTAGTAAATATGCTTAAGAAATATTCTCCTATCTGGATGAGCATACATTTTAATCATCCAAAGGAAATTACCAAGCGCTGTAAAAATGCTTGTGATATGCTTTCAGAATCCGGCATACCTTTAGGCAGCCAGTCAGTCCTGCTCAAGGGGATTAATGACCGGCCGTATATTATGAAACGGCTGGTGCATGATCTTCTGCAGATACGGGTTAGGCCGTATTATATTTATCAGTGCGACCCGGTCAGAGGTACGCAGCATTTTCGAACTCCTGTTGCCAGCGGTATAAATATTATTGAGAAATTGCGCGGGCATACTTCAGGTTATGCCGTACCTACCTATGTGATTGACGGGCCTGGCGGCGGAGGCAAGATTCCGATAGGCCCGAATTATATCCTTTCCCAGGCGAAGGGTAAATATGTGCTGCGTAATTACAAGGGTAAGATTTATACCTACCTGGAATAGCCATTAGTCAGCTGCGCCTGCTTCTTTAAAAAGGAGCACGATATGGATGCTAAGAATAAAAGAAATTTTATCCTCTTAGGGCATGCCCAGTCAGGCAAGACCACACTCGCCGAAAGCCTACTTTATTTAACTCGCGCTGTAAATCGCAAAGGAAAAATTGAAGACGGTTCTACGGTAAGTGATTACAGCTTTGACGAGATTGAAAGAAAAAATTCCATAAATTTAAGTTTGCTCTTTTGTGATTACGATGGGCACCGTATTCAGTTTATTGATACCCCGGGTTACGCAGACTTTTTTGGCGAAACAATCGCTGGGTTACGCGCAGTAGACAGCGCAATTATCGTTGTGGATGCTACAAGCGGTATACAGGTAGGGGCTGAGCGCGCCTGGCAGATGCTGGAAGCAGCCGGGCTTCCCTGCATGGTATTTATCAATAAAATTGATAAAGAAGGCGCTGACGCCAACAAGGTCCTGGCGGATTTAAAATCCAATTTTTCCAAGAACTGCGTGATTATCAAGTCTTTGGAAGACCCTCTTTTAATGGAGGCAATTGCTGAAAGCGATGACAGCTTGCTGGAGAAATACCTTTCCGTATTAAGGTTATCAATAGACGAAATTAAAAGCGGTTTAGCCGCAGCGGTTTATAAACGTAAGCTTTTTCCGGTAGTTGTGGGTTCCGCGTTACAGGATAAGGGAATCAAGGACCTCCTGGATGATTTATTGCAATATTTCCCCAGCCCTTTGGACAGGGCACCTGTAATTGCTGATGATCCCCTAAAGCCTGGGGAAATAAAAGAATTGGTTTTGAAAGAGGACGCGCCTTTTTCAGCTTTTGTTTTTAAAAATACCTCTGATCCTTATGTGGGGCAGCTTTCATTGCTGCGTATTTTTTCCGGCACCCTTGCCTCTAACTCTAGTTTTTTTAATGTGAACAGGAAAATTAAGGAAAGGATCGGCCAGATCAACATTTTACAGGGCAGGGAGCAAAGAGGGCTGGATAGCGCTTCTTGCGGAGATATTATAGCTATTCCAAAGCTCAAAGAAACGGCTGTTTCTGATTCATTGAGCCAGGAGAAGGAGCAATTCTTGTTTGAGGCACTGGTCTTTCCGGAACCGGCAATTTCCGCTTCGGTAAAGCTTAAATCCCGCGAGGATGAGGAAAAGATTGCTGTGGCTTTACATAAGCTGACTACTGATGACCCCACATTTAAGGTTGACCATAATACTCAGACCAAAGAGTTGATTATTTCCGGCTTGGGGGATTTGCATCTTGATGTGATGGTTGCCAGGATGAAGAAAAGATTTAATGTTTCTGTTGAATTGGGGACCCCCAAGGTTTCATACAAAGAGACGATTACGAAAAGCGCCAGGGTCCAGGGAAAGTTTAAAAGGCAGTCCGGCGGCCGCGGTCAATACGGTGATTGTACTATTGAGGTTCAGCCCCTGGAAAGAGGCAAGGGCTTAGAGTTTGTAGATAAAATATTCGGCGGGGCAATCCCGCGTAATTTTATCCCTTCGGTTGAAAAAGGCGTGCGTCAGGCAGCCGGGGAAGGGGCGGTTGCCGGATACCCAATTGAAGATATCAGGGTAACTTTAGTAGATGGCTCATACCATGAAGTTGATTCTTCGGATATGGCTTTTCAGATTGCCGGGGCAATGGCTTTAAGGAAAGCAGTCAGCGAAGCCGCTCCGGCTTTATTGGAACCGATTATGGAAGTGGAGGTGACCATCCCGGAAGAATGCTTGGGCGCAATTACCGGTGATATTAATTCCCGGCGCGGCCGGATTATAGGAATGGAGATTAAGGGTAAAACGCAAATTGTGAAGGCCCAGGTGCCTTTGTCGGAGATGTTTAAATATACCAACGACCTGCGCTCTATAACCGCCGGGCGTGGTTCATATTTGATGCACTTATCCCACTACGAAAACCTGCCGCACAAAATAGCCGCCCCGATTATTAACCAATATCAGGCATCAAAAAAACACGAGGAAGTTAGCCACTAACTTAATGATTATGAAAATCAGCGCATTTGCAGTACCGGAGATTACTCTAGGCAAACACAATATTAAAGACGAAAAACTTGACCAGACGGATAAGCTGGTTAAGGCTAAAAAGAAAACCTACGCCCAGGTAGAAGTAGCCGGGGAGGATGCTGCCTTAGAGTCGGATGTCATAATCGCGCCAAAGGATTCAAAAACGGATTTAATTTTAAGGGACCTGGATTTTGTGGAAACCCGCCTAAGCAGGCAGCCGGAGGAGAAAGAAAAAATAGTATTAAATAAAATGAAGGAGGCTTTGGAAAAAGAGGAATTTGTTTCTACTGTTGGTTTGTCCGGCGAGGAAAAAGAGCTTATTTCTGGTTATGGCCTGTTTACCATTAAGCCGGTAGTATTAGTCGCTAAAGAGGAATTGGAAGATATAGCCGGACTGCTGGTTAAGGTTTTAGCGCAGAGCGGTTTTGTTTGTTTCTTTACTGTGGGGGATAAAGAGAATCGCGCCTGGTTAATTAAGAAGGGAACTACTGCCTGGGAAGCGGCTGGAGCGATTCACTCTGATATTCAGCAGGGTTTTATCCGGGCGGAAATTATAAGCTTTACTGATTTTATCCACTCGGGGGGAGAGACCCAGGCTAAACAGGCAGGCAAAATGCGGCTTGAGCAGAAAGAATATATTATGCAGGATGGAGATTTAGTTAACTTTCGTTTTAATAAGTAATTTAACTGGCAATTAGTTTCTATTAACAGGGAGAAAGATAATGGTTAAGATAAGGCGGGCGCTCATCAGCCTATCAGATAAGACTGGTATCCTGGATTTGGCCAGGGTTCTGCAGAAATTTGACGTGGAGATTATTTCTACTGGGGGTACGGCAAAACTGCTGCGCGAAAATAATATTCAGGTTAAGGACGTTTCTGCTTATACCGGATTCCCCGAAATGCTTGATGGCAGGGTAAAGACATTACACCCCAAAATACACGGAGGACTGCTTGCTTTACGCGAAAACCTTGAGCATATGCGGATACTGGGTGAGCATGGCATCGGATTGATTGACTTGGTTGTAATTAACCTTTATCCTTTTGAGAAAACTATTTCTAAGCCCGGAGTAAGCATTGATGAGGTTATTGAAAATATAGATATCGGCGGCCCGGCTATGTTGCGTTCAGCGGCAAAGAACCATCAGTCTGTGGCAGTGGTTTGTAACCCGCAGCGCTACCCTCAGGTAATTGCTGAGCTAGAAAATAATAATGGTTCCCTGCCTGAAGATTTGATGCGCCAGTTAGGTATTGAAACTTACAGGCGCACCAGCGAATACGATGCTGCTATATATAATTATTTGAGCAGCTATTTTAAAATCAATAAAACTAAAACAGCATTCCCTGATGAATTAGAGCTATCCTTTGAGAAGATTCAGGGTTTACGTTATGGCGAAAATCCTCATCAGCAGGCCGCCTTTTACAAAGAAAAAGGCAAAGTAAAAGGCCTGATTAATGCCCGGCAATTGCAGGGCAAGGAGCTTTCGTTCAATAATATCCTGGATTTAAATTCTGCTTTTGAGCTGGTGAAAGAATTTAAGAGTCCGGCGGCGGTTATTCTCAAACACAACAACCCGTGCGGGGTTGCTGAAGATATGACTTTGCATAAGGCCTATTTGAACGCCTGGAAATGCGATCAGCTTTCCGCGTTTGGCGGTATTGTGGCGTTAAACAGGCAAATGGATTTATCTACCGCCAAAGTTGTTGCCAAAAGCGGTTTTCTTGAATGCATTATTGCCCCCGGTTATGATAAAGACGCTCTTAGTTTATTTAGGGATAAGAAAAACCTGCGCCTGTTGGAATTAAATGATTTAAGCGTTATTGATGAGCCGGAGTTTAAACGGGTCAGCGGCGGATTGCTTTTACAGGGGAAAGATTTACTTACTCTGGATTTAAATAACCTTAAAACAGTTACTAAGAAGAAACCGACTAAGGCCCAGATGGAAAGCCTGATTTTTGCCTGGAAGGTAGCCAAGCATGTTAAATCCAACGCTATTGTTTTTGCTAAAGGGACCAAGACTGTGGGTATCGGCGCAGGGCAGATGTCCCGCGTGGATTCGGTAATGATTGCAAAAAAGAAATCCGCCAACCTTAGCAAAAACTGCTGCCTGGCTTCGGACGCATTTTTCCCCAAAGAAGACGCGATTTCCTGGGCGTATAAGGCAGGCGCTAAAGCGATAATCCAGCCGGGAGGCTCTATAGCCGACCAAAGGATAATTGAGGCCTGCGATAAATATAAAATTGCCATGGTCGTAACAGGCATAAGGCATTTCAGGCATTAATGGATGGTTATCAGTCGGCTGTTAAGTACCTGGAATCTTTCATCAACTACGAAAGAGTAGGCCAATACTCCTATAAAAAATCCTTCAGCCTTAAAAGAATAAAAAGCTTTTTACAATTAATCGGTAATCCCCAAGATAAACTTAAGGTTATTCATATCGCTGGATCTAAAGGCAAGGGCTCCAGCTGTGCTTTTGTCGCCTATATTTTAAGGCAGGCGGGTTTTTCCGTGGGGCTGTATACCTCTCCGCATTTATCGGATTTCAGGGAGCGTATCCGTATCCTTAAGCCTGTTAAATCAAACTCCCTTTTTCCTTTTGAGGGAGCTATTCCCAGGAAGAACCTTGCCGGTCTGGTTAATTTTCTAAAGCCGGTTATAAAAAGATTTGGAGAACTTTCATTTTTTGAAGTTTACACCGCCCTGGCTTTTTTGTATTTTAAAAATAAAAAAGTTGATTTTGCGGTGATGGAAACCGGTATGGGGGGAAGGCTTGATGCTACTAATGTTGTTAAAAGTTTAGTCTGCGCGATAAGTCCGATAAGTTATGAGCATACTGCATATTTGGGAAAAACCTTGGCTCGTATCGCAAAGGAAAAAGCGGGAATCATTAAACATAACGCGATAGTTATTTCTTCTGTACAGGGAAAAGAAGCGGAGCAGGTTATCAGGAGTGTCGCCGCCAGGAGAGAGGCAAAGCTCTTTTTTGTAGGCAAAGAGGTAAGATATTCTGACCAGGGAGGTTCTTTTTCAATAAAAGGCGCAAGCAATAACTACCCTGGTTTACGGATTAAGCTTTTAGGAAAACATCAGCTGGCTAATGCCGCGCTTTCCGTGGGTATAGTTGAGGCCCTAGGTGCTTATGGTTATAAAGTCAGTGTTGATTGCGTAAAGAAAGGGCTCTATAATACTCTCTGGCCAGGCCGGCTGGAGGTGTTGCGGCGCAATCCTTATATTGTAGCCGATGGAGCCCAAAACGCCGCATCCGCACTGGTTTTAAAATCAGCAATCAAAAGTATTTTTAAATACAGGAAGCTGGTATTGGTTTTCGGCGTTTCGCAGGATAAAGATATCAGGGGGATAGCCAGGCAGCTCTCCGGGCTGGCGCATAAGGTTATCTTAACGGCCGCTGATAATCCTCGGGCAGCTAAACCTGGACACCTGAAGAAATATTTTCCTAGCAAAATAAAAGAAGTATACATAACCTCCGGAGTAAAAGAAGCAAGGAAGCTTGCTTTAAGAATTGCCGGCAAAGGGGATTTAATATTAGTTACAGGGTCATTATTTGTTGTGGGTGAATTTAGAGATGCTTATAGATAACCTCGATGACACAATCGCTGCGATTTCCACTGCCGCCGGAGAAGGCGGAGTGGGGATTGTGCGCTTAAGCGGGCCAAGGGCATTGGCTATCGCCGATAGCCTGTTCGCCGGCAAAAATGGGGTAAAACCTTCAGAGTTTAAAACCTATACCATGCATTATGGTAAAATAATCCACGCCGGCCAGATGCTTGATGAGGTAATTCTTAGTATAATGCGCGCCCCTCATTCATATACCAGGGAGGATGTAGTTGAGATAAATTGCCATGGAGGCCTTGTTGCCCTGGGTAAAGTCCTGGACGCAGTATTAGAGAAAGGCTGCCGCCTGGCTTCTCCCGGAGAATTTACCAGGAGGGCATTTTTAAACGGCAGGATTGATCTGGCCCAGGCAGAGGCGGTTATTGATATTATCCGCGCAAAGACTGATTCCAGCCTTAAATTAAGCCTGGAACAATTAAAAGGGGGTTTATCAAAAGAGATTACTAGGGTCCGCCAGGCCTTGTTAAATATCCTGGTGATTTTAGAGGCAAACATTGATTTTCCCGAAGAGGATCTTAAGGATCAGGATATGGCTGAACTGTCTAGCAAAATGACCTCTGTCAGGATACAGTTAAACAGGCTTCTGGATAGCGCTAAGGCCGGCAGGATATTGCGTGACGGAATACAAGTGGTTATCTGTGGCAAGCCTAATGTGGGCAAGTCTTCTCTTTTAAATGCCCTGCTCAAGAAAGAACGTTCTATAGTTACTCCGGTTGCCGGAACCACCCGTGATTCAATAGAGGAGCTGATTGATATAAAAGGCATACCGGTGAGAATTGTGGATACTGCTGGGATCCTTAAGCCGCGCGACCTTGTTGAAAGAAAAGCTGTTAGCCGGGCAAGAACCCATATTTACGCAGCAGACCTGGTGGTTATTTTGTTTGACGCGAGCAGGAAGCTGGAAGAGGGCGACCGGAAACTGATTAAAGAAGTTAAGAACAAGAATACCATCGCGGTAATTAACAAAATAGACTTGAAAGCAAAGCTCCAGAAAGAAGAAATTTCCAAAGTATTTGATAGGGTTGTTGAACTCTCTGCCAAGAAAGGCAAGAATATTAATCTGCTTGAGGATGCGCTTTATGCGTTTGTATACCAGGGCAAGCTGCCCGGAGGCGAGTTTATGCTGGTGAGTAATTTGAGGCACATCAGCGCGCTTAAAGAAGCGCAGAAACTGCTTAATAATGCCGTTTGCTCATTGGCCGATAGGCTGCCGCTAGAGTTTATTACGCAGGATTTAAAAGATGCCGGTATACATTTAGATAAAATCCTTGGCAAGGATTTATCGGAGGACCTTCTGGACCGCATCTTTTCTGATTTTTGCATCGGTAAATAAAAATCATTGTACTAAACGGCTTATGAAAAACCTATTGCGTAAAGCCGGGTTTCATTAGATAATAGCCCATATAGTTTTATTTATGAATATGAGGGTTTGAGGGAAGATGAATAAAAAGAAGATTGAAAAAGCGGTTCGCCAGATATTAGAAGCCATTGGCGAGAATCCGAAAAGAAAAGATTTGCTGGAGACTCCCCGCCGGGTTGCGGATATGTATGAAGAGATTTTCTCCGGCATAAAGCAGGATCCGGAGAAAGAGCTGGAGGTTATACTTGACCAGAAACACCATGAAATCATACTCTTACGCGGGATTCCTTTATATTCTGTCTGTGAACATCATCTTCTCCCTTTTACCGGCAGGGTAAATATCGCTTACATACCTAAGAACGGCAGAGTCACTGGTTTAAGCAAGCTTGCCCGGGTGGTTGATATATTCAGCCGCCGTCCGCAGGTCCAGGAGCGCCTGACTACCCAGATTGCCGAGATCATCATGGGTAAATTAAACCCTTTAGGGGTAATGGTGGTAATTGAGGCAGAGCATCTTTGCATGTCTATGCGCGGGGTAAGAAAACCAGGGGTAATGACAGTAACCAGCGCAGTGCGGGGAATTTTTAAAGAGAACCAGAAGACCCGTTCTGAGGCTTTGGCTTTAATGAGGCGGGATTAGATAAAAGGAGCAAATAAGTTGAGAAAGATAGGTTTATTAGTGGTTGTATCATTGTTGTTATCCGGCTGCGCTACTTATAAATTTCAGAAGGGCGCCGCTCCTTATGACAAAGGGTATGTTGCTTCTTATGATGGAAAGCCTATCCCGGAGTATACACTTGGCCAAAATAACTCTGTTCCTGATCTGGCCCTGGCAAAAGAACGTTTTAACAGAAGGCGCTCCAAGGTGGAGTATTATTATAAAAAGATGGGACAGATAGAAGCCCGTTTTAAAGAACTTTTCTGGGACCCTCCGGCAATGTGCTTAGATTTTATATGCGGTATTTTCCGCTGGCCATTTGTTGCTGTTGCGGATTATAAGTATAACCGTAATCCTCAATATAAGGAGAAGGTTGACCGGATGGATGAGCAAAAGGATGAGCTAGATAAGGCGAGAATAAATGATTTGAAGGCGAAGCTTAAGGCCTATATAGATGAAGACCTGGCAAAAGAATCCGGGAAAAAAGAGCCTCCTGCTGCGCAGCCACCAATTACCGAACCCCCTGCGGATAAAGTAACTGTTACTCCTCCTCTAGAAGCTGTTAAGAGCGAGCCGGTTAAACTCGCGGAAACAGCGCAGCCAGTTGCTCCTCTTCAAGAGGCAAGCCCGGATATGCCTAAAGAAGATAAAATAGTTTTACCTGTTGCTGAGCCGGTAAAGCTTGAGCCGCCCCATGCGGTAATTATCGCTAAGCCGGTAAGCGGACCATCGCCGCTTCAGGTAAATTTCAATGGCGGTAAATCTTATTCCAAGTCCGGTAAGATAGTTTCTTATACCTGGGTTTTTGGTGACGGGGATACATCTACAAAACAGAACCCGGTTAATACTTATTGGAGCACTACTTATGGTAGCCGTATTTTTACCGCCACGCTTACGGTAAAAGACGAAAAGGGCCAGATAGCTAGCGTGAGCAAGGATATTCAGGTTGTAACAAAATAACCCCTCTAGAAAATACGGGCAGTTCTCAGGTTCATTTTTATTCCGCAAAAAGTGGGCAATAATATTCTAAAAAAGAAACAAGTCCATCCTCAAGTTAAAACATCCCTTTGGTTAAAAATCGTTCTTATTTTTCTGGGGTTATCACTGGCCCTGGTTATTACCGAGGCAGGGTTGCGCATAAGCGGTTTTATAATACTATCTTTGCAGGAATACAGGAATATCCATTCATTGAGCCGGCAAGGCAGCTACCGTATTCTCTGCCTGGGGGAGTCAACTACTCAAGAGGAATACCCCCGTTTCCTTGAAGAGATACTTAACCAGCGCGATATCGGGGTAAAATTCAGCGTTATAGACAAGGGCAAGGCAGCTACTAATACCACAATTATATTAAATCAGGTAGAGCTTTACCTCGATAAATATAAGCCGGATATGGTTGTAGCGATGATGGGGGTAAATGATTCCGGGCCGCATATGATTTACGAAAAACCGTCTTTTTCAAAATCCTTATTATTCCTAAGGTCATTTAAGACATATAAATTAATGCGTTTTCTCTGGCTGCGCATAATAAATAAAGTAAAGGAAACAGGACTATACAGGCCGCATAACAACCAGCAATCTTCCTGTGAACGCAAATCTTCGTTTTTGGATATAGTAGTGTCGAAAGCTTTTGCGCAAGAAGAAAATAATCCGGATAACGATAAAGCATATCTTGAGTTGGGATTATCCTATCGGTCTGGCGGACAGCTTAAAAAGGCAGAGGAGTGCCTGAAGAAGTCCCTGGAATTAAATCCCAATAACGAGAAAGCATATGTTGCGCTTGGGTTATTGTATAAAGACCAGAGTGAGCTTAAAAAGGCAGAGGAGTGCCTGAAGAAGGCCCTGGAATTAAATCCTAATAACGAGCGCGCATGTATTGAGCTCAGGTGGTTATGCCAGGGGCCGGGTGCCTTTCCCCAGATAGAGAAATATTTAAATAAGGCCTTGGAATTAAACCCGAGAAACTACGAGGCATATGTTGAACTTGGGTTATTGTATCGTGACCATGGCGATTTTAAACGTGCAGCAGAATGCCTGGGTAAGGCCATGGAATTAAATCCCAAGCTCGACCGCGCATACCTGGATTTTGGATGGCTTTATTTAATTCAAGGTAAGTTACCGCAGGCAGAGGAATACTTCAGGAAAGGGTTGGAAATGTGCCCGCAAAAAACAAAATTATATTCTGCATTAAATATTTTATATGGAGAAATGGGCAAGGCTACGGCCGGCCGGGATTACTCTTATAGATCCGAAGAATCAAAACCGGGAAATCTTTATACCGAAACAGCGCAAAATTACCGCAGGCTGAAAGAAATCCTGGACAAGAGAAATGTAAAATTGGTCTGCGTCCAGTATCCCTTGCGGGACCTGGATCCGTTGAAGAGGGTGTTTGATGATCCCCGAGGGATTATTTTTGTGGATAATCAACAATCCTTTAAGCAGGCGGTCAGCTCCGGCGGGTATAAACTGTATTTCAGGGATATGTTCGCCGGTGATTTTGGGCATTGCACTAATAAAGGGAACAGACTTTTAGCCCAAAATATCGCGGATGCAATACTTTTCAGGCTGTTTCATAAAAAATAATAAACACCTATGAACAAGCTTAAGAAAAATATCACAAATTTATTATTATTGATCTTAGCGTTAATTGCCGCTTTGTTTTTATTTGAAATTCTCGCAGGCCGGTATATCAAGGCGAATAAAATAGTTGAAAAATTAAGCTACCTGAGAAAAGGAATTTCAAATAAAGCCATCCGGGGCATAGGTGCTTTTGATAAAGACCTGGGGTGGGGTTTTAACCCGGGTTCCCTTGAGCGGAGCAGGAGTAGTGATTTTGATGTTAAATATTCAATAAATTCCAAAGGAAACAGAGACAAGGAAACCCAGGAAGAAAAGCCTCAGGAGCTTTTTAGAATAATTGCGCTGGGAGAATCAATGGTATTTGGAGACGGGATTAATTATGGCAAGCGGTTCAGCGAAGTTATTGAAAACTCTCTAGCTGACGTAGAAGTGGTAAATATGGGCGTTTGGGGTTATGGGGCAGATCAATCATTGCTGCAGTTAAAGAGGGATGGTTTTCAATTTCATCCGGATGTTGTGGCATTGTTCGCTATAAATGATTTTTTTTATAGGTGTAAATATATGTCAAGGATAGGCCAGGCCAAGCCGCGGTTTGTGCTTAACCCGGCTAAAGACGGGATCATATTGCAAGATGTTGAGTCTCTAAAAAAAGAATTAAAGGAAAGCACTTTTTATAACAAGTACAACAAGCGAACGGAGAAAAAAGATATTCAAGGAAAAAAGAAACCCCGGGCTGCCGGCAGTAATCTTAAACTGCTATTGGACTATAGCAGTAAGTTGCTGGGGATTGATAAGCCGGATAAAGATTCAGATAAGAAGCGCTGGAATAAAGTATGGAAAGATTTGTCTTATGACCAGCAATACGCAAGTGCCTATAGTAAAGAAGATTTCCGTAAGTTGATTTATTTTATACTTAAAGAATATTCCTCCGTATGCAAAGATCGGGGCGTGGATTTTATACTGGTGCATATTGATATCAGCGATGAGTTTAACCTTCAGGATATCTGCCGGCAGTTAAATATCGCATATCTGGATTTATCCCAGGTCTTGTCCCATGCTTCGGAAAAGAAACCTTTAACCTTTGAAATTGACCCTCACTATAATAATTATACCCATAAAGTTATCGGAGAATATCTGAGCGATTACCTGCAAAAGAGGTATGCTTTAGAAAAGTCAGCCCGTTATACTTATAGGTACCTTGGAAAATTTTAAGAAGTATTTAACATAGCTGCCTATCCAAGCTCCTGTATTGTACTGCCTCAGATATATGCTTTGCCAGGATATCCCCTGAATCATCCAGATCCGCGATGGTCCTTGATACTTTTAAAATTTTATCATATGCCCTTGCTGAAAGAGCTAATTCCGAGATAGCCATGCGCAGTAATTCCTGCGCTTCTTTATCCAGCAGGCAGAACTTTTTAATCATTTTGTTATTCATCCGGGCATTGTAAAATATCCCCAGAGATTTAAATCTTTGCTGTTGTATCAGCCTGGCGTTTTCTACCCGTTTTCGGATTGCTTCCGATGGCTCCGCTTCTTTTGCCTCCGATAATTCATGGTATTTTACCTGGGGGACTTCAATATGTATATCAATCCTGTCTAAGAGAGGGCCGGATATTTTTCCCAGGTAATTTTTTATCTGCGTAGTATGACAATGGCAGGTTTTTTGCGGGTTAAAATAATTCCCGCAGGGGCAGGGGTTAAGCGCGGCAACCAGGATAAAACATGCGGGGAAGATTATTGTGCGTTTTATACGGCTGATACAAATCAGGTTTTCTTCTAACGGCTGCCTTAGTGCCTCCAGGGCTTTACGGCTGAACTCCGGTAGTTCATCCAGGAATAATACTCCGTAATGCGCCAGGCTTATCTCTCCGGGTTTTGGCAGGCTTCCTCCGCCGATTAAGGCGATATCTGAAATACTGTGATGCGGAGAGCGGAATGGTCTGGTTCCCATAAAAGGTTCTTTATTCAAGAGTGTTCCTGCCACTGAGTGTATTTTGGTTATTTCCAGGGCTTCATCCAGGCTTAACCCGGGCATAATCGTGGGTATTCTTTTGGCGAGCATAGTTTTCCCGCTGCCCGGAGGCCCGATCAAGACAATATTGTGCCCTCCTGAAACAGCTACCTCAAGCGCCCTTTTAGCGAAGTATTGGCCTTTGACTTCGGAGAAGTCCAATTCATAATTCGGATTGATTTTCGGTGTTTGTTCAGCGGTTAGTTTAAAAGGCTGTTTAAATACATGGTCGCTTAGAAACTGTACCGCAGCCTTTAAATTACTTTGTGGCCAGCTGGATAAATTCGGGACTATTGCTGATTCCCCGGCATTTTCTTCCGGGAGAACCAGATTCTTTATATTGGAATTGGCCACAGCCAGGCTGATAGATAAGACGCCGCGCACCGGTTTAATTTGTCCGTCTAATGATAGCTCGCCCAGGAAAACATAATCCTTAAGCAGTTCTGCGTTGATCTGTCCGGTTGAAGCCAGGATGCCCAGGGCAATCGCCAGGTCAAAACAAGCCCCCTCTTTTTTTATGTCAGAAGGAGCCAGGTTTACGGTTATTTTCTGGCTCGGCCAATTGAATCCGGAATTCCTTATTGCTGAACGCACCCTTTCTTTGCTTTCTTTGATAGCGGTATCAGTTAGCCCTACCAGGGTTACTGCGGGCAGCCCTTTAGCTGCATCAACTTCAATCTCTACCGGGTAGGCTTCTAAACCAAGTAAGCCAAAGCTGTTAGTTTTTGAGATCATATTCCCTCCTATCTATGGCAATAGACGGATAAAACAGGCTAATCTAACCTGTTTTTAGGAGGGAAAGTCTTGCCCTTGTTCGCTTGCGCTCACAAGGACTGCGCTGAAAAGCTATAAAGTGCTTGCTTTTTAGTCGGTAGATTATATAATAAAAGCTTATGAATAAGGGGTATTTAAGAACATATTCATAATTTTACTGCTAAGTACCGCTATTTTTAGTATGTTCAAGCACTTCAGCGAGTTAAAAGCACGATTCGGGCTTTAGGATAGCCTGGTTGAGACTCAGCCAGCCGGTTATGCAGGAAAAAATCAAAATTGAGGCAGTTCCGGATCAGGCAAAAGAATAATGAAGGACTTCTTTTTAGAAATATACAGCAATAAGATTTTGATGACCACTGTTTCCGCCTGGTTGATTGCTCAGACGATTAAAGTGGGGATTGGGGTGTTGCGTAAAAAGAAGTTTGACTTTCGCCTGTTTATCGGCAGCGGCGGTATGCCATCAGCGCATGCCGCAGGGGCTTCCTGCCTGGCAACCAGCATAGGCATAGATTGCGGTTTTGACAGTGTTTATTTCGCGTTAGCTTTTGCTTTTGCTATTGTGGTTATGTTTGATGCCCAGGGCGTGCGTCGTTCTACAGGCAAGCAAGCAGGCATCTTGAATAAGATTATGGATGATATTTACTGGCAGGGTAAGATTCAGGAGATGCGCCTGCGCGAGCTCATTGGGCATACTCCGGTAGAAGTGATTATGGGGTTGTTGTTAGGTATCGTGATCGCCCTGGTATCCCGCATAGGGTAAAGATAAATCGGAGGCTTAGGTGAATAAGAAGACTTTAGTTATAATTATGGCGGCAGCCGCGATAGCGGGTATATTTGTTTTTCTGGGTATTAAGAAATCTGTCAGTTTGTTCAGGCCAGCCAATAACCGGGTATCAGTGCATAATCTGCTTAACCAGGCGCGCCAGCTTGAGGCCAAGGGAGAATTGCTTGAGGCAAAACTTATATATCAAAAACTGGTAAATGATTTTGTTGGATCTCCGGATGTTGCTTCCTGGCAAAAGAAGGCTGAGGATATAAACATTAAATTATTATTCTCTCCGGTTATTACTCCGGGGTGCGTAGTTTATCAAATAAAACCAGGGGATACTTTGAATAAGATCGCCCGGGCGCATAAAACTACAGCTGAGCTTATCATGAAGAGCAATAATATCAGTGATTCGCTGATAATTCCCGGCCGCAAGATAAAAATATGGAGCGCGCCTTTTAGCATCCTGGTTGATAAATCTCAGAATATTATGCTGCTTAAAAGCGACGAAGAAGTGGTTAAGACCTATATTGTCTCTACAGGAAAAGATAATTGCACTCCCGCAGGCGTATTTAAGGTTGTGAATAAACTTGCCAATCCTACCTGGTTTAAGGCCGGGGCAGTGGTTCCGGCAGGCAGCCCGGAGAATGTCCTGGGCACGCGCTGGATGGGTTTTGATTTAGCCGGCTATGGCATCCACGGTACTACGGAGCCAAAAGAGCTGGGCAAGCAGGTAACTCAAGGATGCGTGCGCCTGAGCAACTCGGATGTTGAAGAGCTTTATGATATTATTCCTACAGGAACAGAAGTCGTGATAGTTGAGTAATCCTTATGGCCGGGCTAGATTTTGAAAAACCTATTTTAGAATTAGAAAAGAAAATCCAGGAGCTTAGAACCTTTATCTCCGAGAAGAAGATTGATTTGTCTTCGGAAGTCAAGAAGCTTGAGGAAAGGCTGGAGCATTTAAGAAAGGACACCTATAGTAACCTTACTGCCTGGCAAAAGGTGCAGCTTGCCCGCCACCCTTTGAGGCCGTATACCCTTGATTATATTAACCTGATTATGTCGGATTTTATGGAGCTTCATGGTGATCGTCTTTTTAGCGACGATAAGGCAATGATTTGCGGCCTGGCTAAGATTGATAAAAATAAGGTTGTAGTTATAGGGCATCAAAAAGGCCGCGATACAAAAGAAAACCTGAAGCGTAACTTCGGCTGCGCGCATCCTGAAGGTTACCGCAAGGCCCTGCGTGTTATGCAGCTGGCAGAAGAATTCCAGCTGCCGGTTGTAGTTTTTATTGATACTCCGGGAGCTTACCCGGGTATCGGGGCTGAGGAGCGCGGACAGTCTCACGCAATCGCTACTAATTTGCGCGAGATGATGGGTATTAATGTGCCGATTATGGCAATTGTTATCGGAGAAGGCGGGTCCGGCGGGGCCCTGGGAGTGGGGATAGCTGACCGTGTAGCTGTTTTAGAAAATTCTTATTATTCGGTAATTTCTCCGGAAGGGTGCGCGGCAATACTCTGGAAAGATGGGGCAAAAGCACCCAAGGCAGCCGAGGTCTTAAAACTTACCGGCCAGGATTTATTAAAGATGGGCATAATTGACGAAGTAATTCCTGAGCCGTTGGGTGGGGCGCACAGGGATCCGGCAAAAATAGCCCAGAATATAAAAGAATCAATAGTCAGTAGCCTTAAGGAACTGGAAGGCCTTGATAGGGATGAGTTGCTTAAGTTAAGGTATAAAAAATTCAGAAGCATGGGTGTTACCGGATGATTGAGCAGGAGCTTTTGTTATTAGGTTTATTGCGTCAGAGCCCCAAGCATGGTTATGAAATCAAGGTTAGGATACGCCAAATACTTTCTCTTTTTGCCGGTGTTGATTTAAAGTCCATATATTATCCGTTAAAAGTTTTAGAGAAAAAAGGCCTGCTTGATAAGCATGCCGGTAAAGAAGGAAAAAGGCCGGAGAGATTTGTTTACTGTCTTACTAAAAAAGGCAAAGAACGTTTTGACGAGCTGCTGAATAAAAGCCTGCTTAATTTTAAGCGTCCGCAATTCAGCCTGGACTTAAGTTTATATTTTCTGGATTATTTAAAACCGGCATTAAGCCGCAGGCGCCTGGCTGCCAGACTTATGATATTAAGGAAGATTTCCTCAAGCATAGAAGAGACTCTTAAAACCAAAGAACTCAAGAATTCAGTTTCATTATCACGCATATTAAAACATAATCTTTGCCTGCTTCAGGCAGAATCAGATTTCCTGACTATTTTGCTCAAGGAAATCTAACCGCATATTCTTACTTGACAAGCGCTTTATTAGATAATAAAATAGTGCAATAAAATATAGTAAAATTTTACTATATTAGTATTTGTTTTCGGATACAACTTTTTCTTATTGATGAGGTTTACCAATGGTTTGGGAAGCTAAAACTGAAGCAAAATTTAAGGCATTGATATCCAAGATTCCTGTATTTCACCGCAGGATTACTGAATCAGTGGTTATTCAGCAGGCGCAGAATAATGCCCTCTCGCGTAATTCTTCTCAGGTGGAAGAGGAGGATGTGGTTTCCGCTTTTTTTTCCGATGTCCCGTCTCCTTTTTACAGTATGATGGTCCGTCTCTTAGACCAGAGCGGGTTTGATTATAAGAAATACGGTTTCCCCAAGCTCAAGAGTTAACTATGCGTATAGGGGTTATTGGTTCAGGGGCGATTGGCTGCCTTGTGGCAGCTTACCTTAAACTGGAAGGCCAGGATGTATCTTTAGTCGGTCGGCCGGATTCAGTAGAGGCGATTAAGAACAAGGGTTTGCAAATATCCGGGGTGCGTGGGTCCTTCAATGTAGAGATTAAGATCTCCGGGCAGCTTAATTATTTTCCGGAGCTGGTTATCCTGGCTACTAAAACCCAGGATATTGAATACGCCATAAAAGATAACCTTAGCCTTATCCGTAATGCGTTAATCCTGACTATCCAGAACGGGGTTCAGGCAGATAGGATTGTCTCTGGGTTTTTGCCCAAGAAAAACATAATCTCCAGCATTGTTATGTTTGGTTCCACTTATTTGGAACCGGCTAAGCTGGTGCATAATTTCGAGGGCCCCTGGATAATCGGCTGGCCTTTTGAGGAAAAGCACCCGGAGGTATTATCGGATTTAAGCCGCATCTTAAATAAGGCATTTCCCGTTGTAATAGCTGACGATATTACCGGGATGAAATTCTTAAAGATATTCGCTAACGCTAATAATTGCCTGCCGGCGATATTGGGCAAGAGCATGCAGGAGGTTTTTAGCGACCATGATATAAGCCGTATAAGTATCGCTATCTGGAAAGAGGCGCTTGAGGTTGTTAACGGATCAGGCATAAAATTAGTTTCCCTGCCGAATTTTCCGGCGGAAAATATTACTAAATTAACCTCTTTGCCGATTGCCCAGGCTGCGGAAATTTTCTCGCAAACTATGAGGAATTTAAGCAAGGAGCCGCTTTATGGCTCTATACTGCAAAGTATTATGCGCGGCCGCAGCTCGGAAATTGATTATATCAACGGTGAATTTGTGAGGCTTGCTGAGAAAAGGCATGCCGGAGCCCCTTTGAATAAAGTTTTGGTTGAGTTAGTGCACCAGGTTGAGAAAAATAAGAAGTTTTATAGCAAGGCTGAACTGTTTGAAAACATCCAAAAGGTTGTTAAATTAAGATGAGCGAAAATAACCCGGTAAATACTCCCTTCCCTAGATTAAAGCTTACGGTTACCCAGGTTTTTGGGCCGTGTTATCACGGGTATAAGATCGGAGACGAAATTTATTTAGAAGATTTTACCCACGCGCCGAAACATTTTTGTTTAGGCCTGGCCCACGCGCTTTTTCCGGTAATCTACGCCTTAAGTTTCGGGGCGAAATTCGGGTTTCGCGACAACCAGCGTTCGCTTTTAGTTACCTGCCCTGATGGAGGCAAGCTAGAGTTTAAGGCGGAGATCCTGGAAAAAAATGGGAATCTTGATGTTATTCCCCGCGACCCGAACCACAAAGGGCCTAATCCTAAGAAAATGATTATTGAAGTGGTTAAGGCTAATGGAAAATGCAGTTTTGGGTATAAGGTCGGCGACAAATGGGAGACTCAGGGGTTAAAATGCATACCCGGTTTTTGCGGAGCGGCTTTTCACACAGCGTTTCCGGCACTATTCGCCTTGAATTTCGGAGCAAAGTTTTTCTTTATGAATAACCCGGATTCAATTGATACGGTTACTTGCCCTGACGGCGGAAACATTATTTTTAAGGTTAAAAGAGTGGAGGAGAATAAATAATTCATGTCTAAACGCAGAGTAGTTATTACTGGTATTGGGGTGATCTCTCCCAATGGCATAGGCAAAAAGAATGCCTGGAATGGTTTTTCGCAAGGTAAATCCGGGGTGCGCCTGGTTGAGGGTTTTGATGTTTCGGTTTTTAACACTAAGATTGCTTCGCAGGTTATTGATTTTGACCCTTTTAAATTGGGCTTAAGCCACCAGGAAGCCATACGCATGGACCGTTATGTGCAGTTCGGGGTAGCCGCGGGAAAAATGGCGGTCGAAGATAGCAAGTTGGATTTCTCCAAAGAAGACCCTGAGCGGATTGGCGTATGCCTGGCTAATGCTATCTGCGGAACTAAGTATATGGAAGAGGAGTTTGCTTTAGTTACCGAAGACGGCAAGAAACCGATTGATCCGGCGCTTGTGCGGCCTGACCTTTATGACGCGGCAATGTTTAATACCCCGTCTATAGAACTTTCCGCGCGTTTTGGTTTAAAGGGGGTCTGCAATACGATTTCCACGGGGTGCACCGCTGGGACAGATTCTTTGGGTTTTGGTTTAGAGACTATTCAGGATGGCGAACAGGACGTGATGATCTGCGGGGCGGCGGAGGCGCCGCTTACCCCGATTACCTTCGGCGCTTTTGATGTAGTGAATGTTTTATCCGTGCACAATGATGAGCCGCAGAAGGCATCCCGGCCGTTTGATAATAAGCGAGATGGTTTTGTTTTGGGGGAGGGGGCGGGGATTTTAGTGCTTGAAGAGTTAAACCATGCCTTAAAGCGGAATGCCCCGATTTATTGCGAAGTTTTAGGTTTTGGCACCAGCTGCAACGCCTTCCATATGACTGATCTTCCTTCTGACGGGGCGGCTATGGAGACCTGTATTGCCCTGGCATTAAAAGACGCCAATGTCAAGCCGGCGGATATTGATTATATTAATGCCCATGGCTCAAGCACGCGGATGAATGATATATTTGAGACCAGTGCGTACAAGGCTATTTTCGGCGAATATGCTTATAAATTGCCGATCAGCTCTTTTAAATCTATGATCGGCCATCCTTTGGCCGCGGCAAATGCTATTGAGATGACTGTAGCGAGTATGATCTTTGAAAAAAACATCCTTCCTCCTACGATAAACCAGGAGGAAAAGGACCCTCAATGTGACCTGTATTATATTCCAAACCAGGCAATCTCCAAGAAAGTAAATATGATTCTTAAAACCAGTAGCGGCTTTTCCGGGATACACTCTTCGCTTATTTTAAAAAGGTTCGGTGGATAAATGGAAAAAATAGCAATTACAGGAATAGGGGTAGTTAGCCCGTCGGGAATCGGAAAGCGGCAGTTTTGGGCCAACATCAAAAGCGGCCGCTCTTTTATTAAAGAGATTACCCGTTTTGATGCCTCAAAATACCCGGCGCATATAGCCGGGCAAATTGACGATCTGGAAAAATACAGCCACATTTCCGAAAGGCTGCTCAAGAAAATTGACGCCTTTTCGCATATGGCCCTGGTTGCTTCGGAGTTGGCTTTACAGGATGCCGGTATTGATATTAAAAATGAGGACCCAAACCTTGTTGGTATATTTTTAGGTAATGCCATCGGGGGCTGGCTTTATGCCGAAACGGAATTAAGAGATTTATATTTAGAGGGCAGGGAAGGTGTCTCCCCTTATATGGCCAGCGCCTGGTTCCCCGCTGCTCCTCAGGGGCAGGTCTCTATATATTACGGCATAAAGGGGTTCAGCAAAACCGTAGTCAGCGACCGGGCTAGTTCGCTTATGGCATTAGGCTATGCCAGGAAAGTTTTATATAAAAACAAATTGAATATGATTTTAGCCGGAGGGATGGAGGCGCCGGTTACGCCCTATGCATTATTATGCTGCAATACATATGGGGCGCTCTCTACCCGGAACAATGAGCCCCAGGCTGCGTACAGGCCGTTTGATACAGGCCGCAGCGGTTTTGTGATTGGCGAGGGTTCAGGGATTGTGGTGATGGAGGGGGTAGAAAGGGCGAAGAAAAGAGGCGCCAATATTCTTGGTTATATCAGCGGATACGGTACAACCTGCGATGGTCTTGACAGGATTAATCCTGCTGCCGACGGAAAAGAATTGGCCCGGGCCATAAGAATGGCGCTTGATGATGCAAAGGTTGAACCTAAGGATATCGGCTACATCAGCCTGGATGGCCTGGCGGTTGAGCTTTGGGATAACTCTGAAATCAAGGCCCTGGAAATAGTTTTCGCGGATGCCTTAAAGAATATCCCGGTGAGCTGTCCGAAGTCTATGTTTGGAAACCTGCTGGGGGCAAGCGGCGCGCTGGATATGATTATCGCGCTTTTGTCTATGGAGCATAACCTGGTTGCGCCGACATTGAATCTGGATACTCCGGTTTTAAAAAACATAAATTATGTGGCTAAGCAGGCAAAGGAATATAAGATAAATAAAGCTTTAATTATTTCGCGCGGCCGAGGAGGAATCAATTCGGCCCTGGTAGTTGAAAAAGGCAGTATGTAATATGCGGGTAAATTAAAATCGTTGAGCAGTTAAAAAGGAGAAGAAATGAAAATATTATTTGTTATGCCGAAAGTCGGCGCCTGGGCAACTCACGGAATACACAGGTCTCCGAATCAGTTGTATGCGCATTGGGCTGCCTATGTGCGCGAAAGAGGATATGAAGATGTAGCGGTTATTGACGGAAAAGCTGATCAGATACCTATGGAGCAACTGGTTGAGCAGGTTAAATCCAAAAATCCCGATATTGTGGTTATGGGGGAGCAATTACATGGCTACGGCGGTTATGGCATTTTGCGCCATTTCAAAGACGCAGCCGTGGGGATAAAGAAGGCCCTGCCAAAAACAAAAATAATTTTCGGCGGTCTGTGGTATTCGGCGATGCCCGTACATACATTAGAGCAAAACCCAGCAGTTGATTTCGTGGTTATGGGAGAAGAGGAATCTTTCGGGGATTTAGTTGAAGCGATAGATAAAAATAAGTCGCTTAAGGATGTCGGCGGGGTTACCAGCCGCCTTAACGGCGAGATTGTTATGGGGCCGCATAAGCCGCTTATGCAGGATTTGGATCAGCTGCCTTTACCTGCGTATGACTTGTTTCCTATGGATAAATATGTGGGGCATACTTACTGGAAGCCGTTTGTGGATATGGTGACTAGCCGCGGCTGTCCTTCAGCCTGTACATTCTGTTATGAATGGGACCAGTTTGACCCCCGTTCTCCGTCGGATTTCTTAAAATGGCGGGCCAAGTCTCCGGAGAGGGTAATGGAGGAGCTTAATCTCTTGCATAAGAAATACGGGGTTAAAGTTGTGGTTATCCAGGATGATAATTTTAATGTTGACCCTAAGAGGGTGCAGAAGTTCTGCGAACTCAAGAAAGCCTCTAATAACCCGATTAAATGGGTCTCTTTAGGCCGGGCGATTGATTGGGTTAATTGTGAATCTATTTTGCCCATGATGAAGGAGAATGGTCTATTTATGGGGGTTTTTGGTATCGAAGTTACCACTCAGTCAGAGCTTAAGAAAATCGCCAAAGGCATTACCATTGATCAGATCCAGAAAACTATAGCTATGTTCCGCAAAAACGATATCGCGATTGTCGCCGACATTATGATGGGCTTTGATTACGATACCGAGGAGATTATTAAGCAGCGTTTTGAGTTTACCGATCAGGTGGACCCGGATGTGCTCTGGGTGGGCTATGTTACTCCGGCCCCAAATTCACCGATGTGGAGGATTGCCTTAAAGAAGAACTGGGTGGATCCGAATAAAGTGGATTTCAGCACCTGGGACTTCCTGCATCCGGTAATCCCTACGGATCATTTAACTACGGAAGACCTGGGCAGGTTAGGTTCATGGTGTATGCGTGAGTTTTTCTCAAAGCCGGGCAGGATCAACCGGATTATGGAGAGTAATTTTGACCCTCTGGCTAAGCTCTGTTTCCAGGATGTTATGAATGGAATTAATAAATGGGAGGCAGCTGCCACTAAAGGAGAAGTACAGATTTAGGGAGGAGTATATGAAGAATAAAGTGAAAGAAGTATTAGCAAATTTGTTGAAGGTAAAGATTGAAGAATTGAAGGACGATGTTTCTCTGCAAAATAGCATCGGGGTTGATTCAACCGAAATGGTGGAGTCTGTTATTGCCCTGGAAAAGGCATTCGGAGTTAAGCTTAATGTCAAAGAGGTAACCAAGAACTCAACAATAAACGATATCGCAAATAACATCCAGTCAAAATTAGCGAAATGAAGATTATTGACTTAAGCCTGCCAATTGACGAAAAGGCCTTTGAAGTGCATAAGGTAGATATTGAGCGTATATCTCATAAGGCCGGGGTTGCCAAGTTTAACCGTGTAATTATGGGCAAGACGCTCTTAGGTAGGATTAAATACGCTTTAGGCATGCGTATCATCAGGAAAGAAGAATTGCCTGATGAAGAATTCCTCTCTTTGGAGATCGTGCATGCCCCGGTGCATATCGGGACCCACCTGGACTATTCTTTTCATTACGGATCTAAATCCGAAAATCGCTCATCAAAAACAGCAGATGAAATTCCCCTTGAATATTGTTATCAAAACGCCGTAAAGCTGGATATGACCCATAAGAAGCCGGATGAAGCGATCAACGAGTATGATATTAAGTCAGCTCTGGCTAAAATCAACTACCAGCTTAAACCTTTAGATATTGTATTATTACACACCGGCGCGGATAAACTCTACGGAGGGCCAAGGTATTTTTCGGATTATCCGGGAGTGGATCCCTCAGCGATAGATTACCTGCTTAGCTGCGGAGTGAAGATCTTCGGGGTTGATACCATGGGTATTGACCGGCCATATAGATTTATGTTAGCTGAGTTTTTAAAATCAAAAGACCCAAAAAGATTTTATCCTGCGCATTTTTACGGCCGCAAGAAAGAATTTATCCATATAGAGAGGCTGACTAATCTGGAGAAGCTTCCTGATTTTGGATTTAAGATTATTTGCCTGCCGGTGAGGATTAAGGACACCGGGGCTGCCTGGGCCAGGGTTGTCGCAATATTAAATTAAGGAGGTTGCCATGGGTCATACATGTAATTCAATAATTATCAACGCGCCTTATGATTTAGTGTTTGATATATCTAACGATATACCGCGCTGGACGGAATTGTTTGGCACGGAATACAAGAAAGCCGAGGTAGTTAAAAAAGAAGCCAACAAAATTACCTTCCGGCTTACCGATGAAGATGACAAGTCATGGCAGTCCTTCCGCCTGCTTTTTAAAGATAATTTCTTCGCTTATGCCGAACGGCAGGACCCCAAATTTCCTTTTGAGTATATGAAGATTATCTGGCTGTATACGCCAAAGCCCGAAGGCATTGAGCTGACCTGGATCCAGCATTTTCATATGGATTCTAAAGCCAAATTCAATGATCAGCAGATTGAAGGCTTTATTAATGAAGGCTCGCAGCACAACTTAAAGATTTTTAAAGAGATTATTGAAAAAGAAGCGCTTAAGTGAATAAAATTACGTTCAGTATTCTTTGCTTAGAGGGAGCGGTCCTTTCTTTTAATGTCGCCGCTGCCGCGGCACTGATCCCCTCTATCGCGGCTGATTTTGCTCTTTCTCAATTTTTGGTTGGCAAGATTATCTGGTTGTATATGATTCCGTATGGCCTGGCGGCATTCTTCTATGGGCCTCTGGTGCGCAGCTTTGATGCCCGCAAAGTGGAGTTGTTTTGTATGTTCCTGTTTTCCCTGGCTAATCTTTTAGCCGGCATATCCCAAAACATAACTACTCTTTTTGTAGCCAGGTTTATGATGGGCGCGTTTGGCGCTTCGGTTATTCCGCTCGGGCTAATTTTAATCGCCAGGCGCCTGAACGAAGCAAATCGCGGCCGATACATCGGATTATTCTTCGGCTCAACTTTTGTAGCATCTTTGTTGGGGTTATTCCTCAGCGGGATAATCAACTGGAGGCTGATATTTATCATCCCCGCCATAAGCGGATTAATCCTGTGGGTATTTATGTATTTTTACCTGCCTAGTTTTAAAGAAGGATTGGGTAATTTCCGGCTGGGTTATTTAGAGGCTTTTAAAAATATAAAGGTAATTAAAATATTCAGCTACATCTTTCTGATTAGCTTGATTTATCATGCTGTGCAGCAGTGGCTGGGGGTTTATTTTTCAACCCAGCTGAATTTAAGCCAGTTTTATATCAGCATGCTGATTACCTTAACCAGCTTAAGCGGTATATTCGGCGAGGTCTGGGGAGGCCGCCTGGCGGATTCAGTTGGCCGGTTGAAGGTGGTGAATTTAGGCATTGCTTTTATGGCCCTCTGCGTCTTTTCGTTCTTAATAAAATTGCCCCTGAGTTTGCTTGTGTTAGTAATGGTTATCTGGGGGTTGGGCTGGACATTTAACCATGTGGGTTTATCCACTATGCTTACAGATTTGCCTCAGGAGCTTTTAAATGAAGCAGCCAGTTTGAATAGCGGGGTGCGTTTTATATCCGGAGGAGTCGGCGTATTCCTTGGCGGGCTGATTATGCAAAAGAGTTTTGTCCTGGGTTTTCTGGTCTTTGGTTTTGGGTTATTGGTTTTATTATATTTAAGCCGTTTGGTAAGCAACAAAATTATAGGAGGGAAACTATGAGCTCAGATTTGAAAGGTAAAACAGCTATTGTTACCGGAGCCAGCCGCGGGATCGGCAAGGCCTTGGCTTCTACTGCTGCCAGCTTAGGGGTAAATTTAGTTATTGGCGCGCGCAACCTTGGGCCCTTAAAAGAGACCGCCGAAGAGATAGCCGGAAAATTTAAGGTTCAAGTTCTGCCGGTTGCCTGTGATGTGACCAAGTTAGAGGACTTAGAAGGCCTGGTTAAGGCGGCCAAGGATAAATTCGGCAATATTGATATATTGATCAATAACGCCGGGGTATCTAGCCAGTATCCTTTTCAGGAACAGCCGATTGAGGATTTTGAAAGGCTTGCCCATACTAATTATTTGGGTTATGTCCGCTTAATCCGGCTGGTAATTAATGATATGATTAAGAATAAGAGCGGGGCGATTATTAACATGGTTTCCGGTTCAACTTTATGCGATCCGCTTCCCAGGAATTTTATTGTTTATAGCTCGCTTAAGGTGGGCTTGCGGGCATTTTCCAAGGGGCTATTTTGGGAGTTGCGCGATCAGGGTATAAAGGTAACTTCTATATTACCCGGGGTAACAGATACGGATTTAACCGGTAAATTACAGGAGATTACCAATGATACATCGAGGCTGATGACTACGGAGGCTATTGAGAATGCCGTGCGTTTTGCCTTGACTGTTCCGGCAAATGTCTGTCCGCTGGAGATTGCGGTAATTAACCAGCAGACGCCTTGGACAAAACCGGTGATACCGTTTAAACAGCAGCACCCGGGCAAATAAACCATAAACACCACTGGAGGAGGAAGAATGAAAAAAGCGGGATTTCTGGCAGTAGTTTTAGTTTTGCTGATGGCAGGGGTTTGTTTGGCGCAGGAAAAGAATTTACTGATTGACGACTTTGAGATTTCAATTACCGGCGGTCCTGACGGCACAGTTGATTTTGGCGCAGGCAATGGCTCCAATGTTGAAGTAACCGAGGCAGTTGATATTAAAAATAGCGGGAACAAGGCGCTAAAAGTGGTTTATGATGCTGTCGGCGGAGGATATATCTATGTTTCCAGGGGCACCGGACTGGATGCAAAAAATGCTAATTGGCCAATTAATCCGGAAGATATAAAATGGACAGAGTATAACGCTATATCGTTCTATGTTTACGGAACAGATTCCAAGACAAAGATAGCTTTTGATATTAAAGATAATGGCGGCGAGATCTGGCGTTTCGTAACTGTTGATGATTTTAAAGGATGGAAAAGGGTAGTTTGCAATTTTGATAAATTCGTGGTGCGCGATGACTGGCAGCCGGAAAGTGCCGATAAGAACAGCCAGCTTGATTTTCCGATTAAGATATTTCAATTTGAGCCGCTGGCGGATTCCAAGGGCACATTATATTTTGATACAGTAGAGATAGTCAAACAATAAAGGCGGTGCAATTATGAATAAACAGGATCTAAGGAACCTGAAGAAACGCTATTTTATCTGGTTGTATAAGACCACCAAAGAGGCATTTGATAAGTATGAGCGCAAGTTTACCCAGGTGGATATTGACCAGGATATACTGGTTGAAATGGAAAAAGAGCTTATGGGCGCGTATCTTCCGCATGAAAAAGACGCCCTGCAGAAATATATCAACGACTTTCAAAGATATATTGAAGATAAAGAAAAGGCCTGCGCGGAATTAAGGGACCAGGGGAAAAAGAAGAACCCGGAATTCCTTTTTCTTGATATTAAGCTTAATGCCATTGAAAAAATTATCGCTCAAGAGTTGGGCCGCAGGGGCCTGGAGAAAATCAAGGCGCTTTATGAATTAGAGATGGCCGAGCGCATATTAAAGAGCAAGGATCATTAATGTTAATTGACAGCCACAGCCATTGGCTTCCGGATGAGATTATCAGCAATGCCCACTTCTTCCATAAGGGCTGGGGTGATATTGAGGCCCAGTTGAAGATGATGGATGAGGCTGGTATTGACGCGGCTGTTTTAAGCTATCCTACATCCGATGCGCATTTAAAATTAGGCAGTATTAGCCAGGTGGCCCATATCTATAATGATAATGTTGCCGAGATCCTGAAGCGTTATCCCAAGAGGTTTATCGGAGCTGCGGTCCTGCCGGTAGATAATGCTACGGATATGCTGGAAGAGTTAAAACGGGCAACTAATGAGCTGGGGTTTAAGGCGGTCTCCCTTGCATCAAGCTATAATGGCATTTACCTGGATGATAAGATGTTCTTACCTATATATAGGGAGGCAGAGGAGAAGAATATCCCGGTTTTTGTGCATTCGCAGATTGTTAACCCCATTGGCTTTGAGCGGGTAAAGGATCCTTTGCTTACTCCGGTCGTGGAGTATGTCTTTGATACCACGATTTCGGCAGGTAAGCTTTTAATGTCGGATATCTTAAGGCAATACCCTAAGGTAAAGTTTATTTTTGCCTACTTTGGGGGAGCAGTATGTTATTTAAAGCAGCGCTTTGACGCAACGTACGCTATGTTGCGCTCAATTAATTTTGTCAAAGACCTGCAGGCGAACCCATCGGATTATTTTAAGAATATTTATGTGGATACCAGCGGGGATACTACCAAGGCAAACTTCCTGCTTGCCTTAGAGCTTATGGGGCCTAAGCATATTTTGTGGGGTAGCGATTGGCCAGCTAAAAAGGATATTGCCGGTGGCATTAAAGCAGTAAATGATTTAGATATATCCCAGGCAGATAAAGAAAATATCTTGGGGGGAAATACAGAAAAGCTATTTGCTCTTTAACAATTTTCGGGTTTATCGAGACTTGTTCTCGCAGCACCGCTCGATTTTCCCCGGCGAGGAAAATCTTCGCTTCGGCAAAAACTTTCGCTCTGCCGGGACATTTATTGTGGGCAACCGTGCCCGCTCAAGTTTTTGAGATGCTGCTCAAATCAAGTCTCGCCACCCGCAAGAGAAAATTAATATGGTGACCACTCAAAATAATAATGATAGCCTAGTATCTTTTACCGAAGTCGTAGATTTTGAAAAAGAATGCATAGGTTTATCGAATGATTTCCTGAAGCTAATACCTGAAATAGGGCAAATTGAATTGTCTGATTCTGCGAAATTGCTTACAAGGGCATCGGTGCTTGTTTTTGTGCAAGGGGCAATTAGTTTTTTTGTAGAAAGGTGTGAATTTATTATCAGTCTGTTAGGAAGAGAAGAGCCGAAAGAGAAAAAAGAGATATTGCGTACCTTAATAAGAGGTATGATCGAAATCTATTGCAGGTTGTTATATCTGAATAAGATAGATGATACAGAAAAAGTTAAAAAGATAGTTTGGCATGATCTCTATTTAACTGCCTTGGTGGCTAGGGATAAACAGATAGACAATAGTGTTAAAGCGCTGCTGGATTTAAACTATAAACTTCTACAGCAGTTTAAGATACCATTTCCAGCTTTTGCTGATTTTATCCAAGGGGTTCAAGAAGATCTGAATAGCTTAGGGAATAGGAATATTCGTAAATACAATGATTATAACTTTCCGACAGTAAGAAGTATTATTAAGAATTATTTTGACGAAGGCATAGAGCCAAAAATTAACAAAATAGATTTATATTATTTTTATAGTTTATTTTCGGAACAAATTCATTCTAATTTTATGTTGGAATACTCGAGTGCTAATGTTGATCCAAAATATCCACTTATGGCGTTGATATTACAATTGCATTTGAGATTATTGAGGGAGGTTGCTAATTTTATGAATCAAAATCAGTCAGAAGTTAATAATTTAGTAGATAGATATAACTTAAGAATACGAGGATCCCTTGCTTTATTATGGAAAAACAGTAGGCAAGTGTCTCAATAGTATTAAGCAATAGAATAAGGGGTGATGCTATTTAGCGGGTGGAGAGGATTGGACTCGAGCGGCATCTCAAAATTCGAGCGGGCATGGTTGCCCCGCTAATAAAATATAGGCAGAGCGAGAATTTTGCCGAAGCGTAGCGAGCCACGCTGGGGCGAGCAAGCGGTGCAGCGAGAGACAATCCTCGACAGGACCCGCTAAATAGAGATTATGATAAAATTCGTAAATTTGGTTATTGGGGGTGCGGCGGGGACAGTTGCCAGGTATTTATTAGGCGGTGCTGTTTATAAGTTGATGGGTACAGGTTTTCCCTATGGAACTCTGATCGTAAATATCAGCGGCTGTTTTATCCTGGGAATCTTAGCTTCTTTATCGGAAAAGAAGTTTATGCTTGGCCCGGACGCGCGCATGTTGCTAATGATTGGTTTTTGCGGGGCATTTACCACATTTTCAACTTTGATATTTGAGACAGATAGCTTGGTCAGGAATGGCCAGATGATCAGGGCGTTTGGGAATATCTTTGCCAGTGTAATATTAGGTTTTATACTATTTAGAGCAGGAACTTTTATAGGAGAGACAATATGAAGATTCCCGCAGATGGCAAGTTATTAAGGATTTTTATCGGCGAGGCGGATAAGTGGGAGGGTAAGCCGCTTTATGAAGAAATTGTTCTTTTAGCCAAAAAAAGCGGAATGGCCGGAGCTACTGTAATTAAGGGTTTTATGGGTTTTGGCTGCAAAAGCCATATGCATACTACGAAACTGCTGAGGTTATCAGAGGATTTGCCGATTGTGATTGAAATTGTGGATAGCGAAGAGAAAATTAACCAGTTTATTCCGCAGCTTGATACAATGGTTAAAGAAGGTTTGATTACACTTGAAAAAGCGAACGTGATTATGTATCGCGCTTAAAGCTAAAAGGAGAGTAATAATATGCAGATGCAGAAGGATGTACATTTGACAGGCAAGGATTTGACGGATATGGTTCAGCTTCGGCCGCAGGATGTAGGCAAGTACGCGATTGTGCCGGGGCCAAGGGATCGGCTGGATGTTTTAATGAAGAAGCTTGAGAATCCGGTGAAGAATTTTTCCTTTATGGAATATACTATGTACACCGGTAATTATGAAGGAATTAAGGTAACCGGGATCAATGGCGGCAGGTTCTCAACCGATACCTCAATTACTACAGAAGTAATGTGCAATGCCGGCATTCCGAATATCATCCGGGTTGGCACTTGCGGTTCGCTTGATGAGAATATTAAGATAGGGGATTTGTTCATAGTGGATGAAGTCATCCGCGGGGATGGAGTCACTCCTTATTATGTGGATAAAGACTTTAAGACTGTCAGCGATAAGGGTATATCTGATTTGTTATTTAACATTGCTAAAGACATGGGCTTAAATGTTCACCGCGGGAAAGCCTGGACAACTGACGCCTTATTGCGTGAGACGCGCGAGATTGTGGAAGCCAAGCGTAAAGAGGGTGCCAGGGTAGTGGATATGGTTTCTTCAACCTTATTAACTATTTGCCAAACATATAAGATTAAAGCCGGATCAATCCTGGCAGTCAGCGATAATGTGATTACCGGAGAGATGGGCTTTATGAATCCGCTTTATTATATGGCAGAAAGCAACCTGATTAAGATTGCTTTGGAAGCAGTAAAGAAGATGGAAGGTAAATAATCTATGATGAAGTTCTCGCCGCTTTTCTGGCCGATTCAGTTAAAGGGCAATCTGATTTATATCCTTGATGAAACTCAATTGCCGCAAAAGCAAGCTTATATAAAGGCAAGAAATTATCAGGAGGCCTGCAAGGCAATTAAGGAGATGAAGACCCGGGCAGTAGGCCAGGTGCTCTTGGTGATGTATACCTTTATTTTAAGCAAACGCCAGAAAGTTAATTTGTCTAAAGTAGCTGATGCCATTAATGCCACCCGTCCGACGCTGGCGTTTAAAGTCTTAACGGATATGGTTTTAGGCTGGGATAAAAGCGGCGTGGGGTTAGAAAGATGCATTCTTGGTTTTCTCGAAAAGTTAAAGGCCGGCCGCATAAAACAGGCAGAAGATATGGCCAAATTGCTCAAAGACGGGGATGTGATTCTTACCCATTGCAATGTAAGCGGCTCAATACCGTTAATCGCGGAGTTTGCTAAAGAACAGGGAAAGAAAATAAGTTTTTATGTTACCGAAACCCGGCCCTACCTGCAGGGCTCGCGCTTAACTGCCTGGGAGCTTATCCAACAGAAATTTCCGGTAACCATTATTACTGATAATATGGTAGCTTATCTGTTGTCGCTGGGAAAAGTGACGAAGATAATTGTGGGGGCAGACCATTTAACCCAAAACGGGGATATCGCCAATAAAATCGGGACATATCAGATAGCGGTTGTGGCTAGGTATTTTAAAGTTCCTTTTTATGTCTTGTGCCCTCCACCATCAAGATTAAAAAGCGGAAAAGAAATTAAGATTGAAATCCGTCCGGGCAATGAACTTAAAATGTATCAGGGGTTGCTGCTTGCCCCGAAAGAAGTTAAGGCGTATTATCCGGCTTTTGATGTTACCCCGGCAAAGTTAATCACCAAGCATATTTATTTAGGAGTCTAAATATGTCTGAAAAAGATTTAAGGCTTGAGATTATTGAAGTAGGCAGGCGCCTTTATCAGGCTGGCCTGGCAGTGGCGAAATCCGGTAATTTAAGCGCAAGGATTGACGAAGAAAATATCCTGATTACTGCCAGTGGTACATTTTTAGGCCAGCTTAAGGAAGGGGATATTGTTAAAGTAAATTTAACCAGCGCAAAGTTTAGCGGTGAAGCCAAGCCAAGTTCAGAGCTGCCCCTGCATAGCCTGGTATATAAAAATTTTCCTGCCAAGGTAGTTGTGCATTGCCATCCTCCGTTAATCAACGGGTATTTCACGGTTGCCAAGACACTTAAAGCAATGAGTTTTGAGACTAAGTTTTATCTCGGCGATATTCCCGTAATCCCCCAGGAGACACCGACGGTTACTAATCCTGAGCCGGTAATTGCCGCCCTAAAGACAAATAATCTGGTAGTTTTAAAAAATCATGGGACAGTGGCGATCGCGGATAAATTTGAGGATGCCTTAAGTATTACCGAGGCCCTGGAGGAGGCGGTAAAGAGTGCCGCAGTTGCCCGCTTGTTTGATAAGGGTATTTTAGATGACCTGGACTCTTCATTAAGGGATGATTTAAAGCGCAATGAACCATCTTATGCAATGTTCAGCAAGGAGCATATCCAGGCAATTGTAGATTTGGTGAACAAAGATGAATTCATTGCCCAAAAGGGAAAAGAGTTGGATTTAACTGTAAAATTAGCTATCCAGATGGACGGCTGCAGCGAGGCATTCAAGTTTAATTTTGAAAAGGGTAAAATCGCGAAATTAGATTTTGATGCTCAGGCTCCGTTTGTGATATCTGCTCCGGGCCCTGTTTGGGAGCAGGTATTTTTAGGTAAGCTTGATTGTTTTGTGGCGGTTACCCAGGGCAAAATGAAATTAAGCGGGCAATTAGGCCAGCTTTCCAAATGGTATGTCCCGTTTACGCGCTTGTTTGCTTTATTTAAAGAGGTTAAGATCAAATGAACCCTAAATACCCGCTTTTTATAAACGGTCAATTTGTAGAAACCACGGCTAATCAGAATATTATCAACCCTTCAACAGGCAAGGTAATTGCCGAAGCCTCGATGGCTTCTTTGAAGGAAGCGGAATTAGCTTTGGCCAGCGCAAGAAGCGCTTTTGATTCCGGCCCCTGGCCGCATTTTTCCCTGCTTGAGCGCCGGGAGTTTATCTTTAAGATTGCCCAGGGTATTTTAGATAATGCCGCTCTCTTAGCCCAGCTGGAAACACAAAATACCGGCAAGCCGATTAAAGAAACCACCTTTATGGATATTCCTTCCAGCGCCAAGACCTTTGAGTTTACGGGAAACAACTTTATAAATTATCTGGCAGATGAAGAATTGAATGTTTCCGAAGATGCAAAGTCGCGTTTAATCCGTGAGCCCATGGGCGTAACTTTATTGATCGTCCCTTGGAACTACCCGCTTTTAATTGCCTGTTGGAAACTGGCCTCAGCCTTAGCTTGCGGAAATACAGTTGTTTTAAAGCCATCCAGTTTTACGCCGCTTACTGCTTTGGAACTGGCAAAGATTATTCATGCGGCCGGGCTTCCCGTGGGGGTAGTTAATGTAATTAATGGCAGCGGCCAGGCAATAGGTGAGAGCCTTTGCGCGGATAAGCGCGTGGATATGATTTCTTTCACCGGAAGCAATGAAACAGGCAAACAGATTTTACAGTATGCCTCCAAAAATGTTAAGAAAATGACTATGGAGTTAGGAGGCAAGTCAGCCAGTATTATATTCGGGGATGTTGATTTAGAGGTTGCGGTAAACAGCTCCCTTACATCTATTTTCCTGAACCAGGGCCAGATGTGTACGGCAATGTCGCGCATCTTCGTGCAGGAAAAAATATATGATAAATTCCTGGCTGATTTTACGGCAAAGGCCAAACGTATAAAATTAGGCTTAGCCGATGAGTTTGAAACCCAGATGGGTCCGTTGATTAATGATGCCCAGCGTAAAAAGGTAATCGCATATATTGAAAAGGCAAAGGCCGAAGGGGCTAAAGTTTTATGCGGTGGCAGGATTCCGGATAGCCCGGAGTTAAAAAACGGCTATTTCTTTGAGCCTACAGTTTTGACTGATGTTAATGTGCACGCGCATATATTTAAAGAAGAAGTGTTCGGCCCGGTGGTTTTGATTAATAAATTTTCCGGTTCGGATGAAGCAGCGGTTTTGGCCAATAGTGTGGATTTTGGTTTGGCTGCCTGTATCTGGAGCAAGGATTTATTCCAGGCGCAGGAGCTGGCCAGGAAAATAAATGCCGGCACTGTCTGGATTAATACTTATGGGATGTTTTATAACCAGCTTCCTTACGGCGGTTTTAAACAGAGCGGTTTTGGCAAGGAGCTGGGCAGGGAGGGTTTTCTGGAGTACAGCCGTCTTAAAAATGTAATTTTAGACCAGTCGCTAGAAGGCAAGCCCCTGGTTAACTACTGGTATGGATTTTAATGGATATAGTTAATATTTTAAAACAGCGAGCGGAAGAATATGCCCAAAAGCCTGCGTTAATTTTCGGCCAGGAACAGGTTTCTTTTAGGCTTCTTAAAGATAAAGTTTTTTCACTGGCCCAGGGCTTGCGTAAACTGGGAGTAAAGCCCGGGGATAAGGTGGCTATTTATTTGCCTAATTGGCCGGAATATATTTACAGTTATCTGGCGATCTGGTCAATCGGGGCCTGCAGCGTGCCGTTGGATTTTATGCTCACTGAGGATGAAATAATCTCTTGCCTCAGCCATTCCGAAGCCAAAGTCCTTATTACTAAACATAAAGCTAATATTTCTTTTGCCAATCTTAAATCAGCCCTGCCTTCATTAAAGCAGATTATTTCCTGCCGCACGGCAGAAGAGGGCACGTTGAGTTTTGAGGAATTTTTATCCCTTGAAGCAGATAATTTTTCCGGACCAGAAGTAAAAGAAAAAGATTATGCCATAATTTTCTATACATCGGGGACAACCGGAAAACCAAAAGGGGTGTTAATTAACTATCTTCAGCTTGATGCCCCTCCGAAGTCAATGGCATTTTTTGTAAACGCGGATTTAAGCTCTAAAGATGTCGCGCTTTGCGCCCTGCCTTTTTCCCACCTGGGAGGCCTGATCTATATCCAGAATACAATTACTTTTGGCCTGACATTGGTGCTGATGGAGCGCTTTATGCCCCTGGATTTTTTAAGAAATGTGCAGAATTATAAAGTTAATTTTTTCTGGATTGTCCCTTCAATGTACTATGCCCTGCTGCAATTAAAAGAGTTTGAAACCTTTAATTTATCCAGCTTGCGCTGGATTGTTACATTCGGGGCTTCAAATTCTCCGGATGCCTTGCGCAGGTTCCATCAATTTTGCCCCAAGGCATCTCTTTTGAACGGTTGGGGTTTAACTGAGACCAATGCCCCGACCGTAGTGCTGCCCATGGGTTCTAAAAATATTGAAAGCGTAGGCAGGCCGGCGCCCTGGATTGAAGTTAAGATTCTTGACGATAACGGTGATGAGCTAAAAACAGGCCAGGTAGGAGAGGTGGCGGTAAAAAGCTGGGTAGTTACTGACGGCTATCTTAAGGATGAGGAGTTGACCCGCCAGACTATACGCAACGGCTGGTTTTATACAGGGGACCTGGGCAGGTTTGACTCGGAGGGCTTTCTTTATATCGTCGGCAGAAAAAAAGAGATGATTAAGGTCGGCGGGGAAATTGTTTTTGAACCGGAGGTAGAGTCAGTTTTACTGAAGCATCCGGATGTCGCTGAAGCCGCGGTAGTCGGGGTTTCGGATAAGTTGCGCGGAGAGCTGCCCAAGGCATTCCTGGTGGCTAAAGAAGGCAAAAACATCCCGGAAGAGGACTTACGTTTTTTTCTGCGCCAGCACCTGGCGCATTTTAAAATCCCGCATTATTTTGAATTTTGCGCAGAGCTTCCCAAAAACCGCACCGGTAAGATTGATAAGGAAAAGCTGAGAACCCGCTCCTAAATACTGTCATGCAAGATATCAAAGAATTAAGTTTAAAGGAATTAGAGGATAAATTACTTTCCTGGGGTAAACCCAAATATCACGCTAAGCAGATATTTGCCTGGATTTACCAGAAGGCCGCTTATGAATTCGCCGTGATGAGTGATCTGCCCGCCTCTTTAAGGAAATTATTAGCGGATGAATTTTATATACTTGGTTTGAAGCTGGCGGATTTACAGAAATCTTCCGACGGCACAGCCAAGTTCCTCTTTGAATTAAGCGACGGCAACCTGATTGAGGCGGTTAATATCCCCGCTGCCAGCAGGGTTACCGGGTGTATTTCTTCGCAGGCAGGATGTAAATTTGCCTGTGAGTTTTGCGCCAGCGGGTTGAAAGGATTTAAGCGCAATTTGACCAGCGGCGAGATTCTTGATGAAGTACTTTATCTAAAAAATAGCCTGCCTGATTCCAAGCTTACTCACATTGTATTCATGGGCACGGGTGAGCCGCTGGATAATTATGAGAACATTTTAAAGGCGATCAGGGTAATTAATTCCGCGCATGCTTTTAACATCGGGGCCAGGAGAATTACTATTTCCACCTGCGGGATTATCCCGGGAATCAAGAAATTGCAGGAGGAGGATTTGCAGGTAGAGCTTTCCATATCTTTGCATTCCGCCGATAATAATTTGCGTTCAAAGATTATGCCGGTTAACCGGAAATACCCTTTAGCGGATTTAATCAAATGCTGCCTTGAGTATATTGAGAAGACAAACCGCCAGATCACCTTTGAATATATTTTAGTCAAAGGGTTGAACGCGGATTTGCCTTCAGCGCAGAAATTAGCCATGCTTTTAAAGAATTTAAGGTTAGCCAAGATTAACCTGATTCCGGCCAACCCCGTTCTTAAATCTCCGGGTAAGATTACTCCGCCTTCGGCATCAGAGGTGCTCTCATTTAAAGAGTATTTGTTTAAAGCTGGAGTTAATGTTACATTAAGGAGAGAGCGCGGCCAGGATATTGATGCTGCCTGTGGGCAATTGAGGTTAAAATATGAAAAGGGCTGATTTAGGGATTTTGATAATTGTGTTGAGTATTGTTTTTGCCGGATGCGCGAAAGAAGAGATCAGGAATCTTGACGCAAAAGGCGAAAGCATTATTTGTTTCGGAGATAGTATTACTTTTGGTTACGGGGCAAATCCCGGGGAAGATTATCCTACGGCTTTAGGAAAACTGGTTAAGCTGCCGGTAATTAATGCCGGGGTGGACGGGGATACGAGTTTTGCGGCATTGGAGCGCTTGGAACAGGATGTCTTGGCCAGGAATCCCCGCCTGGTTATTGTTGAATTCTGCGGAAATGATTTTTTAAAGAAGATCCCCAAAGAAACAACGGTTAAAAACTTAAGCGAAATAATTGAGCGCATCCAGGCCAAGGGGATAATGGTGGCCCTGATAGATATCAGCGCGGGTTTGTTTTTCAGGGAATACAGGGCGGCTTTTAAAAAGCTGGCTAGAAATAAACAGGCGATATTCATTCCCGTTGTTTTAAACAAGATTATTACTAATCCTTCAATGAAGAGTGATTTTTTTCATCCGAATGCCCGCGGGTATAAAATTATAGCCGGCCGGGTATATAACGCGATAGCCAAGTATATTAAATAATATGAGAAAAATAAGCTTAGTCCAGATGAAAGCAAACCAAAAAGGGGTAATTGCCGATATTACCGCAGGAGCGTGTCTGCATAATAAATTTATGAGCATGGGTATTTATAAGGGCAGGGAGATTACCAAGATCAGCCATATCGGGTTAAAAGGGCCGGTAGCAATTAAGGTAGGCAGGAGTGTTTTGGTGCTCGGCCATGGAGTGGCAAACAAGATAGGGATTGAAATCCATGATTAAAAAGATTTTTTTGGTAGGTAACCCTAACGTAGGCAAAAGCGTAGTTTTCTCGCGCCTGACAGGAGTGCAGGTTATTTCTTCTAATTATGCCGGTACTACAGTTGAAATCATGCGCGGGTTTCTCAAACTTGGCGAGCAGGAAGTTGAGGTTATAGATTTACCGGGCACATATTCGCTTGAGCCTGGCTCCAAGGCAGAAGAGGTGGTGGTCTCTTTACTGAACGAATCTACCAAGAATGAAATAGCGGTTATTAATATAGTTGATGCCACTAACCTGGAACGTAACCTCTATCTGACTTTACAGCTTCTTGAGGCAGGCCTTCCGGTAATGATTTGTTTAAATATGTGCGATGAAGCAAAACACCATGGAGTAAGCATTGAAACGGAGGTCCTGGAGAAAATCATTGGGGTTCCGGTTGTCCCGACTTGCGCTGTGACCGGTTCAGGCATAAAAACACTTGTTGAGAAAATAAAAGAGGTAAAGATTAAGCCCAGGGATAAATCCAGCCACCGGGACCGCTGGCAGTCAATCGGCGAGATTATTGAGCAGGTTCAGCGCTTAACGCACAGGCATCATAACTTGCGCGAGATACTTGAAGATGCTTCGGTGAGGCCGTTTAGCGGAGCGTTAATTGCTATTGCGGTTATGTTTTCCGCTTTTAAAATCGTGCGTTTTATCGGAGAAGGCCTGATTAGCAGCATTGCCGACCCGGTGTTTGTTAATTTCTATCAGCCGCTCTTAAATAAATTGAGTTTATTTTTAGGCCAGGAAAGTTTTCTCCACCATTTGTTGATAGGGGATTTAATTGACGGCAAAATTGATTTTAAACAATCTTTAGGCTTATTGACCACTGCTCCTTATATTGAGTTTGCCATGGTCCTGCCGTATATAGTTTCTTTTTATCTGGTCCTTGGCTTATTGGAAGATATCGGGATATTGCCGCGCTTGGCTATGCTTTTGGATAATCTTTTACACCGCATCGGGCTGCATGGTTTTGCGATTATCCCGGTGTTGTTGGGCTTAGGTTGCAATGTCCCCGGGATCTTAGCTACCCGTAATTTAGAGTCCAGGCGCGAGCGTTTTATTGCCGCGACTCTGATTTCTATCGGTATACCCTGTGTAGCCTTGCAGGCGATGATTTTTGGTTTACTGGGAGGATTCTCCGGATTTTATGTTTCCGGGGTATATGTTGTCCTGCTGGTTATCTGGATAATTCTAGGAGTAATCCTTAACCACACAACTAAAGGGTATAGCCCGGAACTTTTGGTTGAGATTCCGCCTTACCGGCTTCCCTCGCTATCAACATTATGGAAGAAGCTATTTTTACGCATCAAAGGTTTTGTGATTGAAGCAGCGCCTTTAGTTTTATTGGGTGTTTTAATAATCAATGTACTTTTATATTTTAAACTCTTTGATTTAGTAACGGGGATATTCGCGCCGGTAGTTCACGGCCTATTCGGCCTGCCGAAAGAGGCGGTCGTAGCTTTGGTTATGGGATTGTTCAGGAAGGATGTCGCGGTTGGTATGCTTATGCCGCTGGCCTTAACCGTCAAGCAGCTGTTTATCGCGGCGGTTCTTTTGGCTATATCTTTCCCCTGCGCCGCGACTTTTATAGTCTTTTTTAAGGAGCTGGGGTTTAAGGATTTACTCAAGGCGACTTTAATTATGTGCGTTGTCGCCCTGCTTACCGGCACCCTGCTTAATTTTATTATCCATTAATAAATTCGGGGCCAGGACTATTTTTAAAAGAAATAGAACTGGCCCCAATATTATGCCGAAGAAGGGAGTTGAACCCTTACGGAGTTGCCCCCATCGGTTTTTGAGACCGACGTGTATGCCATTCCACCACTTCGGCAAAGATTTTTAGGTTGACGCTAAGCATTTTATATTCTAAAATAACAAAGGTCAAGAAGATAAATTTAACGGGGCTGTAGCTCAGCTGGGAGAGCACTTGCATGGCATGCAAGGGGTCAGGAGTTCAATCCTCCTCAGCTCCACCAAATCTTACAAAGGGCGGAGAATATCCGCCCTTTTGCTTTTAAGTTATTGACGCTGGTTTAGGGCAGGAGTATAATTTAAAGATTATGATACTGGGCGTGCATGTTTCAGGAGCGGGTAAGATCTATCAGGCGTTGGATGTCGCCAGGGGTTTAGGCTGCGATACTATGCAGATATTCAGCCGCTCCCCGCAGAATTGGCGTAATGGCGCCCATCTTAAGAGCGAAGATATCACGGAGTTCAGACTCAGGCGCAAAAAATGTAAAATCAATCCGGTCTTTATTCATATTTCTTACCTGATCAATCTGGCATCTCCTGATCCCCGGCTGTATAATGGCTCTATCCAGGCCTATATAGAAGATATCCAGGAGGCGGATGAATTAGGCGCTGATTTTATTGTTACGCATATGGGAAGCCATAAAGAGACTTCTGAAGACGCGGGGATCAAAAGGCTGGTTGACGCGCTGAATAAAATAATAGAGAAAACCAAAGGTTCAAAGGTGGGGATACTATTAGAGAATACGTCAGGCAGCGGTTCCTGGCTGGGGTATAAATTTTATCATCAGCACAAAATATTAAAAGGGTTAAAAGATAAGTCCCGCGTAGGTTTATGTTTGGATACAGCCCACGCTTATTTAGCCGGTTATGACCTTACGGCTAAGCAGGGCTTAGAGCAGATGCTCGATGAAATTGATAAAATGGCAGGCTTAAAATTAATCAAGCTGATTCATCTTAATGACGCAGCCGGAGAATTGGGCTGTCATCATGACCGGCATGACCATATAGGCCGCGGGCATATCGGCCTTGCCGGGATGAAGAGGATTATCAACCACCCTAAATTAAAAAACATCCCTATGATTTTGGAGACGCCCAAGAGCACCGAAGACAGTGATAAAGAAAATCTGGCATTAGTAAGAAAGTTGAGCCGTAAATAAGATGTTTTATGATTTTAAGAAAATAGAAGAAAAATGGCAGAAAATCTGGCAGGATAACTATGCCTTCCGGGCAAAGGTTGATCCTAAGCGCAAGAAATACTATCTTCTGGAAATGTTTCCTTACCCGTCGGGTAAAATCCATATGGGGCATGTACGTAATTATACTATTGGTGATGTTGCCAGCCGTTTTAAGCTTTTAGAGGGGTATAATGTAATGCATCCGATGGGTTTTGACGCCTTTGGCCAGCCGGCGGAAAATGCCGCGATAAAAAATAAAACCAAGCCGGATACCTGGACCCATAAATGCATTAAAGAGATGGAGACCGAATTAAAGAAGATGGGTTTTTCCTATGATTGGGACAGGGAGGTTTCAACATGCGACAGCAGTTATTATAAATGGAACCAGTGGATATTCCTGAAGATGTTTGAAGCCGGCCTGGTGTATAAAAAGGCATCTGCGGTTAACTGGTGTTCCAGCTGTCAGACTACATTAGCCAATGAAGAGGTAGTCGACGGCGGCTGCTGGAGATGCCATACAAAAGTAGAGCAGAAAGATTTAGAGCAATGGTATCTAAAGATTACGCAATACAAGGAAAGATTGCTGGAAGACCTGGGGCAGTTAAAGCAGTGGCCGGAGCGGGTTTTAGCAATGCAGAATAACTGGATTGGTAAAAGCAGCGGTGTGGATATTTATTTCCGCCTTAAAAACAGCGATAAAATCATCCCGGTGTTTACTACCCGGGTAGATACTATATTCGGGGCTACTTATATTGTCCTGGCTCCGGAGCATCCTTTGGTAAAAGAATTAATTAAAGGAAAGCCGGAAGAAAAAGAAGTTTTGCGTTTTATTGAGAAGGTTTCTAAAGAAAGCAAGCTTGTGCGCACGTCTTCTGACGTTAAGAAGGAGGGTGTTTTTACAGGGGCCTTTGCGGTAAATCCGGTAAACAATGAAGAGGTTCCGGTCTGGGTAGCGGATTATGTATTAATGGAATATGGCACAGGAGCGATTATGGCTGTGCCTACGCATGACCAGAGGGATTTTCTTTTTGCCAAAGAGCATAAACTGCCTATGCGCCTGGTGATTACCCCGAAAGGCCGTGATATAAAAATAGAAGACCTAACTGAGGCCTATGAAGGAGAGGGGGTTCAGGTTAATTCCGGGGAATTCAACGGTTTAAAAAACATTGAGGCAAAAGAAAAGATCGCCGGCTGGATGGAGGAAAAAGGTATTGGCAAGATACAAACCCATTGGCGTCTGCGTGATTGGTTGATTTCCAGGCAGCGTTATTGGGGTACGCCGATTCCGATGATTTATTGTTCTAAGTGCGGGATTGTTCCTGTGCCGTATAAAGATTTGCCGGTGGAGCTGCCTGTTGAGGCGCCTTTTACCGGAGACGGCGGAAACCCGCTGGGAAAGGTAAAAGAATTTGTCCAGGTGAAGTGCCCCAAGTGTTCTGGCCCTGCCAGCAGGGAAACTGATACCATGGCTACATTTTTTGATTCCTCCTGGTATTTTTTAAGGTTTTGTTCTCCTAAATGCGATACCGCTGCATTTGATACGCAGGATGCGAAATACTGGATGCGCGTTGACCAGTATATCGGCGGGATTGAGCATGCTATCCTGCATTTATTATACTCGCGTTTCTTTACTAAATTTTTCCAGGACCTTAAGATGGTGGATTTCGGCGAACCGTTTGAAAAGTTGCTCACTCAGGGGATGGTTTTAAAAGACGGCGAAGTTATGTCAAAATCCAAAGGCAACATTGTAGACCCGGATTCAATGATTAAAGACTATGGCGCGGATGCCCTGCGTTTATTTATTCTTTTTGCCGCTCCCCCGGAGACAGAACTGGAGTGGGATAAGAGAGGGCTGGAAGGAGCTTTTAAATTTCTAAACCGCGTCTGGCGTATTCAGGAAAATCTTAAAGATAAGGCGGATGATTCTTTAGTAAAAATTGCGCATAAGACAATAAAGAAGGTGAGTGAAGATTTTAATGAGTTTAAATTCAATACGGCAATTGCCAGCCTTATGGAGTTGACCAATGCGGCTTATCAGATGGGTGCTGATAAAGAAATCTTTTCCCAATTGGTTATTATGCTTAGCCCGATTGCCCCGCATTTTAGTGAGGAGCTTTGGCAGGGGCTGGGAAATGAAGAGAGTATCTTTAAAACCGCCTGGCCGAAATATGACCCCAAATTATTGATTGAGGAGAATGTAGAGTTGGTGATTCAGGTTAACGGGAAGGTGCGCAGTAAGATCCAGGCGTCCCGGGATATCCCTGAAAGCGAGCTTAAAGAATTAGTGTTTAAAGATGAGAAGTTAATCCCCTGGTTAGAAGGCAAGACCCCGAAGAAGTTTATCATCGTCCCCCAAAAGCTAGTCAATATCGTAATATAATTCTAAATTTTATTTTTAAGCTTTCCGTCTTTCGCTTCGGCACGAAGATTTTCGCCGTGTGCTTCGGCTTACGACTCACTCCCGGACTGACTTACGCTTGCGAAAGAGTCCTCCGTTCGTCGTAATTCCTCGCACACAT
>Ga0172371_10000768_pt1 | contig 50649 bp, 36 predicted proteins | sample Lak12m_FD_114543 | JGI IMG/M metagenome (GOLD analysis project Ga0172371, IMG submission 114543) | Freshwater microbial communities from Kabuno Bay, South-Kivu, Congo - kab_022012_12m | ecosystem: Environmental > Aquatic > Freshwater > Lake | place: Democratic Republic of the Congo: South-Kivu... | reverse complement strand
CTATAATAGCGACGACAGCCCACGCCATGAGCGGCGACGAGGAAAGGTTTCTGGCAGGAGGGATGGACGGATACATCGCCAAGCCGATCAAGAGCAAGATCCTCTACGAGACTATTGAGAAGTCTGGAAGACAGGACATGGAAGATCGAAGGGAAAGATCGGCGGTCCGTGGTCCTGCCTTTCAAGTGCACAACCTAAGGCTTCTCCCGGGAGATTTGCCGGGGATAGATCTGGTGTCTGCCTTAGGCCGACTAGCTGGAGACGAGCAACTCTTGATTAACCTTGTCCTCCAATTCGCCCGGAATTATCGTAACACCGCGGACGAAATCATGGTCCTTTGGGAGAGGAGCAACCCTGACGCAGCCCGCCAACTCGCCCACTCCGTAAAGGGGGTGTCAGGCAATCTCTCCGCAACAGATTTGCATGCAGCAGCAGATCTGGAGGAGGCGCTTAGGAAGCGTGACCGGGAGGGGTTTCTGCCCTCGTTTCACCACTTTGCTAAAATGCTCGAGGTCGTGCTCCGATCGGCCGACGGACTTGAAGCGATTTTGGGAACCAAGGCCGGGGGTTCCGACGCACCTCCTGATGAACCGGCACATCCCGGCAGAGCGGACATAACGAGCATTCTTATGGAACTGTCGGGACTGCTCCGAGACCATGACGCAGAATCTCTTGAACTCGTAAAGGTTCTCAATAACGTGGTTCACGCTGATGCCGCCGAACGGCCGTTGGTATTGCTGAACTCGTGTTTGGAACGTTTCGACTTCGAAGGGGCGCAGCAGGCGCTCATAGCGCTTGGCCGGGTGCTCGACGTAGCGCTTCCCCGAGGTAACTCGTGACCGATCCCCGTCCGAAGCAGAGGATACTTATCGTTGATGATGCGCCTGAAAACCTCAGGGTGCTTGTGAATGCTTTGGCTCCCGATTACAAGCTCAGTGTGGCGACAAACGGGCCGGATGCACTGAGAATAGCCTTGTCTCAAAAGCCTCCTGATCTCATCTTATTGGACATAATGATGCCTGCGATGGATGGGTACGAAGTCTGTCGGAGGCTCCGTGGTGAACGCAAGTCCGTGAATATTCCCATTATTTTTCTGACGGCCAAGAGCGAGGAATTGGACGAAGCTCGGGGGCTGGAGCTCGGCGCGGTAGACTATATTACCAAGCCATTTCGGTTGGCCATAATCAAGGCGCGAGTGAAAAGCCAACTGGAACGAAAGGAGAAGGAGACAGCCCAACTTCAAGTAGAACGGCTGGCCGCTGTAGCCGATTTGGCTACCGGCGTGGCCCACCATTTCAATAACATGTTGCAGGTTATCATGGGCGGCGCCTCGGTAGCATTGATGAAATTGGACCAGGGATGCCTCGATGATGCGAGGGCCATGCTCGAGGAGATTATCCAGAGCGCTCGCTTCGGTTCTCGTACCGTGAACCGACTCCAAGAATTCGTAAGGATCCGCACAGCGGATGCCTCTCCAGAACAGACTTTTGATCTGAGCGGTACAGCCCTGCAAGCCATCGAGACGACAAGGAAGTGGTGGAACGATGAGCCTGCGAAGTCGGGCGTGCATATTAATCTGATACCGAAGCTCACTGACGGTTGCTTTGTCACGGGACAGGAGGGCGGACTGTTCGAGGTCATCGCCAATCTTATCCGAAACGCGGTGGAGGCCATGCCGGAGGGAGGAGATTTGCTGGTCGAAACAGAAGTCAGAGAACAGCAGGTGCGCCTGAAAGTCACAGACACCGGAGTAGGGATCTCTCACGAGTATCTCGACAAGATTTTTGAACCATTCTTTACTACCAAAGGGTTTCAGCGAGTAGGAATGGGACTGGCCACGGCATATGGCATCGTAAAGACCCACGGAGGGACCATTCTGGTCGAAAGCAATATCGGGCAAGGGGCCACATTCGCAATCAGTCTTCCTTTGTCTCGCGAGCAACCCAATGCTGTTCAATCCACCGCCACCCCTGGAATGAGGCTCCGAATACTTGTCATCGATGATGTGGAGCCTATAACGACGATGCTCTCGGAAATGCTCGTCGAATTCGGCCACGACGTTGTCGCCTGCCTCTCGGGAGAACAGGCACTTGAGGTATTTAGGAAACAATCCATAGACCTAGTCATATGTGACCTCGGCATGCCGGGAATGACGGGCTGGGAAGTCGGCAAAAGCATAAGAGAGACATGCGAACAATGGGGAACAGAGAAGGTGCCTTTCATTCTCTTAACAGGATGGGGCGGACAGCTTGACGAAAGAACGAAGATAGAGGAGGCAGGGGTTGACGCGGTTCTGGAGAAACCGCTCGACCCTTCCATGCTTGACTCTGCAATTCAGAAGCTTGGAAGACAACGCGCGTCCGGAGAGTAAGGGTGTGAAAGACTGTGCACACCTCTGGGTTCGGACAGGATCTCAGGTCAAAGTCCTTGGAGGTAACGTGCATGAAGGATAAGCGATTGCCGGGATCGGATTCGGAGGATGAGTCCGAGCCCGTCCGATTTTTTGAATTCAGGGAAGAGCCTACCCAGAGCCTTGATCTGGGGCGCCTGTTCACGACCGATATCACCTCGTCCGGCAGTTTTGACATCAGGGGGGGGATTTGGGCCAGCACGTTCGGCAAGCTACTCCAGGCGCTCCCTATACCTGCACTTATGGTGGATCAGCATCATTGCGTCATCGCAGCTAATCAAGCCTGTGCAAGGATCGCCCCTGATTACCAGCGAATCCAAGGCCACCAGCTCGCCATGCTTTTCCCTAATGCGTCCGAGGCTGATAAGGCGTCCGGCCTCCTGGGAGAGGTTTTCGAGACGAGGAAGCCCGGACTAATGCAGGGCATGCTACGAATTGGAAAAGGTAGCATTTGGGCAAGACTCACGCTGCGAAGTATCCGGATGGTAGACGTGCGAGCAGTGCTGGTGCTCGTGGAAGACCTCACCAACGAGAGAAAACTGCTGATTCTCAGTCGGAAGTACCAACACGAGCTGGAACAACGGGTGGAGGAACGCACTGCCGACTTGCGGCAGGCGAACATTGCGCTACAAACGGAGATGTCGGAGCGAAAGAAGGCTGAAGGCATGCTGATCCAGAGCGAAAGATTACGGGCTGTTGGACAGATGTCGGCCGGAGTAGCGCACAACCTCAAGAACCTCATCCAGATGCTCTTCGGGTTGACTACTGCCGCCCTGAACCAACTGCATGCAGACAATGCCCTTGCCACGCGAAATGAGTTGGAAAAGATTGTGCAGACCTTGCAGCATGGTGCGGAAACGGTAAGGCGGCTGCAGGACTTTGCGAAGACGGGAGCCGGCGCCTATTCTGAGAAGGGGACGGTCTTTGAGCTATCCGGACTAATAAGACAAGCTATCGATTTTACAAAGCCGTTCTGGGAGACCTATCCGCAGACCAGGGGAATCAAGATTGTCCTGAAAGCAAGGCTGGCAGACAAATGCTTTGTCAGAGGGAACCAGGGTCAGCTTTTTGAGGTATTGGTGAACCTGATCAAGAATGCGGCCGAGTCATTGGACCACCAAGGGGAAATCGACCTTGTGACATCTATTGAAGAGGACAAGGTGGTCTTCAGAGTTCGTGACACCGGCGCGGGCATTCGACAAGAAGACATGGACCGCGTGTTCACCCCATTCTTCACCACCAAAGGGGAAGCCGGTTCCGGTCTCGGGCTGGCAACGAGTCGCGGTATCATTGGCAATCACGGGGGCACCATAACCGTGAAGAGCACTTATGGTCAGGGGACGACATTTACGGTGAGACTTCCTCTGGCTAAGAGTCAGCCAGAGGGGAGTGTGAAGCTGGCCCTGGAAACCAATCACCGGAGACTCAACATCTTGGCGGTCGATGACATGGAATCAACCCTGACGATGCTAAGGTTGGGCCTGGAAGGGTACCAACACAGGGTTCTTACCGCACTCTCGGGGGAGGAGGCGCTAGAGATATACCGAAGCGGTCAAGTAGACGTTGTGGTGTGTGACCTCGCCATGCCCGGAATGACCGGATGGGAAGTCGGCCGAAGTATGAGCCGTCTGTGCAAAGAGAAAGGAAAGTCTAAGACGCCTTTCCTGCTCCTGACGGCATGGGGACATCAGTCCTTTGACGAAACAACACTGTACGAATCCGGGGTGGATGCTGTTCTCGAAAAGCCCGTCGACATCGGGCGGCTGATGGAAGTCATTGCGGACATTACACGATGATACGACTTGCGGCCAACGGCCTGAGACGGCACTCAGGGTATGACTTCATCCCTTCTGCGGGCTGCCTCCATAAGGAGCACATCCCCTGGTATGTTGATCGTCGCTCGTCCCGGCTCGGCCCACGGCAGAGTTGTAAAAGAGCCGGATCTCAAACTGAGCGCACAATATGCAGCGTCCTCCCCTTCGGACTCTCCGAACTGGGCGTGGCACATTACTCCCTTTGAGATGTACAGCAAGCCTCTCTTACCCTCCTGAGAAATCAGCTCGAGAACGAGTTGGCGTCCCGAGAGCTGCATCATCTGAACCACGTCAAGAATGTCGAGCTGCCCAAGGGTGCCCGATATTCGTGGCCCACTGATCGCGAGAAGGACCTGTTGGGCGACGATTTCCATGAGATCGCCAACGTCCATGGATTTATCAACAATTCGGCCGACATAACCCTCTTGCAAAATATTGTCGGACGGATCTGAGCCTTCCTTCGAGGCCAGGATGATGAACGGCGGTCTGACCATTCCCTTGCTTGCGCAAAATACACTCACCCTCTTGCTCAATTGTACAATTCTTGAGGACTCGATCACTTCGCTGCATACAATAGCATCAATGTTCTTCTCGTTGACTATTTGCATGGCTTCCTCGATGGATCGTGCAAAGTACATGGGCCCCTTGCCCTGATGCCCAGTAGCAAACCTCCTTCTGATGCTTTCATCAGGATCAAGAAAAAGCGTCTTGGGATTTGATGCAAGTATCTCAACGGTGCTCTCTTCGGTCTCTTTTTTCTGGCTCGCCGTCAAAGGAAATCTAGCCGTGAAGATCGTCCCTCGTCCCTTCTTGCTGGCTATCGCAAACGTCCCAAAGTGCCGTCTGATAATTCCAAGGCTCACAGCCAGACCCAACCCCAGGTGAGATTCTTTGGATGTCCGGAATGGGAAACCAATCCTTTGCATTTCTTCCTGGGTCATTCCTTCCCCTTCGTCCTCCACTTCGAGAACCGCATAATCCCTTTCCCGAGACGTCTTAACTCTCAAGTTACCCCCCGCCGGCATGGCCTCGGCTGCATTCCTGATCAAATGCGCGGCAACATCCACCACGTCGGGTCTTTCCCCTTCAATAAAACACCCGCCAACAAAATCACACTCCAAATTGATATTTATCCCCTTCGCCGCCGACTCTGTCTTCCACGACGGCATGCTCGCTTCAACGCCGTCGCTCACCGCATCAGAGAAGTCGAACGCCGCCCATCCCAGGGTATCACGCTTGGAATACCCTCGGGAAAACTTCTCCAGAAGGCGTAAAGTCTGGGAGGCTCGCGCTGCCGCAACGCGAATCTCCCTGAGCGAAGGCGTGGCCTCCATGTATGCTCCCGAGTCTATAGCGGCGAGACCCCTGATACACTCTTCACCGATTTTCTCCAAAGCTTCCGAAAAGTGCTTTGCCGCTCCACGAGCCATTTCAGCAAAGGCCCTCAAGCGTGTTCTTCTGCGACTCAATTCCTCGGCCCTTCTCTGGTCCGAGATGTCCTCACAAACAACCTGAAGACCTGAGACAGCCCCCCCCCTGTCCCGGAAAGGCACCACATATAGTCTGGCGTGCTTATCTCCTTGCCCGGCTACGGGGAACTCTTTAACGATCGTTGCACCTGATTCCAGACAGTCCTTTAGGGATTCCGAGACTCCTGCCGCACTCAGGGCAGGATTCTCGAATAGATTCTGCGGGGATCCGGCTTCCCTGCCGGAGATCCTGAACAGGTTGGCTGCCGCGGCATTGATTTCTCCGATCTCGCCGCTGCGATTGCAGCGCAGGATCCCGACCGGAGAATTCTCAACAAGCATGCGGTACCTGATGTCGCTTTCTCGGCGCTTATCTTGAGCCTCCTTCAGTTTCAGGTGGGAGGCGATCCTGACCTTCAGTTCTACCCTGTCCAAAGGCTTGGACACGAAGTCGTTGGCTCCAGCCTGGACCGCGTCAAGACGGTCCTCATTTCGACTCAGGCTGGTAACCATAATAATTGGGACATCTCCGTATTCAGGATGCGCTCGGATACGACGGGCCACCTCGAAGCCGTCCATACCCGGCATCATGACGTCCAGGAGTATCATCCGGATATCACCGCTCAGCCTGGCCAGTGCTTCCAGTCCGCTGGAGGCGGTCACCGCGTTGTATCCGAAAGACTTCAGCATGGGGACAATGATCTGCAGGTCAATACTGTCGTTATCTACCACAAGTATTTTCGTGCTTTCCGGCATCGTCTTCCCCCTCCCACATTCGATTCAGCTCTGACCTTCAGAAGTCAAGCCTTCCGGGAACGCTCGTTCCGCTTCCCGGGCCTTTCCGACCACCTCCAGGAATTATCTAATTTGATAGTGCTTGTCGAAAAAGCCTCTTGCCAAAGTGTACCAGTTCAGCTGGAAGTGGACAGACCCCCCTCCGTATTAGACAGTCCAGGCTTATAAGTCCGGTTCTTTTTCCGTCCTTAGGGCCTGGGTTTTCAGAGGCATTTCAGGGTCTAGTATCCGATGGATGTGTTAGGATGGGCGCAGGGTCTGAGCGCCCGTCGCCCGATCCATCGGCTCAATGAGCCGTCCCCTAGTTATCCCTTCACAGGTTACACCCCATCAGAGCCTGTCTCTGTTTCATCCGGTGGTATCAGTATATCACATTGTCTCGGGGATGGCGCGGGCTCTTGCTCCTGAGCAGCCTCACGCGGCACTCTGCGTTGCTCCAGGGCGTGGCACAGTTTGCGATCTCGCTCGGCAAACACCTCCTTTTCCCGTCCCTCCCGCTTATCCTTGGGAGTGGCCGGCCGGACAAAGCATAGCTTTTTGCCGGAAAGCTGTCTTCCAATCCCATTTTGCCGGAGGCGGCCGTGTCTGGGGAACTGCTCGAGTGGCCGGGTCCTCGCAGCCGTGTGAACAAAAGGAGGACCCCCAACTGATGCGCCCGCACCGCTGGTCATATCACCTTGTTTTCCGAAAAAAGGCCAAAGCTCTTGAGGTAGCGGTAAAACGAATGCCTGGATATCCCAAGCATCTCGGCAGCCTTTTTCCTATTTCCGAGACTTCTTCGCAGTGCCTCGGCACACAAGGTCCGCGTTAAGTCATCAACAGTCCGGGGTAAATTCTGTTGCTCGGCGAACCGTACTTCGTAAACCCATTCGTTCGGTTTAGTATCGAGGGATGGAACTTCGACACTAATCTTAGGGCCTTTAGACAACATAACTGCTCGTTCAAGAAGGTTACGCAATTCGCGCACGTTTCCCGGCCAATGGTAAGAAGACAATTTTCGCATATCATTCTGATCAATCACGGGGACCTGATTGGATCTCATCTCGGTGGCCAATCTGAGCAGAATGTCTTCTGTTATTATGGGAATGTCCTCGATTCTCTCTCTCAGAGGCGGAACCCGGACAACAAATACGCTGAGCCGGTAATAGAGAGCCTCAAGAAAACGACCTTCAACAACCTCAACCATGAGATCTCGATGCGTCGCTGCAATCAGCCTTGCGCTCACTCGAATCATCTTCTCACCGCCGACACGGGTGAAGGACCTGGTGTCGAGAAATGTGAGTAGCTTAGTCTGCAAACTCACCGGCAGCTCACCGATCTCGTTCAGGAGCAACGTTCCTCCTTCGGCCAGCTCCAACAGACCTCTCTTTCTAGCAAGAGCCCCCGTGAAAGAGCCACGTTCATGTCCGAACAACTCTGATTCCGCCAGTTCACTCGGTATGGCGGCGCAGTTGACTGAAAAGAAAGGTCCGTCAGCTCGCTCCGATTTGCTGTGAAGCCACCTGGCAATGAAGTCTTTTCCGCTACCGCTTTCGCCAAGGAGGAGGACAATCCCATCGGCTTGGGCCACCTGGAGGGCTTGATCCACAGTCGCCAACATAGCTTTTGATTTGTATTCGCGTTCTTTGACTTGCGGCGACTGCTGTACACCTTTTCTGTCGGTTATGTTGCGCGAGAACTTGCATATGCCGACTACTTCTCCAAGGCTGTTCCGAAGAGGAGTCCGAATATCGTGGAATGTCAAATACATCCCTCTTACTGGTCTTGTGTGCTCATCCTCAATCGTTTGCCCCGTGAGAACCCGGAGATCTCCTTCCCGCACATGGCGCCCCGCCTCCTCGCCAAAGAAATCCTCAGCCTGTTTCCCGATGATCTCGGGAGCAGGAACCCCCAGGAGAGACTCTGCCGCAGGATTCACATCGGTGTACTTTAGATCTCGATCTTTCAGAAAAATACAATCTGGTGCAATTTCGAAGATCGTACGAAATCTTTCTTCGCTGGACCGCAGGGCTTCTTCTGCTTCTTTCCGTTCCGTTATATCCCTGCCGACGGACAGCACTGCATTTTCTCCCATGTAGCGGGTTGGAACGGGAACGGATTGCAGGTACCCCACGGAACCATCTGAGCGAGCAAACTGGACTTCCATAAAGGGCGAGGATTGCCCCTCCCTTTCCGCGCGGTCTATGCGCTCTGAGACCTCTTCAGCGAAATCCGGATGCACGAATTCCAAGACTCCGCGGCCACAGAGTTTCTGAGGGCTAGGCACTCGCAGGAATTCCGCTGCTGCAATGTTGGCAAGCAGGATTGCCCCATCTTTGTGGACAAACATAGGGTCGGGCGACACTTCGAACAGTTCACGATAACGCCGTTCACTTTCCAAGAGTGCCTCTTGGGCAAGCTTTCGTTCAGAAATGTCGTCTATCGTCCCTTCCGTAAAAAGCAGGTCTCCTCTCTCATTCAGAATAGCCCCTGCATGAATGGATCCCCAAATCCAGGTCCCATCTTTGCGGTACAGTTTCAATTCGAATCCGTCAACCACCCGGTCCCTCTGCATAAGACGAATGAACTCTCCTTTGTCATGAAGATCCACATATAGGCGGCCCACGGAATCCTTCGTCGTCTCCACGAGGTCTCCTGTTGATTCATAACCAAGGATTCTAGCCAACGCCGGGTTTGCGCTGATCAGGCTTCCCGTGGCATCAGTCTGAAACATTCCATCCACCGCGTGCTCGAATATGCCCCGATATTTTTCTTCGCTTACCCGTAACGCCTCTTCGGCCTTTTTTCGGGTGGTTACATCCCGGAGTATGCCGATGGTGTTCCATACCCCTTTCATGTTCACCACAGACACGGACAATTCAATCTTCAAAACCTGTCCATCCATCCTGGCTGCTGTAAGCTCAGCGGTTTTGTTTATCGAACCCTGCTGTTCGACGGATACCTCGGAGGAAAACTGACCTTCAGTCCTCCTCCGGCCATAAAAACTGGCGAGTTCCCAGCTCTTCTGCGCCAGGTAATCCTCCGGTTCCCTGCCCAGCAGATCTCGGGCGCTGTGACCGTTGGGATCAAACTTGAGCCCGAGGATGTTAACAAGCGCTGGATTGGAGCGAGTGACCTTGCCGTCCCCGTCCAATACCAGAAGCCCGTCCGCCAAATTCTCAATGATCGCAGAGACATAAGCAAGAGTGTCTTGAAGTTCCCGGGTGGCATCCGAAATGGCCATCTCGAGAGTTGCGATGCGCGTCTTAATCTCGGAAGCCATCGTATTCATTGTTCTTGCCAGCAGACCGATTTCATCGGTGGACTGTATGTTAATTTCTGCCGAGAAATCTCTCGCCGACAGCCGGTTGGCGTACTCGGTCAATTGGCTCAGGGGACGAGAAATGTTGTTGGTCAGAACGTACGCGACAGCCACAGAAACGAGGAACAAGAGAAACGTGGCCAAATGGAGTCTGACTATGGCCTTCCATATGTAGGAACGAACGCCGTCCAAGTCCATCCCCACATGCACGTATCCACCCACACCGACGAGAATTGGTGACGCAACGTCGAGAAAATTTCCATAACCTTCGGGCCGAACGTTCGTTACCAGCACATCCTCCTTGTTCTCCCGAGGCTGCTGGATGAGGCGAACAATCTCGTACGGCACCTTGGGAGCGAAGGTGTGAGACAGGATCTTCCCGTCTTGGGTAGCAACAAGCACGTATCCCACACCCTCCGTCTGATGCAACTGATCCACTATGGATTGAATAGTGGACGCATCCCTGCTGAGAAATACTTCGATGCTGGAATTAGCTATATTCTTGGCGGTTGCAATTGCTTTACTCTTGTACTCGCCGATGATCCGGTCATACAGCATCCAACCGGCATAGGTGGAAACAACGGTAGCAATGCACCCGAACAGAAGGATCATCGTGAAGAGCGTTTTCTTGAAAAGCTTGGACATGTTATTTCTCCGAACTCTTCCAGTCTGTTATGGTGACGAAACGACCATCCTCTACGGTGGTCAGGAAAACAACATCCAGTCCCTGATGTTTGTTTGGGCCAAAAGTGACCGGAACATTGATCCCGATGTCGAAATCACGAATGTCTTCAACAACAGTCTTGATGTTTGTTCGTTGAGGGTTGGGGCCGAGCCGCCTGAGAATCTCAACGAGAAGTTTTGCATTGAGAAAACCTTCCAGACTGACCGGACTGTATTGGTGCGCCTTGTAGCCGCTTCCTACGAGATCCGCCGGGGGCGCGACCCCGAATTTCTCCATGAAGCTTCTATACTCCATGACCGCCGGCAGATTCGTCTCCTCGTAACTGGGGACCACCTCCGAATTGATCAGGTTGTTTGTATAGTCCCGTCCCGTGGCTTTCCCGGTGGCCAGAAGAAGCTGCAACTGGTTTTCGCTGTCAGCGAATGACACATTGGCGATAGGCACCTTCAATCCTCCGTCCCGCGCATCCCGAATAAACGCCGCGCAAGGTTCGGACGACCCGATGCAAATGATCGCATCGGGACTGGTTGCCCTGAGTACCTTGACTTGTTCCTTCATACTCTGCTCGTATCGCGCCCCACGGTAGTACGTCGCCTCACCTACCAGACCCAGGCCACGTTTTTCCAAGGCTTTTTGTACCCCCTCCCACCCGCTTCTGCCGTAGGCGTCAATTTGGTAGAACACGGCCAGCCTGTTTCTGCCGATCGAAAGGAGGTAATCTACGAGCGCGTAGATCTCTTGACGATAGGATGCGCGCAAATTAAACACATACTGAGCGTACGGATACTCCCGCTGAGGCTGAGCACCGGTAAACGGGAAAAAGAAAAACATGTTACGCTGGTCCCCATATTTCTTGACCAAAGGCAGGACCCGCGTCACCGTGGGGGTTCCGACATAATCGAAAAGAATAAAGACATCATCCTCTTCGACCAAACGGATTGTGTTCCGAATGGTGGGCTCAGGATTGTACCCGTCATCGTACGCTATGATCTTGATTTTTCGACCAAAGACGCCGTCCTGCTCGTTCAAGGGCGCGATAAAGGCCGAACTCCCCCGAAACAACTCGATGCCCAAGCCGCGAGTCGGGCCACTAAACGCGGCGGACATCCCGATCTTGATCTCTTTGCCAAATGAGAATCCGGTCGGCACGAGTAACAGGAAGAAAGCAAGGACGATCACTCTAAACGAACGAGCTATGGCGTAACACATACTGCCTCCAACAGGTCTGGCTCAGCGATGCTCGGAATACTTACACCACGGTCAAGGGCCCTATAACAAGCGGCCTGGCTGTCCCAAGCCAAGCTCTCGCCCATTCTAGTCCGGTAGCTCCATAATAGCTTTGCACTGTTACATTTCTTAAGGGGGCGACAACCTCTTGCGCCCCGACGGCATGGCCCGCCTGCGCTGCGGACGAAGCCGCCCTCTCAAAGCGTGCCTTGCTATCCAGTGGTGCGCCTCCACGGTCAAGGCTCTGCGGAGACACCACTCTAGCACATCTCTACTCCTTCGGCACCCAAAATGAGCGCTTATGGCACACAAAATGTCATCATATTTCGCGGAAACGGGCCGTGCCGGGCTGGAGAAACCATTCCAAAGTGCTTCACAAATCGCTAGTACCCCCTAACGAAGCCGATTGCGGCGTCCTCCTCAGCATCAGCGGCACCTCGCTATATGTTTCCTGGTTCGAGACAAATGGGAGTGCGCGGAAACCGTGAAGAACTGGTAGCGCGGTGCTGCTCCGCAACAACAATAATATGCGCGCCGGGGCGACACGGATAGATCTGTAGTTCTCCTGTGATTTCAAACGACCGGCCATTTGCGTGGTTCGGGTTCGCGCAAATGCTCGATAATGCGACACTGGCAACTCGCTCGCCCGCTCATTCATCATCCAGGCGTAATGTCCAGGGATTGCACGCTAATCCGTGGCGGCATCCTGTGACTGATTACATGGCATCCGCCTTGCATATAGTAGCCTCCGAGCAAGAAATTTGCTGACCCCATCCCTTTCAAGGAGCCAGACGAGCATGAATAGATTGATCGCTACGTCAATGATTCTCGTGGCGTGCATGGTTTTGGGCTCTGCTGTATGGGCAGCCCAGCCTACGCCCAACGATGTCCGTCGCCAGGTCGAACAACTCTGTGACCAGGGCCGGTTCGCAGACGCCACGCACTTTGGAATGAAGCACCTCTTGGACGCGCGGGTTCGCTTCGGCCCTTCAAGCAACGTCACAGCCGATTACATGACGATCGTTTCGGAAGTCGCTCGCCGCAGAGGAAAATTGCATCTTGCGCAAAAACTCTATGAAAAGGCTCTGGCAATTCAGGCCTCGACCGCAGTCGCCGACAGCTCGGGGACAGATCTGATCTCGGAAACTAGCCGCCTTGCGGCGCTGAAGCAGAAGTGCCGCTCTCTTTGCGCTGCGGGCGACTTCAGCGGTGCGGTTCACGCCTCGATGACCGAGTTGTTGCGAGTCAGGGCCGAGTACGGAAACTCGCCCCGCTATGCTGCTCAATACACCGCCGTAGTGGGGGATGTAGCGCAACTGAGGGGCAAGCCATATTTGGCATCCATTCTATATTACAAAGCATTCGCCATGCTGCAGGAAGGATTCGGCACGACAGTCTCCAAGAGAATGGACAGCAAGGTCGCACCGGGCTTGGATCGTCTCGACTGACTTGTGCAAGCATCGCGCAGCGGCCTACCGGCGGGCCTGTGGAACTATAAGGAGCGGAGGCCCGCTCAACGAAAATGTTGTGGATGAATCCTTGGAAAGGCTGAGACGGTGGTCGCAATACTTCTCGAGCCCCTTCATCCGAAGGTAGGCCGCTCTCGAGTGTGAACGGCGGAATAAAAGTGCCTTGCCGGAGATGTCCGGAAATATCAGGACAAAGGACCTTCCGGTTCTGTCCTGTATTTTTTTGCACCGCCGCGGGTGGCATCTTCGTAACCTCCCGGAGCCCGCATAAGGAGTGCGCACGAAAGGCTACGGAGACGATCTAACCAGTCGAAGTCATGGAGGAACATGATGAAGATCAAACCAATCAGGACTGAAAAGGGCTACGGAAAGGCGGTGGCAAGGATCGGAGAAATCTGGGAAGCCCTGCCGGGCAGTCCTGAAGCAAACGAACTGAAGGCGCTGCTGCCTCTCATCGAAGATTACGAACAGCTACACTATCGAGTCTACCCTCCCGACCCCATAGAGGCAATCGAGCTACGAATGAACGAATTGGGCTTGAGCCGGCAAGACTTGGTATCCTGCATAGGTTCCACAGCACGGGTGACGGATATTCTTGATCGGAGGAGGCCGCTCACCCTGCCAATGATACGCAGACTGAGCGAGAAACTCAGAATCTCGAACCGCGCGCTCAGAACATCCTATCCCTTGAAATTAAGGAATGGCCTACATAGGAGACAAGCTGTCGGATAAGTCTTGCAGCACGTACGGCAACTTTGTTGACCGTTTTTCCATTGCTTTTGGGCTCTCGCCGCGGCAAATCGGGGCGCTCACCAACCCTATTGTTGTAGAGCCGGGGGGTATGGCTGTTGCCAAAATTTCTCTCCAGATACCACGTCCCTCCGCGGCGAGCCAATCTACACAGTCCGCCTTCGTCAAAGGGGAAGAAGCGGAGATATCATAAAGGGGAAGCGACTCTTCTTCAGCGAACGCCACAAGTAGGCGCCCGGTCCATCCGTGAGCCTCGTGACGCCGAGCGTGAGTCCACACGGGTCAAAATGAAGCAAGGGCAGATTTGATTCAAAATATCCGGGGCACCGGGGTAGTGCAGATCCTATGATCATCGAGTACCGTGAGCGAACGCAAGCGCTCCCAAGGCACGGTTCCATCTGGTCACCGAACCTCACGTGTGCTCTGCGACCCGTCAATGTATGGATTGTCAACTTCTTTGCGTGATACCAAGTTCAGCCTGTCTCTTCTGAAAGAGCCACTGAGAAAGCAACATTCCCAGTGAAGGGAAGAAACGGTCAGTCCACCAGAACGCCTTCCACCATGCCGGCACTATAATGATCGCCTCATTTCCTGCAACTGCGTTCAGCGCCTTCTCTGCAAAAATATCTGAGGCCATTGGCCGGAGTCTCTCAAACATGCCACGCAGCTTTTCCGGCGGAATATCTACAAGCATTCTGCCATACTTCCCCCCACCCTCCAGGATAGCCGTACGAACAACCCCAGGGCATAGGACACTGACGCGTACGCCCGACTGTGCGGCTTCGCCTCGTAGCGATTTCGAAAGCCCCACTACTGCATACTTGGTTGTCGCATAGGCCACCGCTCCTGGAGAAGGCATGAGCCCGGCCATTGACGCAGTATTGACGATGTGCCCGAATCCTTGCCGCCTCATAACCTTGTATGCTGCTTGGGTCCCATTTATAACGCCCCGGAGATTCACATCCACTATTTGATCCCAGTCTTTGATCCCGTAATGGTAGACATCTCCAATGACTGCGATTCCTGCATTGTTGAACATATAGTCCAATCGGCCGGCGCGCTTAACGGTTTGGTCAACCAGATGTTCTATAGCAGGAAAATCGGTAACATCCGTCCGCACCGCTTGTGCACGCCCGCCGGCACCGTGAATTCCTTCGGCCACTTCCTCCGCCAATTCGATCTGACGATCAGCCAACACCACCTCGCAGCCACGCTTGGCCAATTCCTCTGCAAGCGCCCGCCCGATCCCCGATGCTCCACCGGTAACAATCGCAGTGGCGCCGTCAAAAATGCGAAGGCTTCCATTTGAATCCATATCCAATCCCCTATGAACCAATTCTCGGGAGACCGTGATTTGCCCGCAAATCTGGGGACACCTTACTCAATTCTTATAGAAAGGATCCAGTATCACCCTTTCGCGTTAGGTAGTCTCTCCTGGTAATAGTTGAGAAGATCCTTCTTGATACGGTAAAGCTCGTTGGATAGAGAGACCTTGTATATATGGGGATTAGTAAGCCGCTTGTATTCCGGTTCCAGGGCCTGGATCTGTTCTCGGGACCTATTCCTTGTCTCTTCCAGGGGAGGGGGCTCGTACACCTGCTTTCCGCCCAGAAAGACGGGCACCATCAGCTCCGTGGCTGAGTAAGGCGGTTTATAGGTCTTCTTCATGTAATCGTACATGGGATGGTGAGCCACCACCGGCTCGCCCTGCGGTACAGGCTCGCGGGCTTCTGCAAGCAGATCACCCACCATACGTCCGTTGCCGTTATAGAAACGAATGATCTTCTTGACCCCGGGATTGGTCACTTTCATGGGATTCTGGGAGATCTTGATCTTGGGTTCGAGCTTGCCGTCACCCCGGTCCGCGGCCATAAGCTTGTAGACCACACCGAGAGCCGGTGTTTGATAGGAGGTTATGAGCCGTGTTCCCACGCACCATATGTCTATACACGCGCCTTGTTCCCGGAGGCTCTCTATTATCCACTCGTCCAAATCGCTGCTCGCGAGGACCTTCACTTCCGGAAAGCCCGCCTCGTCCAGCATCCGCCTGGCGGCCTTGGAGTAATACGCCAGGTCACCGCTGTCTATGCGGATTCCCATGAGATTCTTGCCGGATACTCGCATCTCCTCGGCGACTTTGATCGCCTTTCGCATCCCTTCCAGGGTGTCGTAAGTATCCACCAGGAGGACACAGTTGTTCGGAAAGACCTTGGCAAAACCTTCGAAGGATTCCGTCTCGTCGTCGAAACTCTCCACCCAACTGTGAGCGTGGGTGCCTTTGACCGGAATTCCGAAGAGTTTTCCGGCCTTGACATTGGATGTTCCCGTGCAGCCACCGATGTAAGTCGCGCGCGCTCCGTAAAGGGCGGCTTCCAGCCCGTGAGCCCGCCGGGTGCCGAAATCAACGACAGGTGCCCCGCGTGTGGCTATGCACATTCTCGCGGCTTTGGTGGCTATCAGGGTCTGATGACCCACCAGAGCGAGCAGGGTAGTCTCGAGGATCTGAGCCTCGGGGATGGGACCAACCACTCTGACCAAGGGCTCATTGGGAAAAACAACCGTTCCTTCGGGCACAGCCCAGATGTCACCGGTGAACCTCAAGCCGGACGAAAGTGCTTCCAGAGCCTCGGAGGGGAATATTCCCAGACTGGCCAGATACTCGATGTCGTCCGGAAAGATCCCGAGATTATTCACGTACCTGATGACGCTTTCCAGACCCGCGCATACGCAAAAGGCTCCATTGTCCGGATTCTGCCTAAAGTACAGGTCAAAGCAGGCCCGCTGGTTCTTCTTGCCGAGCAAGTAGTAACCCCCGACCATGGTGAGTTCGTAAAGATCAGTGTCCAGGGTCAGATTGCCCGCCCGCAGGCCGTTCATGGCACGGGCCGCATCCAAAGTCCCCATGAGCGCGCCCGATTGGGAATCTACGACATCCAGGGTCTCCAACTCCCTGCCCGAGGAGGGATCAATAAGAATAGGCTTCATCGTCTACTCCTTCCCCTGCCTGGCATGGAATTCTTCGAAGGCTTCCCGGTACGGCTCGGCAGCCATCCCCCATTCGGTGACGATGCCGCTGATCAGCTCGTGGGGAGTCACGTCGAAAGCTATGCTCTTGGCCTTCACACCCAACGGCGCAATAGGGACGCCGCCTATATGGGTGACCTCGCTGGGATCGCGTTCTTCGATGGGGATGCCGTCCCCCGAGGAAATGGTCATGTCTATTGTTGAAAGCGGTGCGGCCACGTAGAAAGGAATGCCGTGGTGCCGAGCGAGAACGGCCACCGTGTACGTCCCTATCTTGTTGGCGGTATCGCCATTGGCGGCTATCCTGTCCGCGCCCACGATGACCTTGTCAATTTCTCCCTTCTTCATTAGCGCGCCCGCAGTGTTGTCGGGAATCAATGTCACGGGAATGCCGAGTTTCATCAGTTCCCACGCGGTTATGCGGGCTCCTTGATTGAGGGGCCTGGTCTCGTCGGCGATGACTTTGATCCGTTTGCCGTCCTCAAAAGCCGCGCGGATCACGCCCAGGGCGGTGCCATAACCTGCTGTGGCCAGCCCTCCCGCGTTGCAGTGGGTCAGAATCGTCTCGCCGTCCTCGAAAAGCGCTTTGCCTGCTTTACCTATTCTCTCGCACAGCAGGCGATCCTCCTCTTCCATGAGGATTGCCTCTTTGACCAGAAGCTCTTTCACATCGGCAAGAGCGGCCTGAGAGTACTGTCGGCGCAATTTGACCATGCGTTCCACTGCCCATGAGAGATTCCGGGCAGTAGGTCTGGTGGCCGTTATCCTGCAGCAGACATCGTTGAATCGCGCGTCGAAGGCCTCGGGATCCGCCTCGGGCGCTTCCAGCACTCCCAGAGCTATCCCCATTGCCGTGGCCACTCCGATGGCGGGGGCTCCCCTCACCGCGAGGCGCTTTATGGCATCGCACATGTCCGCTACCGTCCGAATCTCAATATATTTTTCCTGGAGCGGAAGAAGAGTCTGATCGAGAAGTCTGACGTGATCCCCTTTCCACTCGATTGTTCTGAAGGGGTCCTTCAAGTTGCCTCCTTTTGGTTGCCGGTGCTCCGACAGAGCCGTCCGGAATCCGGTGGCGAAGAAAGCATCGGGCGGAGCCGGTTCCGGGGCGACACCGGGCACAGTGTGAGGGTTCATTGCTTGTCGGCGAATCCGTATGATACCAATGCGCTTTCGAGCCACCGAAACCAGCGGGGGACCTCCTCCGCTTCGAACGGAGCACCGGACTTCGCTCCGGAGGAACCCCGCCGGTGCGACAAGATCACTTGCTTGCAATCGAAATTGCACGACCTGTGTTGGAACGAGTTCGCCGGGTTCCGGACGTACTATAAAATTTTAAAATAACCGTAAGAGGCCCTGTGAGTCAAGTGCGGGCTGGTCTGAGACAGATGGGGTAGAATGTCTGGTCACATTGAAAGGTTTTGGTTCCTGTATGAAAAAATACTTTGAAAAATGAAGATATCCATGCTATATCAGCCGAAAAAATGTGAGAGGGTCCGCGATGAACCTCAAATCGGCATTCACCATCGTCGCTATGCTCTCCTTGCTCCTCGTGGGCGTCGCTGGTCCCGCGCTTTCTGAAAAGACCATGTATCTCAATGTCTGCCAGGAACTGGTCAATCAGGCGCGCGTCTACGAGGCCAGGGCGGTGTACCACAACAAGACGGCAAGAGCGTTCATGATGCATATCGAAAACCAAGCAAAATTGCCCAAGAATCAAGGCACCATAGCGGCCATGGAGAATCTGTTTTCCCAGTACGATCAGAACAGGGAGTTGGAAAACAAATTCAGAGAACTGTACCGTCAGGCCAGCGAAGAAGCCAAAAGGTGCATGAAGTCCGCAGAGTAGGACCGGGAAACGTCGGCCGGGGCCCCTCGTGACCCGCGGCTCATCCTGTTTCTTGATAATTTTTGTTCCCCGGCTTTCTTCGCTCCTTCTTGAGGACCATATTCAGGCGAAGGATCCCTGGAAAAGGGGGTCCTCGCCGTTGGTCTCCTCGAGAGGATTCTTCATTCCTCCTCGTCCGATTTGAGGACCGCAAGGAAGGCTGATTGCGGGATTGCCACGTTTCCGACCTGCTTCATGCGCTTCTTGCCTTCTTTCTGTTTTTCCAGAAGCTTTTTCTTTCTGGTCACGTCACCGCCGTAGCATTTGGCCAAGACGTCCTTCCGAAGAGCCGAGACGGTCTCCCTGGCGATTATCTTACCGCCGATAGCTCCTTGGATCGCGACCTTGAAAAGCTGCCTGGGGATCTCATTCTTGAGCCTTTCGCAAGATCTCCGCGCCCGCTGGTAAGCTCTGTCCTTGTGAACCAGCATGGATAGAGCGTCCACCTTTTCTCCTGAAACCAGGATATCCACCTTTGCCAACTCCGTTGCTCGATACTCGAGGAACTCATAGTCAAAGGACGCATATCCACGGGAGACGGATTTCAGCTTGTCGTAGAAATCAAAGAGCACCTCGGACAGCGGAAGGTCAAAAGTCAGCTCCACTCTTGTCGAATCCAGGTAGTTGATGTTCTTTTGGATGCCCCGCCGCTCGATGCACAGCGTTATCACATTGCCAAGGTACTGCTCCGGGCAAATGATGGATGCTCGGATAAACGGTTCCTTTGCACTGTCAATGTAAACCGGGTCAGGGTACTTGGCTGGATTGTCTATGATCTCTTCGGTCCCGTCCCTGAATACAAGAACGTACTGCACCGAGGGCGCGGTCAGGATCAGCGAAAGCCCGAATTCACGTTCGAGGCGTTCCTGGACTACTTCGAGGTGCAGGAGTCCCAGAAAGCCGCAGCGGAATCCGTGCCCGAGCGCTGTGGAATGGTCCTTTTCAAAGACAAGGGAGGCATCGTTGAGCTTGAGCTTTTCCAGCGAGGTGGCGAGTTCTTCGTACTCGTCGGATGAAATGGGATAAAAGGACGAGAACACCACCGGCTTGACAATCTGAAAGCCTTTCAGGGGCTTCGCACAGGGCCGCTGATCAAGGGTGACCGTATCTCCTATCCGGGTGTCGCTGACCGTCTTTATTCCTGCGATAATGTAGCCCACTTCGCCCGCGGAGAGCTTTTTGACGGGCTTCTTTTCGATGAGGAACAAGCCTGTCTCTTCGACTCTGTACGTCGCGCCCGTTGACCACAGCCTCACCGTGTCGCCGGGTTTAACTTCCCCGTCAAAGAGCCGCAGGTGCACGATGGTGCCCCTATACGGATCCCAGTGGGAATCGAAGATCAGCGCCGTGAGAGGTTCCGTCGGGTCGCCTTTCGGGGGCGGAATCCTCTGGACAACTGCTTCCAGCACCTCTTGTATTCCGATGCCTTCCTTTGCGGAGATGGCCACGGCTGTATCGGGATCTAGTCCGAGATCTTTTTCGATCTGTGTTTTGACTCTTTCCACATCAGCCGAAGGCAAATCTATTTTGTTGATGACCGGAATGGTCTCCAGGTTCTGTTCCAGGGCCATGTAGAAGTTTGCCAGGGTCTGCGCCTGCACTCCCTGGGACGCGTCTATCACCAGAAGCGCTCCCTCGCACGATACGAGGGCCCGGGACACCTCGTACGAGAAATCCGCGTGTCCCGGAGTATCAATCAGGTTGAGAACGTAATCTTTTCCGTCGCTTGCTCGGTAGGGAAGGGCGACGCTCTGACTCTTTATGGTGATGCCGCGTTCCCGTTCGATGTCCATGGTATCGAGCATCTGGTCCCTGAAGTCGTGGTCGCTCACCACTCCGGTCAGCTGAAGCAACCGGTCGGCAAGGGTAGACTTCCCGTGATCTATGTGTGCGATGATGCAGAAGTTTCTAATATGGTGCATTAATTCTCCGAAGGATCCCGGTTTGTCGGGGTTGAATCCTGGTGACGCGCCCAATGGCACGGCGAGCCCCTCTGTTCGGCCACGGGCGTCACTTGGCCGGTGTCAGAGCGGCCGAGAAAGAAGCTATGGGCAGCCGATAGACTCGGCCCTGAGAGGAGAGCATTACCAGGTCTTCGCCTTCTCTCACCGGGCCCATGAGTTCCAGGTCGGGCGGCGCAAAGGAGGCTCGGCGAGCGTCAATAAGGCTCTTGCCCTTCAGGAGGCTGTGTAGAGACGCAACGTATATGAGCGCGTTGAACCTGGACCTGTTCAGCTCCACCACCATGTCGTCTTCGACAGTGAGACCTGCCGGAAAGGCGCCGTTGATATACCTAGCCACGACGCCTCCCTGAATATCGCCCTTTCTCAGGGCCTTCTCAGGGTCTATGACGTAAGTGTTCCTGGTGTACAGATAGTTCTCGGCGAGCCAGACTTTCTTTTCTTTCCAGTGGGCAGTGGCCATAGCCGTCAATCTCAGGTATCCCAGCGGCAGCGTCATGACGATCACGGCTCTCCTGGAGGCAAATGAAGCGTCAATGTCCATGCCCATCAACAGGCGGGTGGTGCTGTCGGCTATGAGAAGCATGTTTTCATCAACGGGCAACGACGTGAAGGCCGGCGTGACGTAAGCCGGAACTTGGAAGGACTCTCCCCGGTTTTCTCCCGAGGACGGTATCTTGCGCAACTCGAGAGTTTCGTCTTCCCGTCGCAGCAGGACGAGAAAATCCTTTTCCCGTATGCCGAACCCCACGATGCGCTCCGCTTCGTTTTCACGGACGATCTGTGCACCTTCCCTCCACGCGACCTGCAACTTGGGCCTGTCAAAGATGGCCCGGATCGGGATCTCGTTGGCCCATACCACAATGGCAGCGAGAACCGTCAGCGGAATAGCCACGTTCAGGGCGTAGTTGAGCCGTCCGGAATATGGGTCGCCATCGGAAAAACGCACCTCGGTGTCGTATTTTCTCCTTATGCCTCGCTTCAGACGCAGGTACCCGATGACCACCTCAACGGTCATGACAATGGAAAAGAACGACATCGTCAGCGGGAACAGGTTGACCTTCCAAAAGGCCCACACCGCAAAGATTATGTAGAGAAAATACTTGCTGGTGATGGTAATCCGCGCTCCGAGGCCCATCACGTTGATGATCACCCCGAAGACGACCACTATGAGGTAGAGAGCAATGTAGATGGTCCCTATAAGAGGAGTGACGAGGTGGTGAAGAATGGCCATCATGGCAACCACCACCATGCCCAACTGGTCACAGACGAGATCGGTAAAGGCGCCCGACTGGGAAGCTTTCCCTGCGTGCCTTGCCAGCGCTCCGTCGAGCCCGTCGCAGAGGACGTGGCCCAGGAGGAAGAGCACCGCCAGTTCGGGGCATCTAACGAAATAAAGCGCAAGCCCGGCCAGCAGAGCCAATCCCACGTAAGAAACCGTGTCCGGGACCAGTCCCAGGCGCGCGACACGCGGGAAGACCGCGGCTACGAGTTTCGTCCGCTTATCTCGCAACGTCGCATGAATCCAGCGCTCACGTCCGAAGTAATCTAGGATTACCTTGGGGGCCTTGGACTTGAAGCCACCCTCCACGTCTCCGGAATCACTCTTCATGTTCCAAACAAACCTTCGATATCTGAGCGTTCCTTGCACGGGCGCGGGGATCTTGCTGAACTGCGTGAAGCAAGACCCGCCATTCGCGTGTTCGATCCCAAATACCATAGAGTCGGGATTCAGTCACGCAGAGTGAAGCGAGCCGGCACTTTTTTGTCGGAAAGTGGATGGACTTCGGGACTCGTGGGAAATGTGTGTTGTGTCAAGGCAGACCGAAACTAAATTCGGAATTATCTGTTTGAGATACCCTGTGGGTTCAGCCTTGATTCTCGAAGCCACTTTTCTCAAATTTCCCTCTCCATCCTTGGAGAGGGCCGGGGTAAGGATATGAGCGTGGCTTCGAGGTCTGGGATATGTGAACCGCATAATTCCGACTAAATTTAGGGCGATTGCCAAGGAACTCTCACGGCGTAGAGTGCCATAACGAAGCATGAAAACAATAGTAGGACCGGCATCTTGCCGGTCCCTGTAACACAGTCTTTATCGAGAGTCGGCTCTTGACTCCGGTCAAAGGACCGCCTCCCGACCTCCTACCAGAGCCGCCTTCTTTGAGATCCGACACTCAGGCGGCCGTAAGTTCATAGCTAAGCCTGTCGTCATCGAGGTTTACTACCCTGACCTTGACCTTCATCCCTGCCTTGAGTTGATCCTCGGGCATAGACTTGTCGAGCCGTCCGAACACCTTGAGCCCATCGGCAAACTCAGCAACCCCCAGTGAGTAAGGAACGTCGTTCTCAAAGCCCGCAGGAGCGTACATCGCCGTGGTAAAGGTCAACAGCGTGCCTTCCCCCGAAATGGGGAACCAGTCCATCTGATCGCTCAAGCACACCCGGCAGTCGCTTCTGGGAGGAAAGTAACGAGTCCCGCAAGACTTGCACACGGTACCGCTCAGCTGACCATCCCTGAGCAAATCCACAAACTGCTGCGCCTTGGTGACAGAAGTGAAACTTACCACTCCAAATTGTTCAAAACCCATTGAGGGTCTCCTTTCTCGAAAGAGGAACGGCGACCAGCGGAAGCCGTGTATATGTTGGGAGTTTCACCCGAAAGTGCCCCGAGGGGAAACTTCTTGCAAGAAGTTTCCCCTCGGACTCCCCTTCAAGAACTCCCATCTTATGCGTCCACCGACTTGGATGCGGTGGAATCTCTTGATCGAAGCGAGCTTTTCATCGTTCGTTGCGCCGTTAAGGCATGATTGTTTCTTGGGGAGGGTCCGGGAACCCCTTCTTTGCACAAAGTAGGGGTTCCCGGTGAAACCCAAGAAGAAGCGCTCTATACGCCGAAAATACTCACGTTGCCGTAGATGCCCACGCCTCCGATATTATGCACGAGGCCTATTTTTGCTCCCGGGATCTGCATCTCGCCGGCTTCATCTCTAAGTTGCAGGATGATGGTTCGGATCTGGGAACCGCCGGTGGCACCGATGGGATGTCCCTTGGACAGCAGGCCTCCGTCCACGTTGACGGGGATCTTGCCTTCCTTGTAGGTTTCTTTGTTCCGGATGAGTTCCGGCCCGCCGCCGGGCTTGGCGAACCCGAGATCCTCGTAGGACATGAGTTCCGCGATGGTAAAGCAGTCGTGGACCTCGGCCACGTCAACATCCGAAGGGGTGATCCCGGCCATCTGGTAAGCTCTTTCCGCGGCCAGTTGAGCGCAACGGAGGCCACTGAAGGTGTCCCGGCCGGCCATGTTGATGGGAGCCGTGGCCATTCCCAGCCCTCTGATCCATATCGGCTTTGCGACCAGGTCCCGAGCTTTTTCTTCGGCCGCCAGTATCACGCAGGAAGAGCCGTCCGCGTTGGCGCAGCAGTCCATCATTTTGAGGGGGGTGGCTATGTACTTTGGCTCGAGGATTTTCTCGAGCGTCAGAGATTTTCTGAACACGGCCTTTTCGTTCATCTGGCCGTAAGTTGATGATTTGAGCCTTATCAGACCGAGGTCCTCTTCCGTGGTTCCGAATTTCTCCATGTGGCCTCTGGCGTACATCGCGTAATAGGCCGGCATCATGGTCCCAAAGGGGGCTTCCCACTGTATGTCCGCGCCGCGGCCCATGCGTTCCTGGGATTCCGCAGATGATATCTCGGACATCTTCTGAAACCCGAGGACCAGCACCACGTCGTGAAGCCCCGATGCTATAAGGCCGTATGCTGTTCGCAATCCTGTGGAACTGGATGAACAAACACTCTCCACGTAAAAGGTCGGCTGCGGATTCAGGCCAAGGTATTCCGCCATAAGGCCCGCAGGTGTCCGCTGTTTATCATATTCCGGCGCCGAGCAAATGACCGAAGCATCTATCTGTTCCGACTTCAGGCCCGAGTCCGTCATGGCTTCTCTGTAGGCTTCGAAAGCCAGTTCCCGGATGGACCCAGGATAAGCCCTCACGAACGTGCTCTGCCCGACACCGATTACCGCAACCTTTCGCATCTGATCCTCCTTGTTGGCCAACGGGGGTGATCTTCCAGTGAGAGAAAAGATGCCGGATCATACCACAGGCAGTGGTCTGCATCAACGTTCGCCGCGAGGCGGAATGGCTTGAACTATCTTTCTCCCTCTGCTAATTCTGAGCTACAACTGGATTGATGATTTGGTCAAATTTCCCAGAGAGGGGCAACAGAAATGGAAGTAAAAAAGATCGCCGTCATCGGGGCCGGTCTCATGGGCTCCGGAATAGCTCAGGTCGCAGCTCAGAGCGGCCTCGAGGTCAGCTTGATGGATGTGGAGACTCGCTTTCTTGACAAGGGCATCTCCACCATAGAGAAGAACCTCAAGCGCCTGACCGAAAAAGGAAAAATGGAGGCCTCCAAGGCAGAAGCCGTCAGGTCGAGGATCAAGAGCACCCTCTCACTTGCGGAAGCAGCTGGGGACGCGGACGTGGTCATCGAGGCCGTCATAGAAAACATGGAATTGAAGAAGTCCCTTTACTCGGAACTGGATGGTATCGCCAAAAAAGACACCGTTTTCGCCACTAACACCTCGGGGCTGAGTATCACTGCAATGGCCGCCATGACCACGAGGCAGGAAAAATTCATCGGTATGCATTTCTTCAATCCCGTGCCCGTCATGAAGCTGGTGGAAGTGATCCGAGGGTATGCGACCTCCGATGAGACGGTTGCGGTAATCAAGGAGCTGTCCAACAAGATGGGCAAGACCGCCATCGAGGTCCTCGAAGCACCGGGCTTCGTCGTCAACCGCATCCTGGTCCCGATGATCACGGAAGCTGTCTACGTTCTCCAGGAAGGCCTGGCCACGGCCGCGGAAATTGACGAAGGCATGAAACTCGGAGCGAATCATCCCATGGGGCCGCTGGCTCTTGCGGATCTCGTGGGGCTGGACACTCTGCTGAGCGTCCAGCAGCACCTGTATGAGGAATTTGGGGATCCCAAGTATAGACCGCCGGTCCTCCTGAAGAAGATGGTGCGTGCAGGCAGGCTCGGCCGCAAGTCCGGCAAAGGGTTCTACGACTACACGTGACATTGTTGGGTTCAGCAACCGTGTCAAAGGAAAGGCCGATTCCGTGAACCCTTTGTCGGTAGATGAAGGATTCACGGCCCTCCACTCAGGAGCCTTCCAGCGGTTTCTCCGCTCCAAGATGCGGGTCTTTGTCGAGCCGCTGCAAAATCGAAAATCCACTATCAAGACAACCGAACAACCACTCCGAAGGAGGCAGAAGGAATGCAGCAGATCACGCCTAACAGGAACACCATTCTTGCCGTATGCCTGGTCGCCGCGCTGGCGGGACTGACGGCTGCCTCCGCTTTCGCGCAATCGGGCTTCACACCTTTGCCTGCGTCACAGGTGGACGAATCCGTAAAGACCCGCGCGCTACAAACTGCCGGGGATCTTCTGGGAGGCTGGGCAAAGGGTAAGTACGAACCGCTGTCCGACCAGTTTTCGGATTCCATGAGGAAGGTCCTCAACCCGCAGGAGCAGGAAAAGGCTTCCTCGGGGCTGAAGGCCATCCTTGGCGACTACGCGGGAAACTTGGAGTTTGTGGAGGCATGTACCTCGTCGGCTTATCCAGGTCTGGTGGTGTACCGTTTCCGAGCTGCGTTCGCCGGAGGAGGCGAGAAGCCTGAAATAAGGGTTGTGGTGAACACGGCCGGCAAGCTTGACGGCTTCTGGGTGAAGCCGTGGAAAAAGGACATTCAATAAAGGCTTTCTTAGACCCCCATAGTGCTGACAAAGACTTCGCGACGACATCGCGTCGCACCATTTGAAAACGAGGAACCCAATGGGATCTTGGCACAAGACAGGATGCGTGTGCTGCGCACAGAACTGCGGTCTTGAAGTTTTCGTGGAAGACAATCGGATCGTCAAAGTGAGGCCGGACAAATCCAATCCACGCAGCGAGGGATACTGCTGCCGAAAAGGCCTCAAGATAGCCCACCACCAGCATCACGCCGATCGCGTGACACACCCGCTGAAGAGGATCGGGGAGCGCTTCGAGCCAATATCCTGGGAACAGGCGATTTCCGAGATCGGAGATCGGCTCAAGGAGATCGTAGGACAGTACGGGCCCCGTTCCCTGGCCTACGTCGGCGGGGGAGGGCAGGGATGCCACTTCGAGGCCGCCTTTGGTGTGCGGCTGTTGCGCGCTCTGGGGTCACGTTACCACTACAGCCCGCTCGCCCAGGAATTGACAGGCATGTTCTGGGTTCACGGAAGAGCTTTCGGACGCCAGTACGCCTTCTGCATCCCCGACGATCACGGGACCGACATGCTGGTGGCGGTGGGCTGGAACGGCTGGATGAGCCACCAGATGCCGCAGGCCCGCCGAAAGATCAAGGAGATTTCGGAAAACCCGGACAAACTCCTTGTGGTCATTGATCCGCGGCGTTCAGAGATGGCGCAACGGGCTGATATCCATCTTCCCATAAGGACGGGCACGGATGCTCTACTCACTAGAGCCATGATAGCCATAATCATGCAGGAGGGATGGCACAAGACTGATTACATCGCGCGGTACTGCAGCGGATTCGAAGCCATCGCACCCTGGTTCATGGATTTCGACGCGAAGTCGGCGGTCAAAGTCTGCGATCTGGACTACGCACAGGTTCGTGAATTGTGCCGCCTCATGGGCACGCGCAAGTGGTCCCTGCATCAGGACCTGGGCATATTCATGAATCGCCACAGCGCAGTGGCCTCATACCTGCTGGTGATACTGATGGCCGTATGCGGAAGGATAGGCGTCCCTGGAGGCGACGTCTTTCCGGGTCACCTGATGCCTCTCGGGGCTCATTCGGACGAACGTGATCCCAAGACCTGGCGCACCGTGGCCACGGATTTCCCTGCAATAATGGGAACATTCCCTCCCAACGTCATGCCTGAGGAGATCATGTCGCCAGGCCCGGATCACCTTAGGGCGGTCATAGTCAGCGCGGCCAACCCGCTGAGGTCTTATGCTGATACCACGGCTTACGAGCAAGCTTTCTCGAAGCTGGACCTCCTCGTAACCATTGAAGTAGCCCTGTCGGAAACCGCAGCCCTATCCCATTACGTACTGCCCGCACTGTCGGCGTACGAGAAATGGGACGGAACGTTCTTCGCCTGGACCTATCCCGAAATATTCTTCCAGATGCGCCGACCCGTTGTCCAGCCAATGGGTGAACCGCTGGAAGAGAGCGACATCCTGATCAGGCTTGCGGATCGGATCGGACTTGTGCCGCAGATCCCCGAGTCACTCTACGAGGCGGCCCGTGGAGACCGGATGAATTTCGGCATGGCCCTGATGCAATACGCGCAGAACGAGCCTGCGGCCATGAAGATGATGCCGTTTGTCCTTGGCAAGACCCTCGGACCGGTGCTCGGGTCAGTCAATCTCGCCGCCCTGTGGGGGATGCTCCAGGCAGCCCCCCGAGGCTTCCGGGAATGCGCTGCCAGGGCCGGCTTCGATCCGGGACTCGGAATGGGAGGGCAAATCTTCCAGGCCCTTATGGATCATCCCGAAGGAGTTGTGGTCGGAAAATGCGACCCTGAGAATCCCCTCGGGGACTTGAGAACCGAAGACAAACGAATAAATCTTCACATCCCCGAGGTGGAAGAATGGGTCCGATCCATTGATGCAGAAAACGAGGCCCTGAGCCTCCGAATGCCCACTGAATATCCCCTGATTCTCATGGCGGGGTGCCACATTGACGAAAACGCCAATACCATCATGAAAGATCCCGCATGGAATTCCGACAGGCCTGACAGATCCGTGCTGGCCATGCACCCCACCGATGCGGAGGCGCTCGGGTTGACGGCCGGCCGGCTCGTACTAGTCACCACCGAGGCCGGTTCCGCGGAAATCGCCCTGGAACTGACCGATACCGCTCGACCGGGCCATGTGGTCATACCACACGGGTTCGGGCTGGTCTTCCAGGGCAAGAAATACGGAGTCAACGTGAACCGCCTGACGAAGAATACCCACCGGGATCGGCTCGCAGCCACCCCACTCCACAGGTTCGTGCCCTGCCGCGTCGAGCCGGTGTGAAGGTGATCCGGGGGACTTCCTGGAAGAATGATCCCGGCAGACAACTTTTCAGCAGCCCACGTTGAGCGATTCCTTTTCGAGTGTCGTTGCGAGGAGCCAAGCGACGAAGCAATCCCGAGGGCTCAAAATAAGTCACCGTATTTATGCCGCCCAGTGCTTCGGTCAAAGCCCGCCTTCGTGTAAAGCCCCCCTCGTCCGGCTCGGTCGGTGCATCGCCGTCATCGGGGTTGTGGTTCTTAGTCATTATCATGTATCTTCTCCGTTGGGCCGGCCTTAACAGACTCGCCTTCGGACAGGTAACGACTAAGGCCCCCGCTCGACCTCCTTTCCGGGAGGAGTGGCAGGGGGTAAGGTCGCCCCGTTGATGGCGAGCCGGCATCAAACCGGTGGGGAAAGTCTCGCCGGCAGAGCCGCGATTTGTTGGGGCACACGGCCTAAATACTCATGGCAGGCTGCCATTGCCGCCAAAGGGGAGAAAATCATGCCGAAGATCACGATTCAAACACTCAGAGACAAGAAGTCCCGCAAAGAACCCATCACATTCCTCACCGCTTATGATTATCCGTTCGCCGTCCTGGAACAAAAAGCCGGAATAGACGTAATCCTGGTTGGGGATTCCATGGGTATGGTCGTTTTTGGTTACGACTCCACCCTGCCCGTAACCATGGACCTCATGATCCCCCACGTGAAGGCTGTTCGTCTGGGCGCGCCGGACATCTACCTTGTCGGTGACATGCCGTACATGAGCTATCAGGTTTCCAAATCGGAAGCCATTCGCAACGCAGGCCGCTTTATGGCCGAGTGCGGTTGCGACGCGGTCAAACTTGAGGGTGGACGGGAAATGGCGGAGACCGTTCGAGCCATGGCTGATGCCACCATCCCGGTGATGGGACACATCGGTCTCACACCCCAGTCAGCAGCCCAACTGGGCGGATACAAGGCTCAGGGCCGGGACCTGGCAACCGCGGAGAAACTTATCGAGGACGCCAGGATTCTTGAAGAGGCCGGGGCGTCGTCGGTGCTGCTGGAAGCCGTTCCCTCGGAGGTAGCGGAAATAATCACACGAAGGTCCTCGGTGCCGGTTTTCGGGATCGGGGCCGGCCCCCATTGCGACGGTCAGGTGCTTGTGATCCACGACATGCTGGGGATGTTTGACAAAAAAACGGCCAAATTCGTCAAGAAATACAAAGAGATTGGAGAACAAATCATCGAAGCCTTGCAAGAGTTTAAGGAAGATGTTCTTGCAGGCGCGTTCCCGGCAGAGGAACACTGTTATCCCATGCCCCCCGAAGTAGCCAAAGAACTGGAAAAACGCTACGGCGGACGCGAGTAACCAGAAACTAGGCAAGCCCCCGGATTTGCCGGGGGCCATTTGACTCGTTCCGGGAATTCAGAGAGGCTTAGGGATGAAAGTTATAATTATCGGCGCGGGAGCGCTGGGTTCAGTACTGGGCGGTCTCCTTCACGAGGCCGGAGCTGATGTTGTGTTTCTTGAACGGGACTTGGAAGAGGTTCGCCACATCCAAGAACAAGGTCTGTGGCTGGAAGGCGTTTCGGGAGAACGTCTCATAAGGCCGGCCATAGCCGCAGATCCTTCCGAGATCCGAAATGCGGACCTCGCCCTGGTAGTGGTCAAGTCCTACGACACGGCCTCGACCATACCTGCTCTGCAGAAGATCCTCGCGAGCGACGGCGTGGTCCTGACGCTTAAGAATGGAATCGGTAACTACGAAACCCTCGAATCGGGACTGCCGGGCCGGGTGCTTCTCGGAACCACCACAATGGGCGCAATGACCCTAGGCAGAGGCAGGTTTCGCCACACGGGCTTCGGAGACACCCATCTCGGGGAAGCTGACGGCTCCATACGGGAACGAACCCGCAAGGTGGTAGAATTACTGGCCACAATGAACGGCGGGCCGGTCCACGTGGTGAACAACGCGATGGGGTCGGTCTGGTCCAAGCTGATAGTCAACGCCGGGATCAACGCGCCTTGCACCTTGCTGCGCGTTCGCAACGGCGACCTGCCGTCCACGGCCGCGGGCATCGAGCTGATACACGACGTGGTCCGGGAATGCCTGGCAGTCGTGGAGGCGAAAGGAATAAAGCTTATCCTGGATGACCCGGAAGGCCGGGTCATAGCTGTTTGCCACGGCACCGCGGGGAACCTGAACTCCATGTTCCAGGACATCCTTGCCGGGCGTGGGACCGAGATAGACTACATCAACGGCGCTGTAGCCCGGGAAGCTGAAGGCCTGGGCCTCGAGGCCCCGGTGAACAGGACCCTGGCCCAACTCATCAAGGCTCTCGAAGGGACCGCGGACAAACGCGTCCAATAAGAACGGCGCCGGGGGACAACTTTTCTGCAGAAAAGTTTTTCCCCCGGCCCCCCTTTCAAAAGACTCCCAACATATCAAGGGCTTCCGCTGGTCGCCGATCCTTTGCCGCCCAGCTAGGGTGCGGTGAACGGAGTAATCCGTATCTGAGGGAAACCGTCTCTGTACATAGCAGTTCTCGAAAGTAATCACGGATTGATTCCCTGGGTGCCACTGCTGGCTTGCCCAGCAGTGCGGTCCATTCCTATATAACTTCTCAGAATAGCGATAGTCCTTCGCGGTCTTCACGTCACGGGAGGCTTGTCTGCAGCATGTGGCAAGACCCCCCGGAAGACCTCCACACGATTACGTCCACACTTCTTTGCTTCGTAGAGCGCTTCGTCCGCCTGTTTCAGCACTGTCACGAGGTCGGAAATATCGGGCCCGGCGATTGTTAGCCCAATACTTATGGTCGTTTGCACAGGTGTGTTATTCGCGGTGATTTGAGTTTCCGCAATGCTCAGGCGGAGTCGCTCAGCGACCTTCAGGGCCTGATCCAGTCCCGCTTCGGGGAGAACAATAGCGAATTCCTCGCCACCGTACCGGGCGAATATATCAACTTTTCTCAAAGTCCTGCTGCCGATCTCCGCAACTCTCTTCAGCGCTTCGTCCCCGACGTCGTGGCCGTAGGTATCATTTATTGCCTTGAAGTTGTCCAGATCTATCATGATGAGAGCCAGTTGACCGCCGTATCGCTTTGTTCGATCGAGCTCGCGATCGGCCAGGTGCATGAACTGCCTGCGATTCCAAATGTTGGTCAGACCGTCGGTTGTAGCAAGCGTGCGGAGCCGCTCTTCAAGGATTTTCCGCTCGGTAATATCCCTGGCCACGTGGACGAACCTGCGGGTCCCCGGGTCGTCGGTCTGCAACGGGGTTACCGACACCAGAAATACACCGCCCAGCTTGGGTTCGGCCACTTCCGCCGAATATTCAACGCCGTCGGCGATGCTCTTCTGGAGAGGACAGTTCGGTATCGGAGCACCGGTGCCGTGACAGAACTCGTAGCAGGATTTTCCAATCGCATCTCTGGGATGAACATTCATCTTCTCCGCCATCGCTTTGTTGAGACGCTGGATTTTGTGGTTTCCATCTATTATGGCGATCAGATCGGGAACCGTATCGAAGGTGTCTTCCCACTCCCGCTTGGCCCCTGCAATGGCCTCTTCAACTCTCATGCGCTCTTTTATTTCAAGTTGCAGGTTCGCGTTGGTTTCCACCAGCTCTGCCGAGCGTTCCGCGACTTTGTCCTCGAGTTCAAGCTGGAAATTCCGTTGCACGATCGAGTATCTGTCCGCCAGCGCCAGAGAATAAAACATCCCCTGCCACAGCACGGCCACCTTCACCGCTGGATTCATCACAAGATCGAAAGGTATGGCGCCCGCCGCCACAAAGGCGTTCACGGCAAGCAGACCCGGGTACTGGACTTCAGCAAGGAAGAGATAACGCGCATATGATTCTCCCTTATACCACATGTATCCGACTATGACTGCAAGGGCAAGGGTGAAGAACGGCGTGTACACATGAATAAAGGTGTTCGCAACATAGAAGTTGAACGGATAAACAATGGTTATTGCCACGCCAAGTATCACCAGCAAATCCAGGACCCTGTAGAGGCGAGGATATTTCGGTCGGGCCTCCATGAACGAAGAAACAAACAATGTACCGAAGATTATGGCAAACCCTATCACCGATGCCAGCAGATGCAACATGTTCTCCGGTCTGGAGAAGATGGTCACACGCGGAATGAGGCCGTCGTTGGCCAATTGGTTAATGCCGATAGCAAGGAGGGTCAGTATGTAATAGAGGTAAGATTTCTGCTTGAAAATGGACCACCCGAAGAGGCTGTACACTATGATGAAGACCAGAACCCCGTAAAAGCAACCAAGCACCAGATTATGTTTCTGTTCGTCGCGGCGACGGCCTTCCTCATTGCAAAGGACCACCGGAACTCTCAAAGGGGTGTCGGACTTGGCTCTGACCACAACCGTCTTCACCTCGCCCGGGGCAAACCTCAACTCCACCACCGGCGTACGCCACAAGCCTACCGCACCATCCCAGGGGACCCGAGCTCCCTCACGATACCTTTCAGTTCCAGAGGACCGATCCGAGCTGATGAAAATATCAACAAAATCCAAGAAACGGTTCTTTACCTGAAAGAAAAGCTTCTGAGGCTCCGATGTGGGGTTTTCCAGAGACAACCTGATCCAATATGCAGATCCGGTAAAACCCAGATTTGGAGTTATTTGCCGCGCCGAGCTGAACTCATGCTGCTGAACGCTATCAAAGGTCTCCTTACCGGTCTTGTCTTCGTAAAACTCAAGGTACCCCTGCAAGTCGTACCGGCTAGTCTTTCCATCCAGCTTCAGAGTCCTTGGAGCATCGTCTGCAAGAGCCGCCGGGGAATGGCAGATAAGCAACACGATGATCGTCATTACCCATTTCAGACACCGAAACTGGTCGGAAATCTTGGTACCTGACATGAGACCAAGCTGGGGCTCAGCGCAAAAACATTCCGTCTTCCATCCCGAATCGCCGTCGGACGGACGCGCGATGCCTTTGGTGTACGGTGAAACTTGGGAGTTCAACAATAATGAAGCCGTTTTCATTGCTTATTGGCGAGAATAACCCAAAACTGTTTCCTCGTCCTGGTCAGGGTCCTCCCCGTCTCCCGAGTCTCAATCAACAGCTCATCTGAGCGGAATAGACTCATTGTTCGAGCGTAACCGCCTTAACGAGATGAGATAGGCATCAAGGGGAGAGAAAAGCGGGTTTCGCCCCTGTTGGAGCATACTAGACTGAAGGCCGTCAGGTCAACCGCGATCTTCGTGCGCATCATCGCTCGACTGTGGCCGCAGGTTTGCAGGCATAAGAATCATCCGCGAAATGATCCCGTAGTCGGCATTGCTTCAATCGTGCAGCGTGCCGGGAAGTCTTTCGATAAGGAATTTGGGATTATCAAAGGTCAATCGAGGTGATGAGGTCCGCTACCGCGGAAACTGCTTCGGATGCGGCCTCACAGGCAGCCTCCCCGGCAACGCAGACGGCATCTCCGACAACTTCCCCGACTGAACAGACCGCATCCAGAGCGTCCAAAACTTTGTTGGACGCGTCTCCCTGCTTCTCTTCCGCCTCCGGCATGGGGTCATCATTCGGGTCAGACATATTTGGGCCTCCTCCACGAGAATTCACGTAACGTTCATCGGGCTTGGAGTTTAGGGTGCCACGAATGCACTCCAGCCTGCACCTATCAGGATCGGCAAGAGAACGTCAACAATTCCCTCACGTTCCGGTGCAGGGTTGGCAAGGGGCATCCGGCATTTGGCGGTTGCTCCGAAATCGCCGAACCCGACCGGTGACCCCGCGAAGGCTATCGTTCGCTCACCGGGGAAAATTTGCGCTTCCAGAGGGGTTCCGGTTCCTCGTCTTCCCTGGGCGGTCCTGCCTCAAAACAGCTCCAAGGGGGCTCTCTTTCACCCGTCACGACCTCGGCAAGATAGCAGCCGAGCTTCCATCCGCCGGCTGCGGCCACCGCGGCCCCGAACGCCCAACCAAAAACCTTGAGCGGGAGAAACAAGGGATTGGACATGTCATTATCTCCTTTCGCAACTGCGCTTTTCGCTTTGGGACAGTTCGGCTCCGCAACTGACCCCAGCGCAGCACACGGTTACAAATCAATCGTCGAACTGCTGCTCGAAGCGGATAGCAGCCTTCCTGTCGAGGTACCCGAGCACCAGGGCCGCGACGCTGACGTCATCCAACCATCCCGCGAAGGGAATAAAGTCAGGCACTGCGTCCAACGGGGAAATAAGATACAACAGCGCTGCGACCACCAGGATCACGTCGCCCGTGGAACAGCGGCCTGAGGTGAGATACTCCTTAAGTCGTTTGGCCCTTGCCACCAGATCGGAACAACGGATTTTGTCGAGCCATTCCGGAAGCTGCGCCACGACTTGGTGCCGCGCGTGGGGATCAGCGGCCATCCTACACCATGTTGAATCCGTGAATTGCCGAAGGTCCATCACTATCTCCTTTCAATTGATCTTTTCGGTTTTGTCTTCCAGCTCTTTGAGTTCTCTCTCGGCCCTGGCCAGCTCTTCCCTGAGTGCTCTTACTCTGGCTTCCTGCTCCTCCTTCCGTTTCAGCAGCTTGACCGCCTCCTCCACGTCCTCGATTCCAGCCTGTTCGAGTCTGCTTTTCAACATACGGTATATTCCCACGCCGCTCGCTATTGCCCCGATCCCTATGGAAGCCCCCCTCAGGAGCCTTGCAGCGAGTGACGCGCCCGACGCCAGACCGGCTGCCGCGCCGGCGAATGGGGCCGCTGCGCCCAGAGCAATCCCCCCCAGGCCTATAAGGGTCCACAAGACGGCCTTGGCCGTTCCAGTGGGCTTGGCTTCCCCCTTGAGCCATCGTTGCACCGTAGTCTCGGCCACGTGGAGGTTTTCCGCGAGTTCACCGGGGGTCATCTTCTCCTGATCCAGGTATTCCCGGAGGAGTTCGGGTGAGATATCGGGGTCTTTTAGCGGGTTTGTCATGAGTTGTGTCTCCTTGGTTCCCTGCACTACAGTCTGCCGACGTGGTCTGCATTTGTCAAGGGTTTAGTGGACTGCAATTGCAGAATTGGGAGGAGCTGCACATGGCCACTCTACAAGGCAAGTTCCTCTCGTGTAATGGCCTGGGTGCGATGCGGTGAACGAAGCGAACCGCCTCCGACTGGGACGCCCCCCCCTTGACCGATCTTCTACCTATTCAGAAAAGTTCTTCTTGATCTGCCAAAGCTCTGGCTGCGGCAAGTTCACCAGGGGTGTTGACGTTCATGATGAAGCGGAGGGTTGGGTCGAGGACTGCCAGTTCTGATTCTGAGACTTCCAGGACATCCACGCTGCTGAATAAATTGATTATCTTCAGATCACCACGGTCCATGAGATCCCTTATGTGCGGAACGCAATGCCTGGAGTAAATCGCATGGAGAGGCTCCAATAGCCCGGTAACCCTTGGGATTACCACGTCGTGATCATCCGCCAGCGCAGCGAGGTGCTCGATCACGCGGGCGTTCAGGAAAGGCATGTCGCAGGCCACCAGGAATCCATGAGCCCCGGAGCATACCGTGAGACCCGTGTACAACCCGCCGAGTGATCCATGACCGGGGATCAAATCCTCGAACATGGGCAGTCCCAGGAAGTCGAACTGATCATGAGTGTTGGTAATAACGATTACTTCCTGAAAGACTTTGCCCAGGGTCATTACCACTCGTTCGATTATGGGTCTTCCTCCGACCTCCAGGAGAGCCTTGGTCACGCCGCCCATCCGGCGGGATCCTCCACCTGCAAGGACTATTGCGGAGATATTTGCACGTCGTGAGGTTTCCTGCATCTGAACCCGGCATGGCTTTGGCCCTTCACTGGGTCAACGCCACAAAAAAAGACTCCCCCTCACCTCGTTGCACGGGTCGAGAGGGAGTTGGAGGTGTTTATGGTCAGAGACCTGACTGCAACAGCGCAGCCAGGAAAGCGCGATCAATTTTTCGGTGGCTGAGGCGCCTCGGGCTTTTGGTCCGAGGGTTTTTGTTCGGACCGGGGCCTGTCGGCCGGCGGCTGGGGCGAAACGTCCTTGGAAAGTGCGATCGCCCTCCTGGAAAGAAGCTCGTAGTTCTTTGCGAGTTCCGTCAGCTGCCTGATGTAAATTTCCAGCGTCTTCTGATAATCGGTGTAGAGATCTCTGCAGGAGCGGTCCTTTATGAAACGGTTTAGCGCGTTGACCACCAGCGCCCTCAAAAGGACCAATCTCTTGTAGATGAGCAGTTGCTGGGATATGTTTTCGTCAATGGACTGGAGCGACGGGAATCTGGTCCTGTCACAGATGTCCATGAGGCGTAAGGCCAGGAGATCATACTTGGCCAACGTCTCCTTAAGGTTCCAGATCCTCTCGTTGATCTCCGCCATAAGTTCCGCGTACTTCTTGTATTGCGGCATCTCCGTGACAGGAAGATCAAAGGGCTTGAACTCTATCTTGTCCACCCATTCGCCTTCTTCGAAGCCGAGGTAACCTCCCGTCTTGACCCTGTAAAGAGCCCCCGGATTGAGATCCCTGTCCCGCACAAGCTCGTCGGCCGTCATCTTGCGGACATCCGGGCTCTTGAGGGTGATCTGGAAAACGCCGTCTCGCGTTTTGTCGGAAGACGGTCTCGCCGACTCGGGTCCAGCCGCCTGGAGCGGAACAGCCGCGGCGAGCAGCCCAACTAACACGGTGAGAAATATGCTCTTCGGCTTCATGATCATCTCTCCTTCAGTGGAGAGCCGTCGGATGCTTGGAGGACAGCTCGCATGTTTTGTCACGGGAATTGCTGATAATTATAACAGACATAAGACCCTGAAGTCAATGTCAGGTTCATGTCACGGCCATAGCTTGCCGCCAGGCCTCCCTTTTGAGTTAGTCGCCGAACTTGTCCCACGGAACCCGTATTGCTCCGCCGCGAGACGTCAAGAGTCCCACCACCGGCTGGTGGCCGTTAATCACCGCCAGAGCCGCCGGCGAATAGCCGGACTGCTCCAGGTGATTGATCCGGGCCCCTTTATCCAGAAGCAGCCGAACCGACTCCAAGTCCCCCGAGTACGCTGCCATACTCAGGGCCGTCCATCGGTCCGCTCTCTCAAAGTTTACCTTGGCCCCGGCTTCCAGCAGAAGCCTCACAACGTCGGGCTTCCCTGCGTAGGCCGCCGCCATGAGCGGTGTCGCACCGGCAGGCACTCTGGAACCGAGATCGGATTGGGCAAATGGAAAACCTGCGTACCGGGTATTGACCTGGGCGCCTTTTTCGATCAGAAGCTTCACTATTTCCGCGCTTCCCGACGCGCAGGCCGCCATGAGGGGGGTCCAGTTGCGGCCCATTGAGGCGTCAACGCCCGCTCCCTTTGCCAGCAGTTCTCTCGCTGCTCTCACGTCTGCCTTGGACGCGGCCTCCAAAAGACCGTAGCCCAGCATACTGATTTTGTATTCCTGCTCGCTGAGGACCGCTCCTTCGGCGCCTGCCACCCTGGCCTGAAGCTTAACCTTGAAGCTCTGATCCTTGGTGAAAAGATCAGCGAAAGCCGGCTCGACCTTTTTCCCTTCGGCGGCTTCAAGCAGGTCTATGGTGGCTATGGCAAACTTATCCTGGGTGAACTCACGCTCTCCGCCCTTTATCCGCCTGCCGGTCCTTTCCTTTGCCGCCGGTTGCCAGCGGCCGAGAGGGCTCAGGCCGCATTCGATAATAATGTTCAATGGGTCCATGGAATACACGTTGATGCCCGCTATCCAGAATAACGTGTAACGCCCCGGGTAGGATTCGTCGGCTTCGATGCTCAGTCGTTCCTCCGCGATGCCCACTCGGACCCCGGACATCGCCGCCCCTGCCTGTGCAAAGGCGTATCCGGTTATCAGCAAAGAGAGCGTGACCAACAAGGCCGGCAGTAAGAACTTCTTCATCCTGAGCCTCCTTGAGACGGCATTGGCTTTAGAGCAATTCCGCCATCCTCTTTGAGAGTTGCATGGCCAACTCGGGTTCACTGCCAAGACATTCGCTGTTCACGCGATTAAGTTCGGTGAGAATGTCGTCATATTTCAATCTCTGTGCGTCATCGCGCCTTTTGTTGAGTTCTTTGGCCACAGAGAGGATCTGAGCCACGTTGATGCAATATTCGCCCAGTATCCTTTTGAGGCGGTCGCTGCACGGATGGTTTTTCACCACTCGTTCCAGTCTCTTGATTCCTGCAAGGTACGCCTGTTTTTCTCTGGGCCACTTTATGGCTTCCTGGTCGTCGGCTTGATCCTCTTCCGCCGGGGCGGCCTGGTCTTTTGGCGTCACTCTCTTGCGTTCAGCCGTGGTGTCCGCGCTCTCCGCGGTTTTCATCCGATCATCGGCCAGTTCATCTTCTTGTTCGGTTTCCTTGGGCCCGGTTTGTGCCTCAGGGCTCGTGCCCTCCTTTGCGGCCTCTCCCCTGGAACCTTCTTCGCGGACCTTTTCGGCGATTCCCTTTTTCAACTTGTTGCGTTCCTTCTCCTGAACGTCTTTGAATCGCCTGGCCATTGAAGCCACGGGGCTGGCTACGGAGAGCCGTGTGAACAGGTTGGCGCCCGCTTCTATCCTGCTCATAAATTCCTTATTGAGCGGGTTGAAGGACCTCGCGCCTGCCAGGTCGTCCATGAGCGCGTCTATCTGACTTGCCAATTCGGCGTGGTACCGGGGGCTGCTCTCGGATATCTTAGCCATGACCAGGATTTGTGCCCAGGGCGGCAGTCTCGCATCCCGCCAATCCTGGATGAACTGATCAATTCTTGCCTGTTTCAGGCCGGATTTCTGGAGCACTTCCTTGAGTTGGTTGCCGTACTTGTTCAGAGTCAACTCTGCGAGTTTGTTGTACCCGACGTTGACGAATTGGTACGACACAAGGTCCAGTGGGCTCACCTCTCCGGTGATGTCCGGGACGGCCCGGAGATCGGAGCTCCGGAAACCCGCAAGGAGGGTCGGAGCATCAAATCCAGCAGGTTTCTCCGCGGATTCCTTGACCGGGAAAGTGGTCTCCACATTTATTTTCTCGCCTTTGTCGGTGTTGAGCACAGCGTACGCATGGCCCGGCATCACGTATCCATTGACGTCCAGCCCGGCATCACGTCCCATGAGGGTGTAAACAATGGCTCCGCTTAGGCAAAGGTACTTCTTGTCCTTGATCACGCCCTCCGCCGTGACACCGTCCACCATGTCGTAGGTGACCAGGAGGTTTTCTCTGAGCCATCTGAAGAGTTCGCGGCCCCGTTCCTTCTGATCGGGAATTTTTTCCACCGCCTGAAGGGCCTGCTGTCTTATGCCGTTGAGTTTGTCGAGAAGCTGTTTCCGCTGAGCCGCATCGGGGACGGAAGCCTCGATAAAGACGTCGTACAAGTTCAGGTCCGGCTTGAGGCTACGCGCCTTTTCGTCCGGGCATATCCCGAAATTGAAGAACTGCTTGCCGAGCTTGAACCTCTCGGAGATAGCCGAATCAAGGCCTTCGGTTTCCCCGACTTTGGTTCTGAGCGAATCCATGACAAAGTCGTACAGTTTTATGAATATGAGTTTTTCCGAGGCGGCCGACGTCAGCATCGGATTCTTGTAACTGACTTCTCGCGCCACGTTTCTGAGCATATCCATGAATGCGGAGATATCCTTCTCGTCGTCCATTCCCACCAGCCACGCGAACACATAAGGAACCCAGGGAACGTTTCCCGCGGAATCCACAAAAGTCGCGGTGCCCGCGTAAACCCAGAGCCCGGGAGCGGGAGACAACGCTGCCGCCTGATACAGCTTGCGAATCAGGAACGGGTCGTTGACGTAGGGCGACGATCGAGACAGAGCCGCTTTTCCGAAAGTCATCACCGCTGCGTAATAATTGTTAGTGTCAAGGTATTCCTGCCCCTGGAGGCAGATGGCCTCGTACGACGGCCTGCTGTACGGCCCCTTCATGGCCATCATCATGTAGTCCAGACCTTCGGGGGCATACCCTTGCCCGTAGTAGCACTGAGCTAAGGACAGGAAGGCTTCGGAACGGTAAGGCTGTGCAAGAGCCGCAAGGAGAAAATATTCTTCAGCCTTCAGTTGGCCCTTGGCTCCGCGCTGAAGTTCCATTTCCCCCAGCGAAACCAGGGCATAGTAATTGTCGGGATGAATCTTCAGGATTTCCTTGAGCTTGACTTCTTTTCGATAAGGGCTCGGGGACTGGAGGGCCTCCAGGAGCAGGTTCCTGGTAGTCAGATCGTTCGGGTCGAAGTGTTTCGCATGGCCCAGTCCGGCGAACAAGCACACCATAAGCGCTATGGAGGTGATGCCTCTCAACATGACTTCTCCCCTCTCCGGTGGACAGGATTTTTTCAATTCTTCTCATAGCATAAATTTAACCACCCGTCAATACGATCTCTTTGGGCAAACCCTCATCAGTCCTAGCTCCCATGATACTGCCGTCCAAAATCTGTTGCAAAGAAGAGCGCATGACTCTAAAATATAAAGAAATGTCGAAGAAAGGAGAACCCCTTGGAAGACCAGACGATTTTGGCCAGTACGGAAAATTTCGGTAACGTCTCGGTCTGCCCGGGCGGAGTCGTCCATGTAAACCTACCCCATTGCACTGTCAAATTCCTTCCGTCCGACTTCATCAAGTTCTGCGAACTTCTAGCCAGGGCACGGGCGAGCTACGATGCGCCGCCAAGATCCCCAGGCAAACCGCACCTTCAGGTGGTCACTTCCGATAGTCAGAAGAGCCCGGACGGGGATACCGAAGCCTAGTGCTCTATGTCGCAAATACGGTTGCGTATTCGGTCCTTGAGATTGCTTCGCTTCGCTCGCAACGACAAGTCCCGGGCATGTCGTTGCGAGGAGCGGACCGACGAAGCAATCCCGAGGGGCGTAAGATACGTCACCGTATTTGCGAAAAGGTGTACCTAGGAAATCGAGTACTAAGGGGCGGTCGCTCAGCCGTCTTCCAACGGAGGTGACTACGAGGAGCGAACCGACGGAAGACGACTGAACGCCGAAGGCTGGAGAGATCTCAGCGTTTCAGAGCTGGCATTCTTCTCGCCACAGGCATCCCAGTTCACCGCAAGCGTGGATGCCTTTGAAGCAAGGGGAGTTGCCCTCGATTTCCTGGATTACCCGGATAAGGTTTTCTTTCCTGAAACGGGTGATGTTTTTTACGCCGAGGATGCGGGCCCGGTCCCGGACTTCTTTTAATGTCATTTTGTAACTCCTTTCCTCAAGCACTGGGAATAATAAATAAATCTCCCGGAGCTGTGTTATGCAGATCGGAGTCGTAAAATCAAGTTAAAAATAGCTCATAAAACTAAGGTATTGGTTAATTTGCTGAAACTGCTGGAATAAAAATGTGCCGGATCCAAGAACCGTGTGGTCACAACGAGGACACTCCTAGATTGCTTCGTCGCTCCGCTCCTCGCAACGACATGCCCGGGCCTTGTCGTTGCGAGCGAAGCGAAGCAATCTCATAGGACCGGGATACGCAACCGTATTTGGGAAAACCTGAACTTAGGCTCAGAGAAGTTTTCCCCGGCCTTGCGTTACAGATAATGCGGCCTGTCTCAACTCGGTGGACATATCTTCGATCATTTTTTCAGGTGAGACCTGATGTATTCCACTATATCGTCCGTCATGGTCCCCGGGCCGAATATTTCTTCAATTCCGGAGTTCTTCAGCGGCTCCACATCCTCCTGGGGGATGATTCCGCCGCCGAGGATCAGGACGTCCGAGACGCCGTTTTCTTTGAAGACCTCGGCAACTTTCGGGAAAAGGTAATCATGCGCGCCGGACAGAGAACTGAGGCATACCACGTCCGCGTCTTCCTGGACGCATGTCTGGTATATGGCTTCGGGAGTCTGCCGGAGCCCTGTGTAGATCACCTCCATGCCCGCGTCGCGCAGGGCCCGGGCGACCACCTTGGCGCCTCTGTCGTGGCCGTCGAGGCCAGGTTTGGCAACTATCACCCTAATCCGCTTTTCCATTTCAGAATCCTCCCCGACCGCTACAGGGGTATGTTCCCGTGCCTTCGGACGGGTTTTTCCTCGTTCTTGTTCTCTAGTTGGGCAAAAGCCTTTATCAGGACCGATCTGGTGTCCCTAGGATAGATCACCTTGTCCACGAAGCCAAGCTCGGCAGCGCGGTACGGGCTCGCGAACTTGGCCACGTAATCCTCTATGAGTTCCGCTCGCTTGGCTGCGGGGTCCGGAGCGTCGGCGATCTCTTTGCGGAAAAGGATCTGTATCGCACCCTCAGGTCCCATGACGGCTATCTCAGCTGATGGATATGCCAGGTTCACGTCCGCTCTCAGGTGTTTGCTGGACATGACCACGTAGGCCCCGCCGTACGCCTTTCTGGTAATCAGTGTCACCTTTGGCACCGTGGCCTCCGCGTAGGCATACAGGATCTTGGCACCGTGCTTGATTATGCCGCCGTGTTCCTGTTGAGTCCCCGGCAGGTATCCGGGAACGTCCAGAAGAGTCCAGATGGGGATATTAAAGGCGTCGCAGAAGCGCACGAACCTTGCGCACTTCACCGAAGCTTCCGTGTCAAGGCAGCCCGCCATCCAATTCGGCTGATTGGCCACTATGCCCACGGTTTTGCCGGCAAGTCTCCCGAAGCCAGTCACCAGGTTGCGCGCAAAATGCGCGTGGACCTCAAGGAAGTGCTTGTCGTCCAGCACGGGCACGATGAGCTTCTTCATGTCATAGGGTCTTCTGGAATTTTCCGGTATCAAAGTATCCAGTTCGGGGACCAGCCTGTCGGGCGGATCTTCGCTGCCGACCACAGGCGGTTTCACCCGATTGCAGTCCGGCAGGAAGCAGAGCAGTTCCCTTACTTTGACCAGAGTATCCTTTTCGGTTGGGTAATGGAAATGGCAAACGCCCGAAACTCGGCCGTGAACCTTCGCACCGCCCAGGCTTTCCGGGTCTATCTCCTCGCTGGTGACCTGTTTTATGACCTGAGGTCCGGTGATGAACATGTAGCTGGTCTTCTCGGTCATGAATATGAAATCCGTGACCGCAGGGGAGTACACGGCCCCGCCAGCGCACGGGCCCATTATCACCGAGATCTGGGGAATCACCCCCGATGCCCGCACATTGCGGTAAAAGACCTCGCCGTACCCTCCGAGGCTTTCGACGCCCTCCTGAATACGCGCGCCGCCCGAGTCGTTGATGCCTATGAGGGGCAAACCGTTCCGGTAGGCCAGGTCCATGACCTTGCAGACCTTCATGGCGTGCATGTAAGAAAGACTGCCGCCGAAAACGGTGAAGTCCTGGGCAAAGACGTACACCCCGCGGCCGGCGATCTTGCCGTACCCGGTGACCACTCCTTCGCCGGGAATGTGGGTCTTTCCCATGCCGAAGTCGCTGCAGCGATGGACCACGAACTTGTCTATTTCCTCGAAGGAACCATCGTCCAGAAGCTCAAGGACACGTTCTCTTGCGGTCATCTTGCCGGATTTATGCTGCTTGGCGATTTTGTCCTCGCCGCCTCCCGCGTCGGATTCTGCTAGTCTGCTTTCCAGTTCCTTCAACTTCTCATCCGTCGTGACCATTTATTCGCATCTCCTCTTTTCGAACTTTTTGCAGACCGCGCGTGCAGCCCGCGTCTGTCATCCGCGGTCGGTTCCGGCCGCAAGGACCTTACCACAATCAAACCAGTCCAAAGGTGGTCAAGCCGGCAAGTAAGCATTCAGTTACGAAAGGGGGGAATTCTGAAATCTCCCCTGCCCCCTTTACAAAAGGGGGGTGTATAAGGTGGTTCCCCCCTTTGACAAACGGGGGATAGGGGGATTTTCCCACGAGTAAGTGAATGCTTACCCCAACATTTTGCGAACCACGGCCCCAACTTGCGCGATGTTGTCCACCACGGTGACTCCGACGCCGGTGAGCGCCTGGATTTTACTCTGGGCCGTGCCGGATCCTCCTGAAATTATTGCGCCCGCATGGCCCATCCTCTTTCCCGGAGGTGCGCCGCGACCTGCGACGTACGCTGCCACAGGTTTGTTGAACTCGCGCTTGATGAACTCCGCTGCCTGTTCCTCCGCGGAGCCGCCGATCTCGCCGATAAGGACCACCGCCTCGGTCTCGGGGTCGTCCCGGAACATCTTCAGGCAGTCAATGAAGCTCAATCCTACCACAGGATCGCCTCCCAGGCCCAGGCAGGTGCTCTGGCCCACTCCATTTCTGGTGAGCTGGTCCACAACCTCGTACGTGAGGGTTCCCGATCGCGAGATCACCCCGACCGGTCCGGGTTTGTGGATATAGCCGGGCATGATGCCGACTTTGCACTTTTCTCCCGGCGATATGACGCCCGGGGTGTTGGGACCGATGAGGCGGCGGCCCTCGTTTCTGACGGTGTGCAAGGCCGATGCAGTGTCGAGAGGCGGAATACCTTCCGTTATGCACACGATGACCTGGATCCCTGCGTCCACGGCCTCGAGGATGGGATCCCTGGCGTGGGCAGCAGGAATGAATATTATTGAGACGTCCGCTCCAGTCTCCCGGACCGCTTTCCATACTGTGTTAAAGACGGGTATTCCGTCAACGGTTTCCCCCTCTTTGCCGGGGGTGACTCCTCCCACCATTTTGGTTCCGTAGTCCCGGCAGGCCAGAGAGTGAAAGGTCCCGTTTCGTCCCGTGATTCCCTGGCATATGACCCGTGACTCTTTGTTTACCAGAATTGCCATTTAAATCTCCGCGGAGAAGGCCTCAGAGGCCGCTAAAAAATTTTCGAGATCATGGGTTCCTAATCGCTGGAAAGGGCTGTTAACAGGCCGCAGCCTTTTCCACTACAAGCTTGGCAGCGTCGTCCAAGGACGGGATCATTGCTATGGAGAGTCCCGATTCCTCGAAGAGCCTGCGGCCTTCCTCTATGTTGGTCCCTTCGATGCGTGCCACCACGGGAAGTTGGAGCCCCCGTTCTCTTGTGGCCCTGATGACCCCGCGGGCAAGCACGTCGCATCGCAGTATCCCGCCGAATATATTGATGAAAACTACCTTGACCCGCTTGTCGTCCAGAAGGATGCTCATGGCATCCGCCACGGCCTGTTCACTGGCGCCGCCGCCCACGTCAAGGAAGTTGGCCGGTGATCCGCCGTGGAGCGAAATAAGATCCAGGGTTGCCATTGCCAGTCCTGCACCGTTGACAATGCAGCCGATGTCACCGTCCAGCCTGATGTAGCTAAGCCCGTCCATGCGGGCTGACAGCTCCAGAGAGTCCTCCTGGGATCGGTCGCGCAGTTTCTCGAGTTCCGGATGGCGAAACAAAGCGTTGTCGTCCAGGTTCACTTTGGCATCCAGGGCCACTACCTTGCCGCCCGAAACTATCAGTGGGTTTATCTCCACCAGAGAACAGTCGTATTCCACGAATATGTCGTAGAGAACTGTTATGACCTTTTCCAGTTGGCGCGCGACCGCTTTGTCCTCCGAGAGCCTGTATGCCAGTTGCCTCGCCTGGAACGGCGACAGTCCTCGAACGGGATGTGCCGCCACTGTGAAGATCTTTTCCGGGGCTTCCCTGGCAAGAGTCTCGATCTCCATGCCTCCCTCGGGGCTGGCCATAACGGTGACCTTGCCGGAGATCCTGTCCAGGACCACGCCAACGTAGATCTCCTGGTCTATGGGGATGACCTCTTCCACGAGGAGGCCGCTCACCGGTTTGCCCTCGGGTCCAGTTTGATTGGTTACCAGCCGCTTGCCGAGGATTTCAGCGGCTCTTGAGCGGATGTCGTCCGCCAGGGACAGAACCGCTACCCCGCCTCCTTTGCCCCGGCCCCCCGAATGGACCTGGGCTTTCAGGACTACCTTGTCCGTCTTGAGTTGTCTGGCGGCGATGACAGCCTCCAGCGGTTCGTAGCATACGGAACCCCTTGGAATGGCCACTCCCTTTTGAGCCAGCAACTCCTTGGATTGATACTCGTGAAGATTCATTAACCTCTTGCCTCCGAGCCCCGCCCGATGCCGCGTTGAACATCGCCGGGAGAGAAGAACAGTCGGCCGCTACTGTGTCGTCCGAAATCTGGCGCAGAAAAGATTGCTATGATAGGATGGCAGAAGCTGAATCTTACCCGGCCGCCTCTCAATTTGCAAGAGAAATATGATCTTGAGACTCGCTGGACGCCGGCAATAACTTCTTGAGAAAGTGGAAGATTGTGATATTAAGCCTCACGGGTAACGGACATCCCGCAGCGGGACTTGATGTCTCCGGCATCTTCTCCGTGGAAGAGTGAGTACGCCTTCGGCCGTCGCCGGCGGTCCCTTAGGTTCGTTTCTTGGATGTGAATCAGTACTAAACCGAATATAAACAAAACGTTGGCCTTAGACATTTTTTTTGGGTTGCCGCAACGGCACCCGAGAAGATATTATCCGAGGGTTATGAACAAAGCACGAATACTTGTAGTGGACGACCAGCACCAGATCCTGGAATCACTGGCCGGGATACTCTCCGATGAAGGCCATGAAGTGATCCTGGCACGCGACGGCCAAGAGGCTCTTCATATAGTCCAAAGCGATTCCCCGGACGTTGTCTTCCTGGACATATGGATCCCGGGCATTGACGGGATGCAGACCCTCAAGGCCATCAAGAGGATTGATCCTCAGTGCTCGGTGATCATGATGAGCGGCCACGGGACCATCGAGACCGCGGTGAAGGCAATCAAGCTCGGCGCCGCGGATTATCTGGAAAAACCGCTCAACCTCGAGGATGTCCTCCATCTGGTTCACAAAGCGATCTCCAACCGCAGCGAGGAAGTGCAACCCGGCGAAGCGGCAAATGGCTCACCGGCGCGGCTTATCGGGCGTTCCCTCAGGGTGGCCAATCTCAAGCGTAGCCTCGAGAAAGCGGCCTCGGAATCCGGCTCAGTCTGGCTCGCTGGAGAGAAAGGGACCGGAAAGGAATTCCTCGCCCGTGCAATTCACCACCTGGAAGGCAAGGACCGCAACAGCCTGATAAAGGTACGATGCACCGACCTCAATGAAGACAACATTGAGGAAGTGATGCTGGGGAAGGGCGACGATCATGGAGGGCTGCGTCAGGGAAAGATCCGGCAGGCCTCTGGAGGGACTCTGCTTCTCGTGAGGGTGGACAGGCTGGAGCCAAGCCTGTGGAAGAAGCTTGCGGATTTACTCAGGGCACGTGTGGCAGCCTCCTCGCGCGGTAGAACAGGTCAGGGAACCAGGTTCAGGTTGATATCTACCTCAATCAGCGGGCCGGACACCCTGGCGCGAGAGCAAGGTTTCCCTTCGGATCTTGCGGAGATGCTGGGCCAGAGGATAATTCGAGTCCCCAACCTTCGCGACAGGTCCGAGGATATTCCCCTTCTTGTTGATCATTTCCTCCAAGAGGCTGTGGCGGAGTTCGACCGGACAATATCCGGCGCAGACAGCGAAGCGCTGGATCGGCTCATGTCCTACGCGTGGCCCGGAAACGTCAAGGAACTCAAGATACTTATCGAGCACGTGGTCATGACTGCGCCGGGTCCCCTGATTACCGCTGCGGATCTGCTCATACCCGGGGAAAAGGAACTCGCGACTGACCGCGAGGAAAGCCGCCCCCGCGTGACCGTTGAGGACGACATAGTGAGTGTTGCAGGCGGTCCTTCCAAGTCGGGGGGAGAGAACTCCCCCGCAGCGGAAGGCCCCTTCCGGCAGCAAAGGACGCTCCGGGGCAGCGTGGTGATGTACGGACAGGGGCTCCATTCAGGCGTCAAGACCGGACTTACCCTTTCGCCGCTTCCGCCTTCCGCCGGTATACTTTTCGGGCACATAACTTCCGGTGGAACCGTTGCCGCTGTGCTCCAGAACGTGGAGTCCACGGATCTCAGCACCTGCCTGAAGTCAAACGGGTCACTGGCCCGGACCATCGAGCATCTCATGGCGGTGTTCCATGTTTACGGCCTGACTAATCTGCTGGTGAAAATATCGGGCGAGGTCCCGATCATGGACGGGTCGGCGCTCGAGTTCTGCAATCTTGTGGAGAGTGCCGAGATCATCCCCCAGGACGAATTGGTGGAGGAGATCCATATCACAGAGCCCATTGAACTGCCATTACCTTCCGGTAGCCCCAAGAGTATGAGGATTGAGCCCGCGGACTTTCTGGAAGTGGAGTATTACTTGGATTATCCTCCTCCGGTGGGCAGCCAGCACAAGGTCTTCAGATGTGTCGGCCCGGAGGATTTCAAGCTGGAGATCGCCCCTGCCAGGACATTCGGCTTTGTGAAGGATATGCGCATGATGGACGAGATGGGACTGGCCGGAGGCGGCAGGCTTTCCAACGTGGTCCTGGTGGACGAAGAAAAGGTGGTGAATCCACCGCTAAGATTCCCTGACGAGTTCGTCCGCCACAAGATTCTTGACATCATAGGGGATTTTTATCTGCTCGGAAGGCCCTTCGTGGGAAGAATCATCGCCAGGCAGACCGGCCATACGGAAAATGTTGCCATGATGAAATTGATCGGCCAAAAGATGGGGATCGCCTGACGAGAGGGGCCCGGGATGGGTATGAGGATTCTTCCCGGGGCAGACTGTCCTCCAAGGCAGTCCCCCCTGGGGCCCGTGTTTCAAGAAAGTCCAGCGCAGGACGCGCTCTTCGCCGTGCCCGGAGGGCTCGCGCGCCCGGCGAAGTTCGTTACGAGATCACTGAAGGGACCGTGTTCACAGTGGTTCTTGTGATAGAATAGAACATCGGTTGACCCAGGAATCATATTCAACCCGCCAAGGAAAACAAATGAACTCTCTCGAAGTGAACCCCGAGGGTATCAGACGCGCCGAGATCGTGGTCGGCATCCCTTCGTACAACGAGGCGTCCTTGATATCCTTTCCAACCCAGCAGGCGGACAAAGGACTGTCCAAGTACTATCCCGACCGGTCGGCTGTCATCATCAACCTGGACAACGACTCTCCGGACAACACCCGCGACGCGTTCCTGAAGACCGCGACGCGGACCCCCAAGATATATCTGTCCACTCCCGAAGGGGTGAGGGGCAAGGGCAACAATCTGAGAAATCTTTTCAAGAAAGCCGTGGACATGGATGCAAGGGCGGTGGTGGTGCTGGATGCAGACCTCAAGAGCATAACGCCGCTCTGGGTACGCCATCTGGTGGAGCCGCTTTTCGACGAGTACCAGTTCGTGGCGCCGCTTTACGTCCGCCACAAGTACGACGGCACGGTCACCAATAATATAGCCTACCCACTAACCAGAGCCCTTTACGGCAGACGCGTGAGACAGCCCATCGGCGGCGACGTAGGTTTTTCAGGCGAGCTGGCCAGGATCTATCTCGATTCCGATGTTTGGGACCAAAGAATCGCGAATTTCGGCATCACCATCTGGATGACCACGATGGCCATGCGCAGCAGGGTTTCCGTGATACAGTCATTCATGGGGCGGGCCAAGATACACTCTGTCAAAGATCTGTCCGCTCAGTTGACTGCCATGTTCAGCGACGTGGTGGGGACCATATTCGAGCTTATGAGCAGGTTCGACTTTTTCTGGAAAGATGTTAGATGGAGCCGCCCGAGCGCGGTATTCGGATTCGGGGTCGGCGACGTGGAGGTTCCGCCACCCGTGGAAGTGGACGCCGGAAGCCTGTGGGTTCAGTTTACCACCGGGCTCAAGGCCCACTGGGATCTTTACAATCAGGTCCTCCACGTACAAAATTTCAACAAGATGGAAGAGGTGGCGGAACTGCCTGAAGATGCTTTCGAGTTCCCGACCAGCCTCTGGGCCAAGATTATTTACGATTTTGCAGTGGCCTACAAGAAGAGCATTGTACCACAGGGGGACTTGCTGGCCGCCTTGATTCCACTCTACTATGCGAAGACTCTGTCCTTCGTGCTGGAGACTCAGCCGATGAACACGCAGCAGG
>Ga0172371_10000767_pt1 | contig 50664 bp, 48 predicted proteins | sample Lak12m_FD_114543 | JGI IMG/M metagenome (GOLD analysis project Ga0172371, IMG submission 114543) | Freshwater microbial communities from Kabuno Bay, South-Kivu, Congo - kab_022012_12m | ecosystem: Environmental > Aquatic > Freshwater > Lake | place: Democratic Republic of the Congo: South-Kivu... | reverse complement strand
TGCAGTATTCCACCACCCCCGGCGTTCAGGGCATCTGTCCCGCGAGCTGGCACATTCCCACCGACGCGGAGCAGTACACCCTGGAAAATTACTTGAAAGACGGCGGCCAAACCTGTGACGCCAGCCGCAGTGGAACTTGGGATTGCGCCACCGCAGGCAGCAAGCTGAAAGAAGCTGGCACCACCCACTGGGACGCCAGCGGAGGCACCAACACTTCAGGCTTCACTGCCTTGGGAGCCGGCTACCGCTCTACCGATGGCACGTTCAACGTTCTCACGACGGGCGCCCACTTCTGGTCTTCCTCTCCGAGTGGATCGTCCGCGTGGTACCGTTTCCTCGATTCTGACAACACGACGGTGAGCCGCTATCTGGGTTCCAAGGCATACGGCTTTTCGGTGCGCTGTCTCAAGGATTGATTGGATGGAAATGCCCTTTATAAGTTTGGATTTTCCGCCTCCCATTGTTATCCTCTGGCTTGACTCGCCTCGCTCGCCTCGCTGTAGCTTCGGCGAAGCGGGCCGAAGCCTCCGGCGAAGCGCAGGCCAGAGAATCTAGATTCCCCGGTCAAACCGGGGAATGACAGGGGGGTGGTGAATTATGACAAAATAAGGGCAAGAGTCCTATGCCAGATATTCTCACCGACCTTTTCCAAGCCTATTTCGACGCTCGTAGACACAAGCGCAGTACCGTTAATGCTTTGAAATTCGAGCTCGATTACGAGAAGGAACTTTTCCGGCTTTACGAAGAAATCGTGAACCGGAAATACGAGATTGCGCCTAGTATTTGCTTCATTTCTTTTGAGCCGGTCAAGCGGGAAATCTTCGCCGGTGATTTCCGCGACCGGATCGTCCACCACCTCCTTTTCAACTACCTCGACCCTTTTTGCGAACGGATTTTCATCGGTGACAGCTACAGTTGCCGGAAAAGCAAAGGCACTTCTTACGGCATTAAAAGAGTCATTCATTTCATCCGCTCCTGCTCGGAGAATTACCACCGCGACTGCTACATCTTGAAACTGGATATCTCCGGCTACTTTATGTCGATCGAAAAGAAGATTCTATTTGGAAAAATCATCGGGCTTATGGAAAGGTTTGGAAAAGAAATCACTTTTGACCGCGAGTTGGTCCTTTGGCTCACTAAAAAAGTGATTTTCAATGATCCCACCAATAATTGCGTCATCAAGGGCAAAAGAAACGACTGGACCGGGCTTCCCAAGTCAAAAAGCCTGTTTTTTTCGGGGCAAGACAAGGGGCTGCCGATAGGTAACCTCACTTCCCAATTATTCGCCAACCTTTACCTTAACGGTTTTGACCACTTCGTGAAATGCCAGCTTGAATGCCGGTATTACGGGCGGTACGTGGACGACTTGGTTTTCATCCACCGGGACAAGGAATTTTTGGTTGGCCTGTTCCCTGTTTTAGACAAATATTTGCGCGAGAATTTGCTCGTCCGTCTCCATCCCCGGAAAATTTATCTTCAGCATTACCAAAAAGGAGTGGCGTTTCTCGGTCGAACGATCCTGCCCTACCGTATTTATCTCAGAAACAAGACGAAAGGAAATATTTACCGGAAAATAGACGAGTGGCTGGCGCTGTCAAAGACGGACAAAGTTTCCGAAGAAGAAAAAAGATGTGCCTGCTCGCGCTATTTTTCCTACCGGGGGATGCTTGAGAGCTGCAACGCGTACAATTTAAGGCAAAAATTTATGAGGAAATTAGGAGCAAAATTTTATTTGAGAGAGATTAGATAGACGTCAATAAATTTTTTGATAGCAGCGATTACCTCGTCTTTTAATTTGGGATTGCTTTCGGCGATCCAAACAGTAAAATTATAGAGCTCTTGGTCATCGACCCTTACCCACTTCTTATTTTTGTAAAGAAAATAAAAAAGTGTTGTCATTGCGATCCGTTTGTTTCCGTTTTGAAAAGGATGATTTTTAATCATTAAATAAAACAGGATCGAAGCCTTACCCAGAAGTCCTTTATAGAGTAATTTTTTATCGAAAGTTTGGAACGGAGTGGTTAAGCAACTCTCTAGGATATTGGGAAATCGCGAATCAAAGTCAGGGATTGGCTCTTTCCAAGCTAGCATTTCTTGAGCTAGCCGGTGAGTGGCGTACCTTACCTCTCCGAGAGTAATATTTTTTACTTTCATTCTTTGCCGAGAAGGATTAGAGTCTTGGCATATTCGTTAACGATTTTTTTAACCGCTCTCTCTACTTCCCTCTTGTTATTTGCAGTAAGTGGTTTTTTTGTGTCTTCTAATAAATGATTTTTATCAATAACATAATAACGGCCTATTTTTTCGGCTTTAATTTGTCCAGCTTTGATTTTTTTAAAAACCGCGATACGGCTGATACCAAGAACCTTAGCCGCATCTCCGGTGGTGATATAATTTTTTTTCATAAAACAATGTTAACTTATTAATATTAAGTTAACATTTGTTAACTATTCAGTCAATAAGTTAACATTGTTATTTTTTGGCGGCGAGGACGAAGCCGTAGAAGAGGGGGTGAGGTTCGAATGGATTGGATTGAAATTCAGGATGGAATTGGGAGGCGGCGAAGAAAGGGTGGGTGTTCTTGGGCAGTTCCATAATTTCCATGAGGCGGCGGTCGGGCGACATGCCGGAAAAAACGATACCGGCCTTTTCCAACCGTTTAATATATTTCGGATTTACTTCGTAGCGATGGCGGTGGCGTTCGCTAATATGGGCTTTGCCGTAAAGCTTGCGAACCGTTGTCTTATTCTTGACAATAGCTGGATAACTGCCCAATCGCATCGTACCGCCGTAATTGTTCCTACTCAAAAGTGCTTCCTGTTCGGGTAAAATATCGATTACCGGATAGGGAGTTTTCGGGTTAACTTCGGTGGTGTGGGCGTTTTTTAATTTAGCGACATTGCGGGCGAATTCAATCACCGCCAATTGCATTCCGTAGCAGAGGCCCAGGTAGGGAATTTTATTTTCGCGGGCGAATTGGACCGCTTTAATAATTCCCTCCACTCCCCGGCTGCCGAAGCCGCCTGGGACGACAACCCCGGAGTATTTCTTCAGTTTTTTCAGGGCTTTTTTGTCCTTTTCGAATTGTTCCGAATCTACCCATTCAAGCTTGAGTTCGGCACCGGCTTTATAGGAAGCGTGCTTCAGCGACTCGATGACAGAAATATAGACGTCGCTCAAAACGAAGCTACCGGTGGCAAAATACTTTCCCACCACGGCAATTCGGACCGATTTGCGATTGGATCGAATTACTTTAGAAAGCTTTTCCCACTTTTTAAAATCTTTTTTGCGAGGCTTCAGACCGAGTTTTTGGAGAATCGTTCCACTCAAGTCTTCTTTTTCGAAATTGAGCGGGACCTCATAAATTGAATTGATATCGGGAGCCGAGATTACGTCTCTTTTTCGGACATTGCAAAAAACCGATACTTTCTCTTTTCTTTTGTTGTCCAGTGGAACGGTTGACCTGGCGATTATAATGTCCGGCTGAATCCCGGCCGAGTTGAGCGAACGCACCGCGTATTGAGTAGGTTTGGTCTTCATTTCCCCGATTTTAGCCGGCACCGGCAAATAGCTTACCATTACGAACAAGACGTGGCCGTCGAGGTCCAGCTTCATCATCCTACCCGCTTCCAAAAACAAAACGTTTTGGTATTCACCAACAGTTCCGCCAATCTCGATCACCACTATTTCAGCCTTGTTTTGTTTGGCTGCTTTTTTGATGCGGCGGATCACTTCATAAGGAATATGCGGCACCACCTCGACGCACCTGCCTTTGTAGTGCATACTGCGTTCTTTTTCGATCACTCTCTGATAAACGCTTCCCGTAGTCATGTAGTTGTGTTGACTCAGGACGTTCTCAGTAAAACGTTCGTAATTCCCCATATCTTGGTCGCACTCCATCCCGTCAGACAAAACAAAAACCTCACCGTGTTCGGTGGGGTTCATAGTGCCGGCGTCCACGTTGACGTAAGGATCAATTTTTATGGAGGTGACTCGATAACCGCGTGCTTGCAAGATCGCGGCGATAGAAGAAGAAGCCACACCCTTCCCCACCCCGCTCATTACCCCGCCAGTGACGAAGATGTACCTAACTTTATTGTTTTTTCGGTTAGCCATGAATACAAGTAACTAGTAATTAGACACTAGTAACCAGAGTAACTAGATAAACATAAAAAATAACTAACTAGGCAAAAACACCTGCTAGTTACTAATGACTGATGACTAGTTACTGATTATTTTTATTCTGCATCCTTTTTTTAACTTCCTCAATAATTTTTTGTGCTTGGCTTTAAAATATGTTTACATTTAGTTAATGTCATCCCGCACTTTGATGCGGGATCTATCTTTAATCTGGTGCTATGAAAAAGATTCTTTTGGGATTAACGACTACTCCGAAATCGGATTGGCGGGAGAAAGTGAAAGAAATCAACAAATTTAAAATCAAAGAAATCGCTCTCTTTCCCACCATGTTGGCAATGGCCGAACGTAAGGAATTGTATAAATTACTAGAAAAAACCTGTGTTAAGAGAATCCCTCACGTTCATCTGCGCGACGACATGGAGAACTGGGAATTGGATTATTTTTCGGGAAAATATAAAACTAAACTTTTTAATATCCACTTGTCTCAAGCCTTTGATAAATTAGTTAAGCAAAACAAAAAGTATCTTAAAAAAATATATATCGAAAATAATTTGAAAATCGATGATGGATATGCCAAACTACTAAAAGACGTTGGCGGTATCTGTTTCGATGTTTCCCACTTCCATGATCTGTGGGCGATGCGAAAAATTCCCGCCTACAATGATTTTCCCAGATTGCTCGAAGAATATCCAATCGGCTGTTGTCATCTGTCGGCGATTCGCGAGCAGTCGACCCCTTGTAACAGTTGGGATCTGAAATCATCTGAATTAGACGAGTTCTTTTGCTACCATTGGTTGGACAATTTATCCCAGTTGGATTACGTTAAAAACTACATCGATTTTTTGCCAGAATATGTGAGTATCGAGCTCGAGAATTCTTTCGAGGAGCAGATCGAAGCGAGAAAGTATTTAGAGAAAATAATCAACTGTTGATCGTTATTCGGTTTTTCTTGTCGTTTCCCGGCTATTTTGTCATCCTCCGACTTGTCTTGCCCTTCTGTAGCCGTAGGCGAAGAAGGGATCGGAGGATCTTTCCCCGAGCTTAAGGTAGATTCCCCGGTCAAGCCGGGGAATGACAACATGGGGAGGGGAGAACAACAGCGAGATCTTACTTCCTGTTTTTTGTTCTCTCACTTACTTCTTTGATGAAATTTGCCTTGGACGCTTCCCTGGTCTTCCCTGTTTCTCGGTCGCGGACAGCTAACTTGTTTGATTTCATTTCTTTGTCGCCGATTACGAGGAGATAAGGAATTTTTTCGAGGATGGCTTGGCGGATTTTTTTGCCGACCGTTTCATTCTCGAGATCAAGCTCAACGCGGATATCGTTCTCTTTAAATTCAGCGGCTAGTTCCTGGCAGAATTTTACGTGTTTATCGCCCACCGATAAAATTTTTATCTGCGCCGGCGCGAGCCAAAGGGGAAAATTCCCCGCGCAATGTTCTGTGAGTATTCCAATGAATCTTTCCAAGGATCCAAAAATTGCGGCGTGCACCATCACGGGAGTTTTTTTCTTACCGTCTTTATCAACATACTCCAGTTTAAATCTTTGAGGCAATTGAAAATCGACTTGTAATGTGGCCAATTGCCACTTTCTTTCCAGGGAATCTTTAATATCGAGATCAATCTTTGGGCCGTAAAAGGCGCCGTCTTTTTCTTTTATTTCGTATTTTATTCTTTCTTTTTTTAGAGCATTTACCAAATTTTGTTCGGCTTTGTCCCAAGTCTTGATTTCACCCATGAAATCGTCTGGCCGAGTCGACAAGAAAAATACCGGTTCAATCCCAAAAGTCGAAAAATATTCCTTGATCATTCTGATAAGGATAACGATTTCGTTTTCGACCTGATCTTCTTTTAGAAAAATGTGAGCGTCGTCTTGTGTGATGCCCTGGACTCTCAGTAGGCCGTTGAGCTCACCTGATTTTTCGTGGCGCATGACCCGGCCAATTTCGGTGTATCGAATGGGAAATTCTTTATACGAGCGAGAGCGGATCTGGTAAATTTGGATGTTGAACGGACAGTCCATTGGTTTTAAACAATAGGTTTCTTTATCCAGCTCAAAATAGAACATACTATCACGGTAGTGGTCCCAATGGCCGGAGGTCATCCAAAGTTTATTCTTAGCCAATTGCGGTGTTTGAATTTCCTGGTAACTGTATTTTTTACGAATTTCCTTACCGTATTTTTCCAGTTCGTTCCAAATTATCATGCCTTTGGGATGCCAATACGCGGAACCCGGGGCTTCTTCGTGAAAGCTAAACAAATCCAGTTCCCTGCCCAACTTTTTGTGGTCGCGTTTCTTGGCTTCTTCGCGCAAAGCGAGGAATTTTTTTAGCGCTTTTTTGTCAGGGAAAGCAAGACCCGATATTCTAGTCAACATCGGATTTTTTTCGTCAGCTTGCCAATAAGCGCCGGCGATCTTTTCCAAGAGAAACCCACCAATTTTCATTTCACCGGTTTTTTTGATGTGCGGGCCCCTGCAAAGATCCTCAAATTCGCCGAGTTGGTAGTGAGTAACGTCTAAGGTGCCTTCGGCAGAGATTTCGCTTAGCAAATCCAATTTATACGGTTGCTCCTCGGTTTTAAAATACTCCCGAGATTCCTCAAGCGGCATTTTTTTTACGCGGAAAGAAATATCTTCTTTAACAATTTTTTCCATCTCCTTTTGAATCCTGGGAAGTTCGGAAACTGGCAGCGGTTTGGAGAACTCAAAATCATAAAAAAAGCCATTTTCCGTGGTCGGGCCGGTACCGAATTTAACGTGGTTGCCGTAAAGTTGTTTTACGGCAAGAGCGAGAACGTGGGAGAGAGAGTGACGAAGAATGTCGATATTTTGGACCATATCGAATTTTAAATTTTTAATTATAAATTTTAAGTCAATAACAAATTTTAAATTTCAAATGATAAAACGGGAACATTTCAGCAGCATTTAAAATTTGTTATTTAAAATTGATTTAAAATTTAAAACTTAAAATTTAAAATTTCTAGTAATACCGCCACTTGCTCGTCAGAAGAATTATGGCTGCCGCGACGACCACAATAATCACATCTTTTGCCAGCTTCCTACTTTTCTCTTCTTTTGTCAAGAAAAAATAAACTGAAGTGAAAGCCAGATAGAAAGCGGAAAAGAGGATAACTGCACTCGAGCGGTAACGGAAAGGAAAAAATATTAAAGCCCAAGCTATTTCACCGGTAGTAGCAGCGATAATTAATGCTCCGATATTGAGGTCGCCCCTGCGTAACTCTAAAGCTTTTATCTTCAAAAATAGTCCATTCGTTAGAGTATCTTTTGCCACAATAAAACTAATTAATGCTGTGATGAAAAGCATGAGCCAGTTGGGGAAAACTATATCGGAAAAATTGATAAAACTGGCAAAGATCAAGTTTGCCCAGACAAAAAAAATGAGAAAGTTTATGCCGCTCAAGGCTGCCAAAGCCACCTTGTTACTCGGGTTTTCGTTGAGTCTTCCTTTAGCCAACAGCTCAAGATAAAAGGCGAGGGAAAGAAAAGCGATCACCAGGTAGCGGATGGTAACGCTAGCCATCAGAGAAATTGCCGGCAGACTTCCCAATATTAAAAGAGCAGGTAGAAGAGTGCTGGTAAAACGGCCAACCGATTTCCAAATAAGTAAAAAAATAACTACGGCGCCGATCCCCAACACCCACCAAACGAAAGCGTGGGAAAAATAAAACAAGGTAAAAAAAGCTAAACCGATGAAGATAATTGTGGTGAGGGCGGGGAAAAGGCGGAAAAACATAACGGATGATGTAAAAACTAAAAACTATAACTCTTGTTTATTAATCTATCATTAAAATACGCGGGTAGAAAATAACAAGCCTTACTGAGCCTTATAAAGTACAAAGAATGCCCCATGCACCGACATGGGGTAAAAAGAAAGTACAAAACACAAAGTACAAATAAAATTTTTTTAACCTAAAGATTTCTTGGTATTTTTGTACTTTGCTCTTTGCGCTTTGTTTGAATCTTTGTACTTTGTCACTTTATGCTTTTCGGTATCCAGTTTTTTCTACGCAATTTACGGTGGTAGCTAATCGCAAATCGGTGTGCTTCGTTGCGAATTTTTTCCAACAGCACGATATCAGAAATTATTCCGTAGTGTTGGTGGGCGTTTTTTGTGTAATATAGATCCAATTTTTTTCGGGTGGGTCCTTTGGCGATTGCGACAATAGGTATGTCAAATTCAGTATCACGCAGTAATTTTTCTGCCATATTTAAATGTGCCTTTCCCCCATCCAAAATTATCAAATCGGGAGTCGGCCAAATATTTTTGTCCACTACTTTCACATTCGTGAGCGGAGTGGATAATTTTCTTTTTATCCTTCTGGATAATACTTCTCTCATCATGCCGATATCGTTAATTCCTTCTATTGTTTTTATCTTGAAGCGGCGATATTGGAATTTATCCGGTTTTTGGTTGGTAAAAACCACCATGGAGCCTACCGCGTAGTCGCCGCCGACGTTGGAGATGTCATAACCCTCGATTCTAAAAAACCCTTCCGTCCTCGAGGACTTGGGCATCTCCCCTTGGCAAGGGAAGGATGTCATCCCCTCCTTACGGGGGAGAAGACTGGGGGAGATTATGTATTCAGAAGATATCAACGCTACATCCTGTATATGCTTTAGCGCGAAAATTTTATTTCTCGCGTCGGCCGCTTTTTCATACTCATGTTTTTTGGCGTGTTCCTTCATTTCTTTCTCTAGTTTTCTGATCAATCCCTTTTTCTTTCCCGATAAAATCATCTCGACCCCTCGAATATTATTTCGGTAATCTTTTCGGGAAATCGCTCCGGCGTAAGGGCCAGGACATCTTCCCAGTTGAAAATCCAGGCAACCTTTTTCCGTTTTTTGTTTTCGAGAATGAAAAGGAAATATTTTTCTGATGATCTTTAAGGCAGTTTCCATCTGGCCTTTCAAGGTATAAGGACCGTAGATTTTTTTGGCTGGATATTTCGCGAGGTCAGTTTTTCGGACGATCAATACCCTTGAAAAATCTTCGTTTTTTGTAATTAAAAAATAAGAAAAACTTTTGTCGTCTTTATCTCTAATATTATATTTTGGCTGATTTTTTTTGATTAAATTTGATTCCAAAATTAACGCCTCAAGAACGGTTTCGGTTCGCTCGAATTTCATTTTTCGGATTTGCGAGACGAGCTGCTCGGTTTTTGTGTCATATCCACCTTCGCCAAGGCTTCGGCGGACGCTGCGTGCGCCAGTAAAGTAGGATCTTACCCGATCACGCAAAGACGTGGCTTTACCAATATAGATAAGTCGATTACGGGCATCGTAAAATTTATAGATTCCGGGAGACTTGGGAAGAGCGTTAATGGATTTTTTTAAAAGCATCTAAATAATTTACCGTTTGTCATTTAACATTCATTTATCATTTTAGCATTTGCCATTTAGAAGCAGACTCTTAAATGATAAATATTTTTACAAAGACTCACTCGGATGGCAATAGGAATAGGTTAAATAGCAAAAGAATTACTTGCGTAATACTTCTTTCAGAAACTGGCCAGTATAAGATTCGGGGTAGCGTACTATATCTTCCGGGGTGCCGGCGGCGATAAGACGACCGCCCCCTTCCCCGCCCTCCGGACCCAGATCAACAACGTAATCGGCGGTTTTAATCACGTCCAAATTGTGTTCGATCACAATGACTGTGTTACCGGCATCAACCAAACGATTTAACACTCCCAAAAGTTTTTTGATGTCATCAAAATGTAAGCCGGTAGTAGGCTCATCTAATATGTACAACGTGTCGGTACTGCCGCGTCGTGACAGTTCCGAAGCTAGTTTAATGCGTTGGGCTTCCCCGCCGGAAAGCGTGGTGGCTGCTTGGCCCAGGTTAATATAACCCAACCCAACTTCTTCCAGGACTTTGAGTGGCTCAAAAACCTGCGGAAAGTTTTTGAAAAATTCCTTGGCTTCGCTCACCGTCATTTCCAAGACATCGGCGACGTTTTTTCCTTTGTACTTTACCTGCAAAGTTTCACTGTTGTAGCGTTTCCCTTTGCAAACGTCGCAAGGCAAATAAACATCTGGCATAAACTGCATTTCGACTTTTAAGAATCCTTCGCCATGGCAGTTCTCGCAGCGCCCACCAGCGATGTTAAAAGAAAACCGGCCCTGACTGTAGCCGCGCAGTCTCGCTTCTCGTGACAAGGAAAATATTTTTCGAACCGGTGTAAATAAACCGGTATAAGTGGCCGGATTAGATCTTGGTGTGCGACCGATGGGCGATTGATCAATCATTATGACTTTACGTAAATGCTCCGCGCCAATTATTCCTTGGTGGCGGCCGGGCTTTTGCAGCGAGCGCATTATTTTCACGGACAAAGATTTATACAATACATCTTCAACTAAAGTTGACTTGCCGCTGCCGCTTACTCCCGTTACGCAAGTAAAAGCTTTCAAAGGAAAGCTGACGGTTAAATTTTTTAAATTATGTTCGGCGGCGCCTTTCACGGTAACCATTCTCTTGTTTTTTAGCGGTCGGCGGGTGGCCGGCAACTCTATTTCCAGGTCTTTATTCAGGTAGCTAGCGGTGAGAGACTTTTTGTTTTTCAGGATCTCGGCCAGCGTTCCTTCCGCGACGATTTCTCCGCCCAGTCTTCCGGCACCAGGACCGATATCGACAAGATAATCGGCGGCCCGAATGGTTTCTTCGTCATGCTCAATCACGATTAAAGAATTTCCGATATCTCTCAGTTTGAGCAAGGTACCAAGCAATTTTTTGTTGTCTCGGGCGTGAAGGCCAATGGAGGGCTCGTCCAAGATATACAAAACTCCCACTAGTTGAGAACCGATCTGAGAAGCCAGCCGGATCCGTTGGATTTCTCCGCCGGCCAGGGTACTGGCGCTTCGGGAAAGCGTCAAATATCCAAGGCCGACATCGTTTAAAAACCCTAGGCGATTTTGAATTTCTTTCAAAATTCTTTTGGCGATCAGCTCTTCTCGCGCGGTGAGCTCAAGATTTTTCAGAAATTTGAGCGCTTTGGTTACACTGAGACTGGAAATTTCGTAAATATTCTTCCCGCCTGACCGGACGGTCGTTCGGGCGAGGCCGCCTATTGTTACCAGTAGAACTTCCGATTTGTATCTTGATCCGTGACAAGTTGAACAAGCTTTGTTGGACATGTATTTCTCAATGTCTTCCCGCACCGCTTCCGACTGGGTTTTAAAATAACGCTCTTCCAGGTAGCTAACTATTCCTCGCCAACTAACTTTAAACCTCCAAGTGTGGCCGGTCTTAGAGTGAATTTTCACGGAGATATCGGCAGCTTCGGCCGCCGTAGCCTTGGCGGAGGAGGCTGACTTCTCACCGTGAATTAAAATTCCCTTTTGGTAGTCAGGTAAGTCCAAAAAGCGGGCATTTTCTGGTATGTGGTAATACTGACAAACAGCGCTCAAAACCCGGCCGTGAAAATTATTTTTCTTATAACTCCAGGGCATAATCGCTCCCCCGGCAATCGTTTTGCTTTGATCAGGAATTACCAACTCCGGATCCACTTCTTTTTTCACTCCCAAACCTTCGCAAGTGGGGCAAGCGCCGTAAGGACTGTTGAAAGAAAACAGTCGCGGCTCTAGCTCGGGAAATTCGATTTCGTGAATTGGGCAGGAAAAATTCTGGTTAAATATGACAGATTTTGTTCCAGCCGTTTTTACGGCTGGATTACCGGTTGGTTCAGAGTTTAACTCTGAACCAACCCCCAAGTCTCGAGTAGAGACGCATTGCAATGCGTCTCTACATTTAATTTTCCCAACCTCCAGAGATGCGTCTCTACATTTAATTTTGACGATCCCATTCGATAGTTTTAAAGTGTTCTCCACGTCTTCAAAAATCCGGGAAAAGTTTTCGTCGTTTATTTTTACTTTATCAACTAAAATATCAATATTGTGTTTTTTATAACGAGCTAGCTTAACTTTCTCTCGCTCAGCCTTACTGCTAAGATTGACCTTCTTGCCGTCCACATAGGCGTAAGAAAAGCCACGCTTGAACATGTCTTCCAAAAGAGCGGAATACTCGCCCTTTCTGGCCCGGACTACCGGCGACAGAATCTCAACATCTTCTTTGGTTTTGATATCCAAAATCCTTTCCATTATTTCATCTACCGATAATCGTGCAATCTCACGACCGCAAATCGGACAATGAGCGATGCCGATTTTGGCGTATAATAATCTCAAATAATCATTAATCTCCGTAACTGTTCCCACGGTCGAACGGGGGTTATGGGAAGCTGCTTTCTGGTCAATGGAAATTGCCGGACTCAGCCCCTCAATGTAGTCCACGTCCGGTTTATCCATTTGCCCCAAAAACTGGCGGGCGTAACTGGATAAACTTTCCAAATAACGCCGCTGACCTTCGGCAAAAATAGTGTCGAAAGCCAAGGTCGATTTTCCTGAACCGCTGATGCCGGTGAAAACAATAAATTCATCCCGCGGCAGGATTAAATCAATATTCTTTAAATTGTGCTCGCGCGCACCCTTGATGATGATGGAATCCATATAAATTTTCAATTTTCAATTCACAATTTTCATTCAATTTTCAATTTTTAATTTTGAAATGGATCTAAAAATCCCGACCCAAACTGCGTTTAAAAATTTAGTCATTGAAAATTAATTGTAAATTAGAAATTGATAAGTATTGAGAATTAGCGTAGCTGCAGTTTCCGTAACTCTCCGATCTCATCTCTTATGACGGCCGCTCGTTCAAATTCGAGATTGCGCGCGGCGTCCCTCATTTCTTTTTCTCGCTGCTTGATGTATCCGTTTATATCTTCCAAGGTTTCGAGAGTAGAAAAATCGCGGGTGATTTTAGGTTTCAGCTCGTGGTCAACAATCGATTCAATGTTTTTGCGGATGGTCTTCGGCGTTATTTTGTGCCGCGAGTTGTAGGCTGTCTGCAATTTTCTCCTGCGATTGGTTTCCCCCATGGCTCTTTCCATTGATCCAGTCAAATTGTCGGCGTACAAAATTACTTTTCCGGAAACGTTGCGTGCCGCCCGCCCGATGGTTTGAATCAAAGAAGTCTCGCTGCGGAGAAAGCCTTCTTTGTCAGCGTCGAGTATAGCAACTAATGTAACTTCCGGCAAGTCCAAGCCTTCCCGCAGTAAATTTACTCCTACCAAAACGTCAAAGTTCCCCCGTCTGAGTTCTTCTAAAATTTTGATACGGGAGATAGTGTCTACACCGGAGTGGAGATATTTCGATTTGATTTTTTGCTCCCGTAAAAATTCGGACAGATCCTCGGCCATTTTTTTGGTCAGCGTGGTTACCAGCACCCTGCCCTTTTTTGATACGGCGCTGGCGATTTCACTGATAACATTTTTCACTTGGGTTTTGGCCGGCCGGACTTCCAACTCGGGATCGACCAGTCCGGTGGGGCGGATAATCTGTTCGACTACCTGGCTGGCCGAGTCTCTTTCGAAGCTGGCCGGTGTCGCGGAAGTAAAAATAACTTGGTTAATTTTTTGTTGGAACTCTTCAAACCTTAAGGGACGATTGTCAAAAGCGCTGGGTAAGCGGAATCCGTTATCAACCAAAGATTTTTTCCGGGAATAGTCTCCATTGAACATGCCGTTTAATTGAGGAATGGTAACGTGTGACTCGTCGATAACCATCAGAAAGTCTTTTGGAAAATAATCTATCAAAGTATAAGGTGCCTCTCCCTCGGTCCTTCCGCTTAAGTACCGCGAGTAGTTTTCTATTCCATTACAGTAACCCACCTCCCGCATCATCTCAAGGTCTTGTTTCGTCCTGCGATATAGTCGCTCGGCTTCGAGCAACTTATTGCGTTGCCTTAGATATTTAACTCTTTCTTTCAATTCCTTTTCAATTTCCCTGAGCGCTTCCTTCATTAATGGTTCGGGGACAACAAAATGTTTGGCGGGAAAGACGTAAACTTTATCGAGTTTTCCAAGTTCTTCACCGGTCAGCAAATCATATTCGAATATCTTCCGGACCTTGCCGTCGCGAAGCTCGACTCGGGTGGCAATTTCACGGGCCGGTGAAACAATTTCAAAAACTTCTCCGCGTAGACGAAATTTCCCCCGGGTGGGCAAATCGGATCGCTCATAACGCAGATCTACCAACTTCTCCATCAATTCTTGGCGGTTTAAACGATCGCCTTTTCCAATTTTTAAAGAAAAGCTTTCGTAAAATTGAGGGGAGCCCAATCCGTAGATGCACGATACAGAGGCCACGATAACCACATCCTTTCTTGACATCAAGGCCGCGGTGGCCGCGTGTCGCAGTCGGTCTATTTCTTCATTAATCTCAGCTTCTTTCTCAATGTAAGTGTCGGTGGAAGCAAGATAGGCTTCCGGTTGATAATAATCATAATAGGAGACGAAGTATTCCACCGCGTTTTTAGGAAAAAAAGTGCGGAACTCCTGAGCCAATTGGGCGGCTAGAGTTTTGTTGGGCGCTATTACTAAGGTAGGTTTTTGTATTTTTTCAATTAATTCGGCTACGGTAAAAGTCTTGCCGGACCCGGTTACTCCTAGTAGAGTCTGGTATTTAGCTCCTTTGTTGATTCCCGCCGTGAGTTTCTGAACGGCTTTCAGCTGGTCACCCGCGGGCTTGAATTTTGATTCGACTTGGAAAATAGACATTGTGTTGGAAAAGCATAAAAAGGGGTCAATAGTAACTTACACCGATTCCGGTTTTTCGCCAAGTTGTCTTTCTGATTCAGTTTCTCAAGGCGGGTTATTTACTTTATTGTTTAATAAATAACGCCAGATCCAAATGAATCCGGCGTTGTTTTGGTGTTGGCTGAAAATCCGTCCGGCTATTTTCGAGGGAATTCTCTGGCCCAGTACTTCTCTTCACTCGGATGAACACGAAAATCCAGATCCTCGACTTTCAACGGGCTTAGAACCTTTTTTTCTGGGGGTTACTGTTTTTGATAGCGGGGACCGGCTCGCTGAAATCCATGAAAAAGGGATGAAGGGGAATTGTATCTCTAACGGTAATCTTGTTGGTACTTTTGATGTTGCCGTCTTTGACCACTACCAACTCTTTTCCCTTGTAGACTGGGTCTACCAGCATGTTTTGCCAGTAACCATGGCCGCCCTCAAGAATTTCTCTTAAGGAAGTTCCTTGGATTCCCGCGACCACTCTTCCTGAGGACCTTTTCATTATTCTTATGTAATCATCCTCGCGATCCCTAAGAAATTTTTCTCCTTTCTCTTTAGATGAGAAGGCCAGTAGGCTTTCCTTGGACCCCAAATAGGGATAGGCTTGCCCCTCTCCTCTCTCTAGGCGGATTAACCAGTAATCGTATTTATGGTGGTCGTTCTCTGAAGGACAATAGCAATCCATGAATACACTGCGCTCTCTCGCCCTAGTCCCGTTACCGTTCTCTTTTCTGCTGGCGTCCCGAATCGGTAAATAACCAGCTACCTTTTTTTCTTGCCAAGGTTTTTCTGAACCCATCTTTTCCTCCTTGTTATCGTTTTTTAAGGCCGTGCTAAATCTGATTTCTCATTCTCTTTTTGAGAATATGTGAAACTAGCACGGGTTTTAAAAAAACACAAGGGTTTTTCAAAAATTCGGCAAATTTTGGCCAAAAACAAAAAATAAAAGCCGAAACTCTTGACTTTTTGAAATACTCTGGTAGGTTAACCTGTTCAGTCCAGTTCATTAAAAATCGAGTTAACAGAGAAAGATTTTCTCCAGCGAGAAAGAAACGACAGGAAGGGAGGAAACGAAAAAACCTAACTCCGAACATTTTCAGGATTTTCAGAAAGACTTACGGGGTTACATTACATGGGAGAGGAGAGGAAAGATGAGAACAAGAAGAACCATTTTGGTACTAGTAATGATTGTCGTAGGTATAGCGGCTTTTGCTGCTTTACTACATGCCGCAGGCTTTCCAAGAGGCGGCGGAGGCGGAACTAATCCTGGAGGAGGGGGAATTCGTCCTCCGGTTGTTAATTCTGGAGGGGGCGGTGGCGGGATACGGCCGATGGCACCGGCGGCATTCCATCCTCCGCAGCCAGCTTTCAGGCCGCAGCCTCAAGCGAGACCCGCGCCCGCGCCAGTAATTCAACCGCAGCAGCCAAGAAATTTTGTGATCCAGCCGACACGTCCAAGTTATTCGCCCAGGCCGGCTTACAATCCTTCTTCCAATCAGACGGTAAGGCCCAGCTCAACTTCAACGTACGTGCCAAGATCAACATCGTCGAATACGCTGAAGCCAACACAGTCGTATGCGCCGAAGCCGACATCATCTTACACACCGAAGCCACAACAGTCGTATGCACCGTCCTCAAACAAGCCGAGTACGTCGTGCTCTCCGCCGCCTTCGCCGAAACCAAATCCGAACGGTTCGTCGGGGCATGTTAACAATGTTAACAACAACAAGAACCACGCGAGTAACAATACGAACGTAAACAACCGCACGAACAACAGCAACAAAACGAACGTTGATGTCAACAACAAGGCGAGCAACACTAACAACATAAACGTTAGTCCAAAAGTAAACACCAACGTGGCGAACGACAACAAGTCCAGCTCGAAGGCTACCGGAGGAAACGCAAACGCGACCGGCGGTAAGGCAAATTCCAACTCTACTTCTTCAGCGACCGGTGGAGCTGGAGGAAAAGCCGAATCGAACGCCAAAACGGGTGATGTTACCAATACCAACAACATTACCAACAAAACCGGCGATAGTACCAGCAAAAGTAGCGCCAACGCCAGCGGCAACGATGTGAGTATTTGTAATCAACCCAAATACACTCAAGAGGGGAAGATTACCGGAACCAACGAGCAAAAGCAGAGCCAAAATACCAATCAAGCAATGGTGTTCAAGGGCGGCAACCAGACCATGGTCGGAGGCAGTCAGAATATCTCCGTATCACCGATTTTGGTTCCTGGAGCTATGATGGCAGCGGGGGCAAGCATGGGAGTGGCCAGCGCCGTGGGAACGGCTTCAAGCAGCTCAACCGCCGCGCCGGTTGTCAACGGCTCTGGTGCAGGATTCTTCGGTTTTGGCGGGGGCGGAATAGGAGGATTGAACTCCTTTCTAAATCCCGCCGCGAATCAGGGTTATTGCCAGCCACAGTATTCTCCCTATTGGCCCGCTCAATACGCGGAATGCGCGCCGAGTTATTGCCCGCCTCCTCCCGCGGAAGCTCCTGCCGCAACCATTTACTATGTTCCCGAGCAACCAGTTCAAGTGGTGCAGCAAACAACGGAGGTCGTCGAACAGCGTGAAGAAAAACAGGAGACAAAAACCGAGGAAGTAACTCCTCCACCTCCGCCGCCTACGCCCGAGGTAGAGAAAAAGTGCGGTTGCGAATATCTCAAGTGCGACCGAGCGGTAAAAATTTTTAACCCCTGGACGCGTTCTTCTTGCGAGGCCAAACTGGAATGTTGGGAAGGAACCCAAAATCTTGACGGAATCCTCGTCTATGTGGAGGTCGTCCGGAAAGAATGCCACTCTTACCGAGGTTCCAATTGCGAAGCTCTTTGCGGCAAAAGATACAAAGCCGTTGTAGATCGTGATAAAAATTACCTTTACCTTCCGGAATGCAAGATGAAGGTGAAGATCAATAAGAAAGTCTGGAAAAAGGCGAAATCCCAAGAAACGGACAAGGTCCGAGAAGTTCCAGTTTTCAAGATCAGGCCGCTCTGAGAAGAGCTACTCAAGAACTTTCCAATTAAAGTTTGATTAATTTTTTAGCCCCTGACTATTTTTTACCAGGGGCTTTTTTATTTGGTGCAATGCCATCAAATATATTTTCTTCCCTTCAACTCTTTGGGAAAATATTCTTGATTAGAGCTGTCCTCAAGCGGAGTATATTTATAATCCTTGCCGTAGCCCAGGTCTTTCATTAATTTGGTGGGCGCGTTGCGGATGTGAAGCGGCACGGGTAAATTACCAAACTCCGCAACATCTTTTTTGGCCCGCTGATAGGCCTGGTACGCGGTGATGTCTTTTTTTGAGTTGGTCAGATAAATCACGCACTGGGCTAAATGCACGTTACATTCCGGAACCCCCAATTTTTGGCAAGCGTCGAAAACAGCGTTTGCCAAAATCAAGGCGGTGTTGTTCGCCAGTCCGATGTCTTCCGAGGCGAACCGGACCAAACGTCGCGCAATATAAACAGGGTCTTCTCCGCCTTCCAGCATGCGCGCCAACCAATAAAGAGCCGCGTTGGCGTCGCCGCTCCGCATGGATTTATGAAGAGCGGAAATAATATTGTAGTGTTCCTCCCCGCCCTTGTCGTACATCAAGTGGGATTTTTGCAAGACTTGTTTTATTAGTTCAGAGGTTATTCCGGTTCTCTGGCCGGCTGCCGCTTCTATAGTGTTTAGAGCCATGCGGCCGTCGCCGTTGGAAAGCCTCGCGATGAGCTCCATGGCTTCTTCACCTATTCTGATTTTTTTATTTCCTAATCCCTTTTCTTTGTCGACCAAAGCACGGCGCAGGATTTTTTCAACGCTTTTTTTGCCGAGTCTTTTGAGAACAAAAACTCGCGAGCGGGAAAGCAGAGCGGAAATAACTTCAAAACTGGGGTTCTCGGTGGTGGCTCCTATTAATGTTATTGTTCCCTTCTCCACGTGCGGGAGCAGAGCGTCCTGCTGGGCTTTGTTCCAGCGGTGAATTTCGTCGATAAATAGGATGGTTTTTTGTCCAAGGTTTTTGTTAATGTTAGCGCGGTCGATAACTCCCTTCAAATCTTTTTTTCCACTTGTGACCGCGCTCAATTGAACGAACTCCGACTTCGTTTCATTGGCGATTATGTGGGCCAAAGTCGTTTTGCCGCTGCCCGGCGGACCCCAAAGTACCAAAGACGGCACTCGGTCGTGTTTGATCGCTTCGCGTAAAAATGAATTTTTGCCGACCAGCTCCTTCTGGCCGAAGAAATCGTCGAGACTGTTAGGCCGCATGCGATCGGCGAGAGGAGCAGAATGATTAATATTATTCATTTATCATTTCGAATACAATGGTAAATATTTTAACGGAAAATGAATGAAAATGATAAATGTAAAAATTAATTCGATGCCAAATAGTCCGTGCACATTCTAACCATTTCCCCTGGCTCACGCTCTCCTTTCACCAGGTATTTCTCCGCCCCAAGCTTTAAACCTCGCTCAATGTATTCCGGGCTGCTCAGGTTGGAAAAGAAAAATACCGGAATGTCCTTTGTCTTTTCGTTATTTTTTAAAATTTTAATAGCTTCAAATCCGTTCACGTCCGGCATGGAAATATCCAACAGAATCAGGTCGGGTTTAAAGTCAAAAGCTTCTTGAACAATATCTCCCCGCGCGTCCGGTAAGGTCTTAATAGAGACACCCGCTTCCCTAAAAGCCTCTTCGTAAGTTTTTCGCCAGTACGTGGTATCGTCGATGTAGAAAATACGCATTAAGTTTAATCAAAGTTTCTGTTGCCCGAATCAGGGATTACCCAGGACTTTATAATATGATACGCCAAAATAAATAATAAAAAAAGCGGATCCTGATGAGGATCCGCTGAAACGGAGTTGTAAAAACGTAAGAACTAAACTAAGAATCTAGGAATCTCAAGAAATCGGTGAGTTCTTTTCTGTCGAACCGAGCTTTGCCAAACTCTTGGTCCGAACCGTTCAAAAGGGGCAGCTTCAAAAAAACTTGAAGCTCCCAGGGAACGGCCGCGCAGGAGTAAGATATCTCCGATCCCATAATTTTTCGGAGAGCTTGAATACCCCTTGTTTCAAAAGCCGTTCCTAGATAATCGGATGGTATTTCAAACTTGGCCGAAACGTTCTTCGCGCCCCGCTCGAACTCGATGCCGATGAAAGATTGGTCGTCACTGCAGAGCTGGGCCAGAAGAGAGACTTTCGTTCCTTCCTTTACAGCTACGTCACAGCCGGTCTCTTCCGCATTGCTCCCGAGCAATCGGTGAACCTTTACTTTTATCAGTTGTTTCTTTGCTGCCACTAATATGCCTCCTCATGTGAAAGTGCTTTGATCCAAGCTTAAACACCCAATAATCTCACAAGAAAATTATTTGTCAAGAAAAAAACAACCAGATTTATTTCTCGTTTATTTTTTATCCATCTTGGGAGGCATGAGCAGCAGGTAGATTGCCGATACTCCTACCAGCAGGTAAATAATGCGAGACAGCACTGTCATGTCACCGAAAATCGCTTTCACGAGATCAAGCTTGATTAATCCGATCAGTCCCCAGTTCAGGCCGCCGATAATCAAAAGCACCAGCGCTACCCAGCTAACCATGTCTTTTTCTTTGTTTTTTTCGGAAGAGGTTTCCATATTGTCACCCCCTTTCTTTAACAGGCATAAGGCCAGGCATAAGGTATAAGTTGTAAGCCTTAAGCCGTAAGAAATAATTAAGCCATTATACCAGATTTTTTAGTTTTTGTATTTTTCTTATTACTGACAAAATGTGGCTATGGTCGTGTGGGACTACCAATTTTCTCCCAATACCTCGAAGTAAGCCTGAGGGTGGGCACAGGCCGGACATTTTTCCGGTGCCTCTTCTCCCTCGTGAATGTAGCCACAATTACGGCAGCGCCATTTGATGGATGCGTCTTTTTTAAACACCTTTCCTTCCTCAATATTTTTTAGCAGGTCCAAGTATCTTTTTTCATGTTGCCTCTCCGCTACCGCAATATTGCGGAAAACCCCGGCGATTTCCTCAAATCCTTCTTTCTCGGCAGTTTCGGCAAATCCAGGATACATACTGGTTTGCTCGTAATTTTCTCCACTGGCGGAAACTTTTAAATTTTCCGTCGTAGTGCCGATTACGCCAGCCGGGAAAGTCGCGCTGATTTCCACTTCCCCGCCCTCGAGAAACTTGAACAATCTTTTGGCGTGTTCTTTTTCGTTGTCGGCGGTTTCCAAAAATGCGCCGGAAATTTGTTCGTATCCTTCTTTTTTGGCTACCGACGCGAAAAAAGTATAGCGGTTACGCGCTTGCGATTCACCGGCAAAAGCGGTGAGAAGATTTTGCTCGGTCTTTGATCCTTTGATTTGCATGGCAGTTTAGTTTTAAAGTTATAATAGTCTGGTCACCCACAACCCATGCAAATTGCAATATTCTCTCGCGGCTATCACTTTCTCCCCCGTGTCGAACTCCACTTCAGGGGTATCGCTGGGTTTGAGGAATTTTTTCATTATTTTACCCGAAGCAGTTTGAATTTCCACCCACTCGATCCAGTGAGTCTCTTCCATCGGGTGTGGAACGCTGCCGATCTTCACCAGAATCCCCTTTTCGGATTTTTCCACTACCGGTAAGTGCTTTTCCGTGAGCCCTTCTTCCGCGGTCTTTTCTTGCATTAAAGTCATTGGCTGGTTGCAGCATACCATTTCATCTTCGCCTTCATGCAGGATCTCGGTGATAATCCCGCAAATCTGGCATTTGTAAACTTCTCCTCTTTTTGCCATGGCTTTTAGGTTAATTATTATTAATAATTATAACACATGGCTATTAAATTTTTGCAAAGAGGGATTAGATAGTATCGAAATAGTTATTTCCTTTTCGATAGCTTTCGACAGAAAGTCTGCAAGTTTCAAAAATTGGGGTCGGTAAATTTTCCAAATCAAACCAATTCCAAAATTCGCTTTTATTCGGTTCTAAATTTTTCGGTTCCCCGCTTTTCCAATCTGCCACCAAGCCAATATGGGCATAATGTTTGGGGGCGTATTTTGTTAGATTGGCTAAAAATAGAAAACGAACATTATCAATTTTGATTCCGCATTCCTCCAAAGTTTCCCGTCTGGCGCAATCTTCAAAAGACTCCATATATTCCAAATGCCCTCCTGGAAAAGCATACTCTCCTTCTCCATGGGATCCTTTTCTCTTGCCCAACAAAATTTTTTTTTCTTTTAATATCATTACCCCAATCCCAACTTTTGGTTTATTTTCTTGTTCCATTTTTATTTAATCAGCTCTTCCAATGAATGAATTTTAGCGATGCTGTAGTCTTCCAGATCAAAATCATGTTCTTTGCGGCAAAGATAAATAAAGTCCACGCCGGCGTTTTTGGCGAAGTCAGCGTCTTCATTACTGTTACCTATGTATAAAGTATGGCCGGGACTTACTTTTAATTTCCCTAAAGCAAAAATCAAACTTTCCGGACTAGGTTTAGGCTTGAAATCATTGTGGTAGATAGACAAATAAAATTCGTGCGGAGCGCCTTTAAGTTTTTCTATTTCCATTTTTGCAATCCACTCCGGCGCACCGGTAATAATTGAAATAATTTTGCCGTTTTTTTTCAGATTACGGATAACCGGTTCAGCATCTGGATAGGCGTAGGTATGTTTTGAGCGTTTCTTGGCAGTATCCAAAGTTCTAAAAAGTTTCCAAAAAGTTTTTGGATCTAAACCAAACTCTTTTTCGATTACTTGATCTCTGCCCGCTTCAAACCAGAATCGATTAACCGATTGCTTTTCTTTTATTTTTCCACCGAGTTTCTTAACCACTTTCGGTACCACCTCAAAGCGATACTCCTCAGAAGTGTGTACTAGTGTTCCGTCCAAATCAAAAGAAATATGTTTGTAGCTATCTAAAGAAATTTTCTGCATGTTCTCATTTAAGTTGCCTAATAAGTTGCCTAAAAAACTTAGAACCAACTTAGGTAAAAGAAAAGCCGGACACTTACCTTGTGGTTGATTCAAGGTTCAACCTTCAACCACAAAGGAAAATTTTAAATTTACAATCCTCAATTTTCATTTTTGGTGTCGCCTAGCAGCGACGATTTATTAATAAGATCTGTGAACGACAGCGAGCTCACACCAAACTTGAAACTCGAAAATTGAAACTTGAAACTCGAAAATTATAAATTGAAAATTAGCTGGTCGGGGTTGTGGGACGAATTGCGAAACTATTTTATTTCTTCTTAGCTTTGATTATTTTTTTAACTTCACGGTCGAAGTCAGAGATGTAATTCTTGTCTTGTATTTTCCGGTATTTATCGTATTCCTCAACCGCCAGGGATCCTGCCACCTCGTGGCTAATTTTACCAGTATTGGTTAAAATATCATACTCGCTGAATTTTAAGAATGCGTTTAATTTTTCTATCCAATCTTTCATAGTCATCGCTTTTCCTCGCGCCGCTTGCATCTCGGCATAGTCCAAATACATATTGCCAATCCGGTTTAGATGAGAGAGCTCTTTTTTATCCAAATAATTTTTGGCTATAGTGATATCACTCGGCATAATCTTTCCATTAGGAGATCTTCGCCATGAGGTAAGACCCATCTTTTCCTTCTTACTGCTCGCCCTACCGGCAATTATTTCTGCCGCAGTTTTACCGGTAATAGCAAAGTGAAGTTTGTTCTGGACGGTGGCGAAAAACTGTTTTGATTCATAAGACTTAGGCGAATAATCTATAGCGGTTGCGTAAATGTCCGTAATTTTTTGATACATCATCCGCTCGCTCGTACGAATGTCTTTTATCTCCTCATATAATTCGTCAAAATAACGGGTGCTGAAACGAGAGCCGTATTTCATCCGGTTACTGTCAAGCGCGTATCCCTTATGGATATAGTTTTTCAAAATTCCCGTTGCCCACCGGCGGAATTGTATGCCTCGCTCAGAATTTACCCGATAGCCAATCGCAATTATAATTTCCAAACTGTACATTTTAGTTTTGTAATTTTTTTCATCAGCAGCAGTTATTAAGAATTTCTTAACAACTGAATCTTGGCTTAGTTCACCTGAATCGAGAATATTTTTTAAGTGCATGCTGATATTGGGGACGCTTGTATCAAAGAGTTCTGCCATTTTTTTCTGGGTGAGCCAGATATTTTCTTCCGCGAACATAACTTCAATATTAACCGTTCCGTCCGGCGACTGGTAAAAAGCGATTTGGTTGTCTGGCAATTTTTTCATGGAATGTTTATTAAAACTGTGTCGGGGTACTGGGACTCGAACCCAGAATCTCGTGCTCCCAAAGCACGCGCCTTAGCCATTAGGCCATACCCCGCAAGATAATTTTCAATTACCAATTTTCAATTCTCAATTAACAACTTTTAAACTCAGTGTTGTCTTAAAAGGCAAATTATTCATTAAATTAGAATATTTATTGATTTAAGGCAACTAATATTATAGTTGATACATTTAAAAATATCCTATATTCCAATTGTATGGTTCTATAAATTTATATTGATGGTATAATGCCGTTGTAGCTCAGTTGGTAGAGCACATCCATGGTAAGGATGGGGTCGCCGGTCCGATTCCGGCCAACGGCTCACTACATGAAGCACGCAACATGAAACGTGAAACATACCCCTCGCCGCTCGGGATGCGGCTCTCCTCAATCGAGAAATAATAGCAAGTTTCAAGTTTCCAGATTACTCATGCAAAACAAAAAAATAATAACCATAGTAAAAGGAGCTCTTGTTTGGATATTCGCCGTTCTGGTATTAGGAGGGTTGGGCAGCTGGTTTTTGCTCCAAGAAATTAAAAATGAGGAAGCGGCTCTTCTGGAAGCTAAAAACAACTATGAAAATACTCTAGAACAGTCCCAGTCTTTTGACACTGTCAAAAAAGATTTCGATAACACAAAAAACCTGAAAGAGGAAGTGAGCGGAATGTTGGTTAAGCCGGATAGCGTTTTAGGCCTGATCGAAGAGCTGGAAAAAGCGGCGCAATTGTCGCAGGTTACTCTCAAGACCAGCGTGGGAGAAAGGCCGGGCAGGAAAAATATCTTCAAGCCCGGACAAGCGGGAGCGGCAACCGCCGCCAACGCAAATTCCAATCAGGAAATCTGGCTTCAGTTGGGGGTGGAAGGAAAATTCGCCAACATCCTGCAGTTTGTCCGCTATCTGGAAAACGCGAAAAAGATGGTTTCCGTCAGCAGTATTTCCATAAACCAATCGCAATTCGTCGCCAGTGATTTTTCGGGGAGCAAGGATGAGTCTTTGGGCCAACTCAAAGCGGACATACTCGTTTCTAACGTATTTTAAAAAAAGATCACGAACAATGAAACATAAATCATGGTAAGATCGGACGGCATGATCCATGGTTCATAATTCATGATTTAAAAAATTGTCTCCTTCCCAAAAAATCGAAATTATAAAAAAATGGACGCCACTCGCGGCGGTAACCATAGTTATCATATCTTCCTTAATCGCTTTTTGGGGAGTGGTAAATTTTTTTATTAAATTTTTAGAAGCCGATTCTTATTTTGCTGTTTCTCACAACGAGGAGTCTTCCCCGAGCGCTTCAGTGAAAGAGCGCAATGAAAAGATAAGCAATCTCCTACAAGAAAGAGCTCAAAAAAGGCAAAACGCCGGCGTGCCTCCGGTGCTGGGAAACGGAGAAAAAGATCCATTTTCGCTACCGTAGTTAAATTTCCCATCAAACCAAAATGCAACTATCAATTATCATACCTGTCTTTTACGGTGAAGAGATTTTTGAGAAATGTCTCAGGACGCTCTACCCTGCTTGCGAGCAAAAGCTCGATCGGGAGTGGGAAATTTTAGCACTGAACAACGGGTTTCGTCCCGATCGTTGGAAAGAACTTACTGAGGTTTATCCCAAGATGAAATTTTATGGTGATGGCAGTGAGAATCTCGGCTTTGCCCGGGGAAATAATTTTTTATTGGGGAAAAGCAAGGGCAAGTATGTTTTGTTGTTGAACCAAGACGTCTTTATAAAACCAAAAGTTATCGAGACTCTAATGGAATTTTTGGAAAGCAATCCGGAATATTCTTGCGTTTCTCCCCAACTGCGTTTTGAGGATGGCACACCTCAGTATTCTTGCCGGCCGGATCCTAAAGGAGTGTTTTTTCTATTGAGAAATGCCGTGACGGGTTGGAAAAATTTTTACTTTTTTTACCCCCCTGACAAAAGCGGAGAAGTTGACCATGCCGGCGCCAGCTGTCTTCTTTGGCGGTCGAGCATGCTAAAAAAATTAGAGGGGTTCGATCCTCACCCCCACTTCTTTTTGTATTTTAATGATGTTGATTTAAGCTACAGATTAAGACAAGCAGGAGGAAAGATTTATTTTTTATCGACGGCTTGGGTAGTTCATCTACACGGAAAAAGCGCTAACCTACTCCCGGAAAATGAAAGAATCTCCCATCTTTATAAGGGTTTAGGAAGGTTCTGGTATAAGACCGGAGGCAATTTTTCGGTTGCCTATTCGAAGGCATTTTTAGGAGCGGGAATTATTGGACTGGGAAAAATTTTCGGCAAATTTAACGGTAAATCTTTTAAATGAAGTCTCGTTGAAGGATAAGAGTTTTTTTATTTTTATTTTTTGCCGAAATCAAAAAAAAGGAGTAGCTTAAAAACACAGTTAATTAACTTCGAATTCGAAAAATAAAAAAGCCCACGCACCATAGTAAGGTGTGGGGCAAGCCCAGCGACGCCCGCCTTCGCTAACGGTTTGGCGCAGGACGATAGGGGAATAAGAAACTGTAGACAAACTTCTCGCCTCTGTGGACGGGAGGGAAGAATTCCCGAGGATGATCTCAGCAGCACCAAGATGTCCTTTGATCTAGGAATTCTCCCGAGGCAACGTAAAACATGTCATTGGCATCGCCCCATTGTCTACAGATTTTTATCTCCTAATTTCGCTGGGCTATTTTAATTGTTTGTTAAGTAAAGCTCGGATAATAGTAATGAGCAAAATTGCTGAACCGATTATTAAATCATCTCTTTAAATTTTGTCAAGAGTTTTTTAAATATGTTCACGAATGAACTACCTGGGTATCGACTACGGTAAGAAAAAAATAGGTATCGCAATTGCCCCTGATGGCATACTGGCGGTGGGGTTGTTGACTTTGAAAAACAGCAAGAATATCTTAACCGAGTTAAGAAGAATTATAGAGGAAAACTCTGTCAAAATTATTGTTGTCGGACTGCCTTTGAGTATGAACGGCGATTATTCCCCAGCGACCAAAACAACTCTAAACTTTATCTCAAAAGTCCGACGAGAATTCCCTGACGGAAAGGTTTTTTCTTACGATGAACGCCTAACTTCTCAAGAAGCCAAAAGGAACCTACCGCCCCGTGCGCCGGACGATTCAGAATCGGCCAGAATTATCCTTCAAGGATTTTTAGACAGCCAAAAATTATCCTAAGAACGAGAGAAATAATTTCCACTATTATTATAACAGAAGTCGATTGAAATGCAAACTTGTAACTTTTAACTTGCTTAATCTAAGAAAACAAGAGCAAACAGTTTAATTGCATCTATAAGTTACAGGTAATAAGTTACCCGTTTTGAGTTTAAAAAAAATCGTGTTATTTTTTATTTAGATTTTTTAGAAATTTCAGAATACTAAAACAAAGTATTTGTTAAAGTTGGAGGATAAGGCCTCCGACTGTTTCTTAAAATAAGAATTTTTGGTTTTTTCAGCTCCGCGAGAGAAAGCGTGAGTAGTTATTTTTTACGCCAAAAAAGAATTAATAATTTACCAGAAAAATTTTTGAGTTTTAAGCCGTGGTTATTAGATTTTCGTTTTAGTTTTTAGGTATCTTCTTGAAAAACTTTATAAACTTGATTAACCAGTAATGCCGGAAATCGAAACAAAAAAAGACAAAAAAGTACAATCTTCCTTTGAACTGGACCTCAGTGCCGACGTGACTGACAAGGCTTTGTTTGTCCGAACCAGCGAGGATGAGATGGAACGTTGGGATGCTACCAGAATCACCCAGAGCATCGTCAAGGAAACGGCTATTAGTGTTCGAATCGCATCGGAGATCGCCCAGGAAGTGGAAGACCAAATTTTCGAGGGGAAATTAAAGTTTATTACGGCCAGGCTTATTCGTGAGTTGGTGCTGGGTAAACTTGCCGAGAGAGGCTTGGAAGAAGCTCATAAGAGATACAGCCGGTTGGGATTTCCAATCTATGACGTGCAGCAGATAATTGAAAACGAGACCAACAGGGACAACGCCAACGTTCCACATGGTCCGGAAGCCACCAATCTAACCTTGGCGGAAGGCATCAAAAAAGAATACGCGTTGTTGCGAATTTTTTCTCAAGACGTAAGCGACGCTCACGCCAGAGGAGACATTCACCTGCACGATCTTGGAATGGTTGATCGTCCTTATTGCTCCGGCCAGTCGTTGGAGTACGTCAAAAAGTACGGGTTGGATCTTACCTCTTCCCTTTCGCAAGCGACGCCAGCCAAGCACGCGGAAGTTTTGATTGCTCACCTCATAAAATTGTCGGCGGCTCTTCAGTGCCATTTTTCCGGGGCGATCGGCTGGGACGCGGTTAACGTTTTTATAGCTCCTTATTTGGTCGGGAGGAACGATAAGGAAATAAAACAACTCGCTCAAATATTAATTTATGAATTCTCTCAACAAGCGGTGGCGCGAGGCGGCCAGGCAATTTTTTCCGACATTAATCTTTATTGGGAAATCCCCCGACACTTCCAGGACATCCCGGCAATCGGACCAGGCGGAGAATACACGGGTAAATTGTATAAAGATTACATAAAAGAATCCCAAGCTTTTTTCAAGGGACTTTTTGAAGTGTACTTGGAAGGAGATGGTTCCGGAAGGCCTTTCTTTTTTCCTAAACCGCTTGTGCATATCACCGAGGATTTTTTCAATACTCCCGGCCACGAGGAATGCTTGGAATTTCTTTCCCGGGTGGCGGCAGAAAAAGGTAACACCTATTTCGTGTTTGACCGCAGGAACGAGGCAAAAATATCCGAATGTTGCCGGCTCTCTTTTAAATTGGAGAAAAGTGACATCGAAGATGCCAAAAAACCTTGGCGCATGCGTTATTCAGCCCTGCAGAACATTTCTGTCAACCTGCCAAGAATTGCTTACCGGGCCGGAGGTAACGATGAAGTTTTGTTTCAGTATCTAAAAAACGTTATGGAAGTGGTGGTTAAAGGACATCGCCAAAAGAGAATTTTTTTGGAGCATTTATTGGCTAAAGGCCACAACGGTCCGCTGGGTTTATTGGCTATCAAAAAAAAGGACGACGTGCATCCCTACCTTCGTCTGCACCGGGTGACTCACTTGGTGGGGATAGTGGGGTTGAACGAGATGGTCCAGTATCATATTGGCGAGGAGCTGCACGAATCCAGGAGAGCTTTAAAGTTTGGACTCAAAGTTATCGCTTCAATGAAACTTATTTGCGAAAAATTGTCCGAACGCTACGGTGTCCGTTTAGTATTGGAGCAAACTCCCGCCGAGACAACGGCATACCGCTTCGCCAAACTGGACTTGCGTTGGTATGACCGGGCGGCCAAGAACGTCGTGAAAGGAAATTTGAAGAAAGGAGAGGTTTATTACACTAATTCCACTCAAATTAACATAAGCTCCGAGTTCGATCCTTTGGAAAGAATTCGTTTAGAAGGACTGTTCCATCCTCTCATTGATGCCGGCGCGATCACTCACATCTGGTTGGGAGAATCCCGCCCGCCCGCCAAAGGCATCGCTAACTTGGTGGAGAAAAGCTTCCGAAAAACCGAAGCGGCTCAAATCGCTTTCTCGCCAGAATTTATTTACTGTGACGATTGCGGATACATTGAGCGTGGCGCTATGAAAAACCACGACCACAATTAAAAAAACAAACCAGGAATAAAAAAATAAATCGGCGAATCAACCAAACTTGGATACTTAATGTGAAATTATTCGACTCAACCATAAATTTATTATAAGAAAGTAGTAAATATACTTACCTAATGCTATTTTCTGGCAATGAAAAAATACTCGCCTCAAAAGATTGAGGCAAAATGGCAAAAGCGTTGGTCAAAAGATGACAAGATTTGGGCGGTGGAAGACCAGGCTGAATCCCGCCACGTTCCCGGAGAAGGAAACAAGAAACGCAAATACTATTGCCTTTCAATGTTCCCCTACCCTTCCGGAGAAGGCTTGCACGTAGGCCACGTCGAGTCCTACACGGCGACCGATATTTACAGTCGCTACAAGCGGATGCAAGGTTTCGATGTGCTCTACCCGATGGGTTGGGACGCCTTTGGTTTGCCGGCGGAAAACTATGCTATCAAAACTGGAGTCCATCCCGCCAAAACTACGGCGGAAAGGATTGCCAAATTCAAAAAACAAATGAAAAGCTTGGGTCTGAGTTACGACTGGAACAGAGAGATTGACAGCTCTTCACCGGATTATTATCGTTGGACTCAGTGGTTTTTTTTGTTTTTATACAAGCGGGGACTGGCCTACCGGGCCAAAGGCAAGGTGAATTGGTGCCCTAACTGCAAGACTAGCCTGGCGAATGAGCAAGTAGTGGCCGGCCACTGTGAGAGGTGTGAAACCGAAGTGACTCAGAAATATTTAGAACAATGGTTTTTTCGGATAACCAATTACGCGGACCAACTGCTTACGGATCTTGCCGAGGTTGATTGGCCAAACAGTATTAAAGAAACTCAGCGGAATTGGATAGGAAAAAGCACTGGAGCGGAGATTATTTTTGAGATAAAAAAAGTAGGCAGAGGAAAAGAAAAGCTTTTGGACGCAAACTGTTTCAGTAATATTGAAATCGCGGCCGAGTTTAAAAAATACCCCACCATTGCCAAAATAAAAGTGTTCACGACTCGTCCCGACACCCTATTTGGCGCTACGTTTGTGGCTTTGGCTCCCGACGGAGAAGTCATAAAAAAGGTTGAAAAATTTGTTCGGAATAAAGCGAAGTTAAAAGCTTACCAACTTACCGCTTCACGCAAAAATGAACTTCAGAGAACGGAACTTAACAAACAAAAAACCGGAGTTTGCCTGGATGGTTTGGTGGCGGTCAATCCTGCCAGCAACCATGCTATGCCGGTCTGGGTCGCCGATTATGTAATGGGAAATTATGGATTCGGGGCTATTATGGCGGTTCCCGCTCACGACGAAAGAGACTTTGAATTCGCTTTTCGTCACGGTTTGCCGATCGAAAGAGTGATATACCAGGAAAACAGCCAGCTGGCTTATTTAGACCTGTCTTACGTTAGAAATTACAAAGAGATATTACCAAGAATCCAGGAAAAGTTTAACGTCAATTTTCTTACCCTCGAGAAGAACGGCTTCTCCCTGTCCTCAAAAATTTCCGGGAAACCCTACGGGATTGTAGTAGAATTAGGTGATGAAAAAGCGGTTGAAGAATACGTGAAAATTATTCAACCCGAGCTCAAAAAAAATCTTTGGAGCGAAATAGTGGGAGGGAAATATATTTCTTTCGTATTTACCAACGAGGTGTTGAAAGATGACAGTGCTGAAAACGTGGCCAGCGTCAAAAAACTTTTGCAAGAAGGCTACGGACTACTGAAAAAACGAAAAAAATTTGATCCGCGGTTGGCTTTACTGAAAAACGTTTTGGAACACAAAAATTTTGTCCCGGATTTTATCCCTTGGACTATTCCCGTAAAAAGTTGGAAAGATCTGGTTTGCTACGCGGGAAAAGATGGTCATATTTATAATTCGGCTAATCTGTCGGGGATGAGCGTGGAAAGAGGCTTCGAAAAAGCCGTTCAATGGCTTTCCGAAAAAGGTATTGGGCGGGAAGCGGTCAGCTATCGCCTGAGGGATTGGTTAGTTTCCCGCCAACGTTATTGGGGATCTCCCATCCCAATTGTCTACTGTGACAAGTGTGGGGTTGTTCCGGTTCCCGAGAAAGATCTTCCGATAAAACTTCCCCGCAATGTTGATTTTATGCCGACCGGAGAATCGCCGCTCAAGAACTTGAAATCTTTTTACGAAACTAAGTGTCCCAGATGTGGCGGACCAGCCAGGAGAGAGGTCGATACGATGGATACCTTTGTTTGTTCCAGTTGGTACTACTATCGTTATTGCGATCCCGATAACGATAAAGAATTTGCTTCTCAAGAAAAGATCAGGCGGTTTATGCCGGTCGATCTTTACATTGGCGGAGCGGAGCACGCCGTGCTTCACTTGCTGTATTCACGATTTTTTACCAAAGTGCTTAATGATGCCGGCTACGTTGATTTCTCGGAACCGTTTAAAAAATTGCGCAACCAAGGGATTATTTTGGGTCCGGATTTCAATAAGATGTCCAAAAGCAAGGGGAACGTTGTGAATCCTGACGACATCGTGGCGCAAATTGGCGCCGATAGTTTAAGGATTTATGAAATGTTTATGGGTCCACTGGAAGAAATGAAGCCCTGGGATACCAAGGGAATTCAAGGGGCGCGCAGATTCTTGGAAAAGGTCTGGGGGTTGCAAGAAAAAATGCTGAGCTCAAGAGGTGCCGGAGTGGTAAAAGTAGAAGAGAAGTTAAGAAACAAAAAAATACTTCACCGGACAATTAAAAAAGTAACCGACGACATTGAAAGCCTTTCTTTTAACACTGCGATAAGTCAAATGATGATATTGGTAAACGAATGGAAAAACGCTGCCGCTATTCCGAAAGGTGACTTTCAAAAATTTTTGAGGATCTTGGCACCCTTCGCTCCACATATAGCCGAGGAGCTCTGGGAGGTTTTAGGAAATTCGGCCAGTGTTTTTTATGAGCGATGGCCGATAGCCAACCCCGAGTTTTTAAAGAGTGATGAAATTACCATAGTGATACAAATAAATGGCAAGCGAAGAGATTCGATCAGTTTTTCTTCGTCGCCAGCCGAAGAAGAAGTGAGGGAAAAGATTTTAGAATTGCCAAAAGTTAGAAAATATCTCAAAGGAAAAATGATTCGCAGATGGGTCTACGTACCCGGGAAAATTGTCAATATCGTTACAAATTAATTCACTCTTTGGATTTGGGAGGACTAGATAACTCTGTTTTTCGTATCGCGCGGTGTTTGTTTTTCTTTTTTCAAAAAAAAGATCGGCTGAATTGCCGATTTTTTTCGCGTTTTGGGTTAAGGCAATTTTTTTATCCTCTTTCGCCTCGGCCTCTTGCAAGGGGCGATAATTTTCTATTTCTTTCAATATATCCAGCTGAAATAAATCTTTTTCTTTCCCGCTGTTGAAGACTACTAGACTGGGTGGAGAAATTCTTCTCAATCTCGAATGGCTGCCTGCGTAGGCTAATTCGTTATCTTTTATTTCAAAAATCAAATGTCTGATTTCCCGGTCCCTGGTCCTAAAGGAAGGGCTGCGAATTGATTGGCTTCCCCGGAAAGCTCTTACGGAAACCACCTGGCCGGACAAAAAATTACCAAAAACCCCATTATTCCCTTCTTGTTTTTCTTGGGGGGTATTTTTTACAATGAGTTCAGCATTAATTAGCGGATCATTATCCGATCCTTTAACTGAATAATAGACGAGAGGATTATTTTCGTATTCTTCCGAGTTTGTTATTTTGTCGATTTCCCACCAGCGGTCTTCGTTCATGTAACGCAAGAACCCCACAATAACCACTAAAGTAATCAGCGAACACCAAGTGGCCTTCCAGATATCTTCCGCGAGTTTGGACATACTCGAGAGAATATGAAAATTAAGTTTATGATTTTATCATATAAAATTCAATTGAATTGAGTTCAAAATTTATTGATTAAACAGTCGAAATTATTTTAAGGTGCGTTTGAGATCCTCCATATTCATAATAAAACAAACTTTCTTATCGTGGCAAATTTGGCCTATTTCATTATTCGAACGAAAGCGGCACTCGAGATGGCAAAAATAACCACCGCGCTCAAAAACCAGATCGCCAATAGTCCTAAGGGAATATTCAAAAGTAAATAGACCGGCAGTGAAAAGAATACTCCGGAAAGCAGTACCAGCAGACAGGTGAAACTAACCGTTTTTTTCCAAGCGGACTCTTTGGCCACGCGGTCTTTGATTATTTCGTACAACAAAGCTATCGCTAAACCGGCGATCAAGGAAAAGAGAAAAGAAAACAAATAAAATTTTAGCGGCGGCGGACCGGCTTTAGGCATCATTAGCTTGCTCCATAGTCCGAAATAGGTGGGTAATTTAAAGTAATCCATGGTCAGCAAAACTTCTACCTGGTGAATAATCGTGGAGATTATTAAATAAACGAAGCCGGAAATTATTACTTTATTCCACCGGACGTTTTTTGTTAGCGCACACATTTCTTGAGAGTTTAAATTAGTTAGACAAAACGCGCCATGGCGGTTAACCGCCATGGCGCGTAATATGTTTGTGTTTAGACCATGCCCGCAGTTTTATCTTCGGAGTCTTCCGGCTGATTTTCTTCGGCTGGCGGATTGCCGCCGCCTAAGTTTTCTGCCGGTTGATCGCCGGGTGTCTCGTTCACCGGAGGATCAAGAGGCGCAGTCGGTTCTGGATTCTCTTGGGACACCGATTGCTTTTGAGCCTCGCAAGCGGCGCAAAGGGTTGAAGTACTTCCTTCTTCCAAAGGCGCTCCACATTGTAAGCAGTTCATTCAATCACCTCCCTTCCTATATTTTAAAAGTTTAATAATCTAACTTTACTGAGGGGGTGCCACTACGGATGGGTTGGCCGGGTTATTGGTGCCGGCTGTCGGTGTTGGCTGAGGGGTCCCTGGCGGAATTACTGGCTGGCTTACCGAGGCGTTTCCTGCTTCCGCGGGTGTTTGTCCTTCAACTGGGGTTGGTGTTCCGGCGGGAGTTGTGTTGTCCGAAACCGGATTATTTTTTGCTTCTTCCATCATCCGAGAAAGGTCTGCTTCCAAAGTAGCTTTATCTTTCTGGAGGACGTCCACCTGACTTTTTAAATTGCCGACCTGGCTTTGGAGTAAAGATTTTTCTTTTTGCAGAGGTTGAATTTTCGATACTTGCCAAGAATAAACCAAAACTCCCGCGACAGCGGCGGAAGCAACCATTAATATAAGAGCGATGATTATAAACAAAAACGTCCCGGAATTTTTTTTTCGTTCGGGTTCTATCTTTTCGACTGGATCAGAATTTTTCGAAGTCTCCAGTTTAACGGCAAAAACGGGTTCGGATTTGGAACCTGGGCTCGCGCCCGTATTTATCGTTGACAGTACGTCATTTGTCACACTGTTTGACTTGTTTGAAGAAGTTAAGTCAATTGGTCCTTTTGGCTCAGTCGACTCAATTTTTCCGCCAGGAGAAAAAGGTGAAGTGAACTGGTTGTCTGAAGACGGAAATTTTATCGCCGGACTCGAAGGGGCCGTCTGTCCCGAGTCAGCGGTACTTGGTTTAGGTCCAGTACTTATTGTTCCCGCGAAAGCCAGGTTGTTATTTTTTTCTTCCATTTATTTTTTTTATTAATTTTAGTCGGAATCATTAGTTTACATTTTAGACTGTTTTTATTTTTTCCAAAAAAAAGTTATGTCTCATCCAGCTTAGAATTATAAACCTCGGAATTTTTGCGACTACCCAAACTATTTATTCTCTTATTAATTAGATCGCTGTTGCTGGACAATAACTATATTCTTAATAATGGGGATTATATCCCCGCGGTGGCAGGGGTTTTGAGGACCTCAATGATTTTGCCGTTGATGACAAAGTTATCTTCCGGCGTGAGATAGATTGGCTTGTGAGTTTTATTGGACGATTGAGGGAAAAGTCCGATTGTCTCTCGGTCGATCTCGAAGAAATTTTTAATAGTGGCCAAACCGTCTATGGTGGCCAAAACCTTGTCTCCATTGTGGTAGTCCTGTTGTTGGGAGTTAACCAGAACGTAATCCCCATTATCAATTTTTTTGTCGTTGATTTCAGCCAGATCCATCGAATCGCCAAAAACTTCGATGGCGAAAATAAAGTCAGTTATTTTTTTGGCGATCAATCGACGGGAAATTTTCAAATACCCTTCGACGTTTTGTTCGGCGAAAAAAGTGGGACTACCGGCGTTGGCCGTTCCCAAAATAGGAACGCTAACAAATTTTCTTTTGTTTTTGTCGCACAATATTATTCCTCGGTCTTCCGAGCTTCTTTTAATATAACCTTTTTCTTCCAGCGATCGCAGGTAAAGAAAAATACTGGCCAAACTTTTTACTTTCAAACCCAACTTCCCTACTCTTTTGTGGATCTCTCTGATGGTGGGCATTTTGGTTTTTTCGGTTTTGTGGTTTTTTATAGCTTTGAGCACCAGTTCTTCTTTTTTGGTTAGTAGTTGCATTTTTTCTTGTAACTTATAATTTATAACCTGCAACTTGCAACCTGTAATCATCTAATTGAGATTTTGAATTTCAAAGTTTGGATCCTACACGTTACGGGCTACACGCTATAAGTTGCACGTTCTTTGTTCGCTTGTTCATTAAAACTTATATTATCATTAAAATTTAACAAATAAACTTTGTCAAATTTTTAAAAAAATAAACACCGGCTTACGGCCAGTGTTTATTCGATGTTATTCAAAATGATTTACATCTCTTTTATGTTCTCCCAGATTCCCATTATGTTTCCTTCCGGATCAGTGAATTTGGCGTAGTATCCCATGTCCCCTACTTTCTGCTTTGACATCAACATTTCACCGCCATTCTTCTTGATCTTTTCCGCGTAGTCGTCAATTGAGCTGACACTGATCACTAAAACCGGTCCTTCGTTGCTCCTTTCCCTTTTCCACATGCCGCCGTTAATCACCCCTTTCTCTTTTGGCATGTATTTCTCGTCAACTTCCGTTGTGTAAAGCATGGTGTAATCCATGTTGGGAACGTCTTCAATCTTCCAGCCAAAAATATCTTTATAAAATCCTTTCGCCCGCTTCAGATCGTCAGCGGGGATTTCAAAGTGTACCAACTTATCCATTTCAATCACCCCCTTTCTTTATTGCTTATCTGCCAATTTACGTAACTTATCTCCGTCTTTTATTATATTATGCTCCCAAAATAAAAGTTTGGTTAATTGACAACTAAACAACAAGAATCACTTTTGCGGAACGTGAAAAAATATGTTTTAGTATTTTTATATTTGTACTTTCCAAATAAAAACAAAAACGCGCGGAGAAAGGAGGAACCAAAAAGAAACGCGTAACCGGAAAGGGGCTGTTGAAAGGTTGTGTTATTATTTACCTGCCCAAAAATAAAAACTAGGGGGTGGAAAAGTGCTGACCAAGCTCATTGTGCTGATTCCGGGTTTGTGCCTGGTGTCTAACTTGGCGCTGTGCGCGACAGATGTGAGTTCATTGTCGTTCCCTCTCTACCTATTCCCGGCGGATACTGTGGCGATTAATATTGCACTGCTTGGCAACGAATCTATCGTGCCGGCGGCCGTCGTAAGGAGCGCTCCCATGTGGCCCAACAGCGAGGCCCATATGGCAGCAGTATATGCCAACCCATTAAACTGTTCCGGAGGACAGGATGATCTCGCGGCGAACGTGAGGTGCACAAGATTGAAGTTTCCCCATCTATCTTCTTGCCCGGTAACGGGGCAGCCTAAACGCCGGAGCCCAAGGCCGTTTGGCAGCCTGAACCGAAGCCGCGTTGAGTAAAACTTCGCCGTTGCGCGAAATCTCCAAGCCGGATCTCTCTTCTAAGGTCCGGCTTTTTACTATCGTTTGTAGTACTTGTTGAATTTTTGCCTCAACTTGGCAATTTTGGGCGAAATCATGATTTGGCAGTAGGCTCGGTCAGGGTTTTTTTCGAAGTATTTCTGGTGGTAATCTTCGGCCGGATAAAATTTATTCAATGCCGCTATTTCGGTCATGATTGGGTCAGCATAAACATTCTTTTTCTCAAACTGGCCGATGGTTTTTTCCGCTAATTCCTTTTGGTACTGATTGGCGTACAATATTATTGACCGGTATTGCGGGCCAATGTCACTTCCTTGGTAGTTTAAGGTAGTCGGGTCATGCACGGAAAAAAATATTTCCAATATCTCTTGATAGCTTATAATTTTAGGATCGTATTCAATTTTCACTACTTCCGCGTGGCCCGTGTTCCCCATAGAAACTTGTTCGTAGACGGGATTTTCTTTGCTACCTCCCGCGTAACCGGAGACTATCGATTTAACGCCTTTTACATGGGAAAATACCGCATCCAAACACCAGAAGCACCCACCGCCTAACACAACTGAACGTAATTTATCATTAATCATTTTACATCTTTTGTTAATTTTTCATTTAAGCATTTATCATTGAATTCTTAATGATAAATGAAAAAATAGTAAATGAATGTAAAATGAAAAATGGTCAATGTAAAATTATGAGCTAAATTACTTTTTTGGCTTGAATTTTAGCGCCACCGAATTTATGCAATATCTATTACCTGTCGGCGGCGGTCCATCTGGAAAGACGTGTCCCAGATGTGAGCCGCAGCGGGCGCATACTACTTCAATGCGCTGCATACCCAGCGAATTGTCGGGATGCTCCTCGATATGCTCCGGGCTTATCGGAGCCAAATAGCTTGGCCAGCCCGAACCGGATTCATATTTTTCCTCTGTCCGGAAAAGCGGCAAATCGCAAGCGGCGCAATAGTAAACTCCTCCAATCTTTTTGTGCTTCGCGGTATCCCACGGGCACGAAAATGACCTTTCGGTTCTTTTCTTTCTCATAACCTCATATTGTTCCGGAGTAAGAATCTTTTTCCACTCCTCTTCGGCTTTTTGAATTTTCTTGATCATGTATTATAGTTAAATTTTTCCCCGCATTACCTTTCTAGAAGCGGATAAATTAAAAAATTTATTGTAACTTAACCTTATTACCAAAAACAGAATCCGTAAACAAAAAAGAGATCCCAGCCAAACCCCAATCCTTGAATAAAATACTGAGAATAAACCCCGACGAACATTGAAACTAAGCCCAGAAGATAGCCCACCCAGAAAAAACTTTTGGATTTTTTTGCCGCTCCGTCGACCGCCGTTCCTATGTCAGGAGATCCTTCTTCCATGGCGTTAATTTAAAACTCTCCTCTTTTATATTTTAGTCTTTCAATCTTGAATTGTCCACCGGAACGAAATCGTCTGTTTCTCTGTCGATATAATTAATGTAGAATAAGAAAAATTGGATAAACTGATAGATGGTCACAAGAATCCCAACCTGTAAAACAGTTTTATAAATATCCGTTGATAAAAATAAAAATCAAGATAAAAAAAATGGCAGTTTAAAAAATTTTAAATTTTTTGGTTATCTGTGGACTGGCAATTATTCCTTTCGAAACTTCCGCGGAAACTACGACCTATGGAAGCCGGACATTAAACTGCGCTCAAAAAGAAAGAGCGCAAAAATCTTAACAAAATTAAGAAAAAATACGGCCTCTAGGTCAGTTCGATTTTCGGGAGTTTCTTTTTCTCTCCAGCTCGGTTAAAAACTGTTTCCTCAATCGAATATTTTTGGGAGTTATTTCTAAGTATTCATCTCCAGCCATAATTTCCAGTCCTCTTTCGATGGAAAGCCTTATTGGAGGTACCAGTTGAATGGCGTCGTCCGACCCAGAGGCGCGCATGTTGGTAAGCTGTTTTCCTTTGGTGGGATTCACAGACATGTCGTTGCCTTTGGAGGTGTTGCCGATTACTATGCCCTCATAAACGTCTTCTCCCGGCTCCAAATATAAAGCTCCTCTTTCTTGCAGGTTGTAGAGAGAATATCCCAAAGCTTTTCCAGAAGCCATGGAAACCATGGAACCGACGGCGCGTTTTTTTATCTCTCCCACGTGGGGCTCGTAACCGGTCACGCGGGAGCAAAGAATTCCATCTCCTTTGGTGTCCACGATAAACTCGCTGCGGTATCCCAAAAGTCCCCGGGTAGGAATTTTAAAAGTGATGCGGACCTGCTTGCCATTGCTTTGCATGTCGGTCATAGTGCCTTTTCGTTTGGCAAATTTTTCAATAACGGCGCCGGAGTAGATTTCGGGAATATCCACGGTTGTTTCTTCGAAAGGCTCCAATTTCTTCCCGTTAACATTTTTTACGATAACCTGCGGTTGTGAAACTTGAACTTCATACCCTTCCCTTCTCATGTTCTCGAGCAGTATCGCGATATGTAGTTCTCCTCGTCCGCACACTTTGCAAGAATCGGAAGAAAAATCTATCTTAAGGCCCACGTTTACCTCCAACTCTTTTTTTAGTCGCTCTTGCAGTTGTTTGTTGGTGACATACTTTCCTTCCCGCCCGGCGAAGGGCGAATTATTAACCAGGAAATTCATGGAAATAGTCGGTTCGTCTATAGCAATGGCCGGAAGAGACTCCTGTTCGATATTATCGCACAATGTTTCGCCGATATCGATCGTTGGGAAACCGGCAATCATAACTATGTCACCGGCGGAAGCTTCCGCCACCTCTTCTCTTTCAAGTCCCGTGAAAGTAAACAGTTTGTTAACTCTTCCGGTTTGACTTTCCCCGTTTAATTTTTTGAGCACGAGGTTGCCGCCGGTTTTAACCGAACCTTCATAAATTCTGCCGATCGCCAAACGGCCGAGAAAATTATCGTAGCCCAAATTGAAGGGTTGGAAACGAAACGGAGCGTCCGTTTTTCCCGAGGCCGGGCGGACTTTTAACAGAATCATATCGAGCAAGGGAGTGAGGTCTTTAGATTCGTCATCGGAATGCTCCTTGGCTATTCCCTGTTTCCCGATCGCGTAAAGGGTGGTGAAATCCAACTGTTCGTCGTTGGCTCCCAGGTCCAAAAAAAGCTCAAAGATTTTTTCTTGGGCCCAATCGGGATTGGCGGCCGGTTTGTCGATTTTATTGAGAACTACTATTGGTTTTAATCCTAATTCAAGGGATTTTTTCAGGACGAAACGGGTTTGGGGCATCGGACCTTCCTGGGCGTCCACCACCAAAAGCACGCTGTCAATGGAACGAAGCACTCGCTCCACTTCCGATCCGAAATCGGCGTGACCGGGAGTGTCGACGATATTAATTTTTGTTCCGCGATAATAGACCGAAGCATTTTTGGAATAAATGGTAATTCCCCGCTCCTTTTCCAGATCGTTCGAATCCATCGTGGTACTCGAGTCTTGCACCATTCCCGCTTGGCGCATGATCGCATCGGTCAAGGTTGTCTTGCCATGGTCAACGTGAGCGATAATGGCGATATTTCTGATTTCCATAGGTGGGGTAGAAAATTTAACTTCCTAACCCTACATCACTTTATGGAATAAAGCAAGAATAAAGCAAAGAACAGGGTTGAGTGGCCCGGTTTGAGCTATCTTAAAATATTAATTTTCTCCTACTTTCGGGTGATAGTTTTGGATAGGTTCTTAGTCCCTTTGCTGGAGTGGCTGGCAAAAATTCGGACAGAATTAGCGCCTTTTTGCAGGCTTATTTTTTTACTGAATCTTCCTTTCCCGGAAACTCTTATGCTACCAACGTCAGTTCCATTGACAAAGATATTGACGGAAGCCCCCTTAGAGGTTTTGCCTTTCAGGGTAACTCTGGATTTTTTAGTTTTTTTCTTGGCACTGGCACTGAGAGCGACTCTTTTATCCCTCGCGAAAGTATAAGCTTTTACTTCACTGGTGTCAGAAGGGTTTAAGCTGTGAGCTTCGTAGCGGATATTGACCGAATCGCCCCAATTTATTCCCAGGTCGGTAAAAATATCATTGATGGACATTTTCCATTCTTGACGGACACCTATGTAAGAAGAACTGGAAATCCCGATATCAAAGCCGTCATCGCCAAACGTGGTTAGCTTCGTTTCGCCGGCGATTCCATCATAAGCGCCATTGCCGTTATCCTGCAAAACGTAGCCAGTGGTCTGATATTCCTGGCCGTCCGCAGACCAACCTTCAGGGTACTGCACGTTAATGACCAGATAGTAGTCGTAGTCTCCATCTTTGTCTTTATCCACGCTGATAACCATGTCGTGATCAAAAGCGGCCGGAGCGGCGATTGTATGGCCGGCGCAAGGCGGTGTTCCGGAAAATTCCCCATGGGGAGCGGAGACGGGAACGGCTGTTGCGGAATAAGTGTAGTAGTTTCCTGCTCCACCGTCACCGTCCCAGCGAAAATCCATGAAGTCAGTACCTCTTTCCCAGAGCAGATAGAGATAATTGTTGTCGTTGGTCATTTTAATGAAATCCACCGCGACCATATAATTATAGTTTACCTTGCATACGTTGGTGCCGGGGTCGGTGGTGGACCAGGAGTCCGTGTCGGTGGAATAGTAGTAGGTCGGGCTGTTAGCGGAATACTCGCTGGACTGGCCGGTGAAATCAGTTTCATCAACTAAGGTTGAAACATCGTCCCAGTCACTGAAATTTCCGTCCACAGCAATTGTCTTTGCTTGGGATTGAATGGTAGGAACCATTAGCAGTGCCGAGAATAAAAAAAAGACTCTCAGGTGCCACCGGACCTTCGCTGGGTATTTTTTTTCACGCATATTTTTGTTTTATTTTTATTTAAAAAAATTTTTATTGAACGGATTGGCAACCCGTTTTATCCAGTATATTTCTCGCGCAACTGGTCGTTAGCATATTAAATATACAACTAAACTCAAAAGTTGTCTACACTTAGTTGCTTGTGTTGTAGGTGCGAGCGACAATAGAACAAGAAGTAGTATAATCGGGGTTTCTACTGCGGGTTTGACTGGGCCGGTCTAATTTGGATGTTTTGAGCGGAGAGGCTGCCGTCAGGATTACTTTTGCCGTTAGCCATGATTTGTTGGCCGACGCTCAAATCGGAAACGCTGCCCTGCTCAGATTTTCCGATCGAAGTGGAATCGGAAAAATAAACGATTTTTGAACTGCCGTCTCTGGTTTTGAGAGTGATGCTTTTGTCGTCTTTACCGGTTATTTCGCCGGCCGAGAAATCCTCGTTGGCTCCCCCTCCTGGTCCGCCCCGCATGCCCCCAAACTGGCGGCCCTGCCCCTGCCCACCTCCTCCGCCAAACTGTTTGCTTCTATCGCGGAGCAGGCCTTGCTGGGATAGACTGCTTTTTTCGTACTGCATGCCACCATAAAACGCGCCCCCTCCGACAATGACGGTGGCCAAAACAACCCCGGTAATTAGTTGATTTTTGTGAGACATCGTTTGATAATAACTAATTATTTATCATTTAACATTTTCCATTTATCATTCATTTATCATTAGATCATTTACCGTTGCGGAACTAGACTTCAACGATAAATGTTTAAATGGCAAATGAATGGCCAATGGAAAATGATCAATGGTAAATGTTTTCTTACTCATAGCGTAACGCCTCGATCGGACTTAAATTAGCGGCGCGGCGGGCCGGATAAAACCCAAAAACAATACCTACTCCCGCCGATACGCCGAAAGCCAAAATTATGGAAAAAAGGGTCACCTCGGTCGACATTTGCAGAAAACTGGATAGACCCAACGAGGCTAACCATCCCAGGGCGATGCCCGCCGCGCCGCCAGAAAAGGTCAAAACCACCGCTTCCGCCAAAAATTGTAAATTGATGTAGATTTTTCTAATCCCCACAGCTTTGCGGAGACCGATCTCTCTTGTCCGCTCCGTGACGGTTGTCAGCATCATGTTCATTATGCCGATCCCGCCTACTAAAAGCGAGATTCCCGCAATTGAAGAAAGTAGGATGGTAAAGGTGTTGGTTACGCTGGTTACGGTCGAAATTATATCGGTTTGGTTCATGAGATTGAAATCGGCTTGAGTGGGGTCGTTAATTTTGTGGCGCTGAAGCAGTAAATCGGTGATTTGTTGTTGCACGGCGGCCATCGCGTTCTGGTCTTTGGCGGCGATACTGATAGTGGTGACAAAATTATTTCCCGAGAGAAAATGCTGGGCGGAAGCGAGCGGCACGTAAACAGAATCGTCCGGGTTATTGAACCCCGATCCGCCTTTTGATTTAGTCACTCCGACAACGTCGAAATCAATATTTTTTATTTTGACAGTTTGACCAATGGGGTTAGCGTTAGTGCCAAAAAGATCATCCCTGGCAGCCGGTCCCAGAACCGCGACTTTGGCCGAACCGCGCACCTGCTGGTCGGTGATAAAAGTGCCGAAATCAACGCTGACATTGCGAACGGTCAGGTAATCGGGAACCGTGCCGATAACTTGGGTGTTGGTGTTGTTTCCTTTGGCGGTTATCTGGTAGCGCCGCGAGTCTTCCGGCGCGACTCCGCTGACGCTTTGTATCTGGCTTTTAATCGCGTCAGCGTCTTCCAGCAGCAGTGTTTGAGCGCTGCCTCGCCCGCCGCTTACTTGCCCGCCGCGCTGGGCGCCGGGAGAAATGACTATTAGGTTTGACCCGATTGATTGAATGTTGCTCTCAATGGATTTTTGGGCTCCCTGTCCGATAGCCACCATGGTGATAACCGAGGCGATTCCGATTACGATACCTAAAATTGTCAAGCCCGACCTCGCTTTATTGCCTGATAATGACCAGATTGTTTCCTTAAGTAAATCGAGAACCATATTAATAACGTGGAATTTTTAATTTATAATTTTTAATTTTCATTCAATTTTCAATTTATAATTTAAAGAGTTTTTGTTATATTGGTAACCGTCTGAAAAATTAAACATTAAAAATTGTATAAAAATTTCAAATTTCAAATTTCAAATTTAATTATTAATATTATCTTTCTCAATCTCCCCATCCCTAACCGCGATTACTCTTTTCGCGAAGGCGGCCACTTCGTCTTCATGAGTGATCACTATTATTGTGTGGCCTTTTTCGTTAAGCTTTCGAAAAGCCTTCATAACCAAGCGGCTATTTTTGGTATCCAAATTTCCAGTGGGCTCATCGGCCAGGATAATGGCGGGGTTGTTTATAAGCGCTCGGGCGATAGCTACCCGCTGGATTTGCCCTCCCGACAATTGGTTGGAATGACGGTCGTAAAATTTTTCTTCCAGCCCCGCGCTTTTCAGAGTCTTTCGTGCCTTTTCCTCTCTCTCTTTTGTGGATATTCCCTGGTAAAGAAGCGGTAAGGTCACGTTGCGCAACGCCGTTGTTCTGGGCAACAAGTTAAATGATTGAAAAACAAAACCGATGCGATTTCGGCGGAGGTCAGAGAGCTGATCGTCTTTAAGTTGGGAAACTTCTTGACCATCCAAGAAATACCGGCCGCTGGTCGGGGTGTCTAAAGCGCCCAAAATGTGCATCAAGGTTGATTTTCCCGATCCGGAAGGCCCGACAATGGCGACAAACTCACCTTCTTCCACTTTAAAAGAAATACCCTTGAGAGCTTCAGTTTCAACATCGCCGTTCTTGTAGATTTTGGTTAGATTTTTGCAGTTAATCATGCGCAGTAAGTAATCATTTGTGTATGCCGGGTAGACAATGACAATTTGAAATTTGAAATTTTCAGTTTGAAATGAATTTGAAGTTACCAAATTTAAAATGGGGTTTAAGGCGCTGCATAAGCATTTCAATTCAAATTTAGTAAATTAAAACTCAATTCAAATTTCAAATTAAAAATTTCAAATTAGCACTCTAGTCTCTCGGCCCGCCTCCTCCGAAAAAGCGGATTCCGCCCCCGCCACCGAATCCTCCCCCGCCTCTGTTTTGCGAACCAGTGGAATTGGTGTTCGTGTTGGAGCTACCGCTAATTGTTTGAGTGACTACCTCGTCTCCCGCTTTGACGCCACTCGTGATTTCAGTGTCGGTGTTGTTGGCTATGCCAATTTCCACGTTCACTTGTTGCGGCGTATTATCGTTATTCAAAACCTCAACGTAATTATTACCTCCCTGGTTTTTTAAGGCGCTGTTGGGAACCGTTATAACATCTTGCTTCACGTCCGTAATTATTGAGGCGGAGACGCTCATTTCCGGTTTGACGCGATTATCCAAACTATCAAAACCGATAGTGACGTTGTAGGTGACTACATTCTGGGTAATAGTGCCGAGCGAGTCTAATTTTTCTACTTTTCCGGTAGTGGTGAAGCCATCAATAGCGTCGAATTTTAGGATGGCTTTTTGCCCAATACTGACGTTGGGAATATCCACTTCATTGACTTGTATTTGGGCCTTCAGGGTGTTTAGGTCGCCGATAATAATGGGAGACAATTTAGTTGTCGTGGTATTGGTTTTACCCAGATCGTCGCCGTTTTTGATGTTCACCTCGTTCACTGTTCCGCTAATCGGAGCGGTGACTTGTCTTTCGCCGGCTTTTGACCGTTGGTTGTCCAAGTCCGATTGGGCAGCCTGTAGAGATTGCTCTGCCGCGGTAACCGATTTCTTGGCGGCGTCTAATTTTTCTTCCATAGCAGTGATTTGTTTGCCGGAATAGCTACCCGGGGTAGTATGATTTTTATGTCTGGCCGAGCTCAGGTCGGCCTTAGCTTGTTTCTCGTTAGCCTCGGCGGATTCCAAAGAACTTTCCGCTTGCTTGAAAGAAGCTTCGGATTTATCCACGCTAACGCTTAAATCTTTATTGATGATGTCAAAGAGAAATTGGTCTTTCTGTACGCCGTCCCCCACCTGTACCGCCAAGTTGGTAACCGTTCCCGTGATCGTCGGGTCCACTGTGGCCGATTGATCGACAATAACATTCCCACTGGCCGAAACCGAAGTGGTCAAAGTCCCTTTCTCTGCTGTCGCGGTGACATATTGGGGTTTACTTTGGCCGGATTTGGATTTCGCGTACCAATAGTAACCGCCGCCAACCAGCAAAACGGCTATAACGATGATCAGATATTTTTTAGACATGTCTTGAGTAAAATTTACCATTTATCATTGGCCGCTGATCGTTCATCTATCATTTTTCATTGGCCATTCATTTACCATTTAAACATTTATCATTTTTAAATCCGGTTCCGAAATGGTAAATGATCCAATGATAAATGAATGGTAAGTGATCAATGGTAAATGATAAATGACTAGTGTTAATTGTTTATTTATTCAAACACCCGGATGATGTCCGCGTTGATCACCCCGTTGTCCCCGGGATTGCCGACCACTACCACTTGATCGTTTTGCTTCAAGTCACCGGTCTTTATATCCTCGCGGCGTTTCTTGATGAGGGTTTTATCGGTTACGGCAACCGTGTTTTCATTACCGTCACGATCTTTGATTACTAGATTGTTATCCGTGATGGAGACAATACTACCGGCTAAGCCGTGGCCGTTGCGAAAATTGCGCCCCTCGAAATCGTGAAAAACCCCTGTCGCTCCCCAGGAGGGTGATCCGGAAAAATTACGCTCGTAATTTTCTCCCCATTTGTAGGAAAAACGGGCCTTTTTAAAACCGACGTGCAAGCCCACTGCGAAGCTCACCAAGGCGATTAGGATCGCGCCAACAACAAGGATTATAATTTTAAAGTGTTTGGATTGATGAAAATCCTTTAATTTTTTGGTGTCCATAGCTATAAATATTTATCATTTAACATTCATTGATCATTTACCATTTATCATTGGCCATTCATTTGCCATTTAAACATTTATCATTAAAATACAGCCCCGCAATGGTAAATGATCAATGAATGTTAAATGATAAATGGTCACGTGTATTTGTGTCGCTCTTTAACGTTCTGTCTCAAGCTCAAGTATAGATTAAAAAATAAAGTTAACGTGAATATTGGCAGCAAAATGGCTACTAGGCTTGAAACCGGCAACGTTTCCAGCAAAGAATAGGAGAACTCTTGCCAGTTGCTCGCGACCATACTCAAGTCAGATCTGATCAGTGAAGCGATCTTCCAGAATTCTGAATCGACGATCACTTGACCGAAAGCATAAGCCGTATAGAAAAAAACTAACAGCGACCCCGCGGATCCTACGCGGGAAAGAAATAGTTCAATCCGCAAACGCCTCTTTCTTTCCGACTCTATTTCGCGCAAAATCGCCGCTCCCAATTTCTCGGGCGGATTTATTTCGATTAAGTTTTTGAAAATCCGGTTTAGTTGATGGCTCATGATTTATAATACGAATTAGTTGGAGACATCGACGCGAAATAGCTTTATTGTTTTTTCATTTGCCACTTGAGTGCTCGCAAAGCTCGCTGATGTTGGCTCTTGACGGTATTGTAGGGCTTCCTTAGAATTTCGGCGATTTCTTTCAAAGAAAAGTCTTCCTTATAGCGCATGACTAAAATAGTTCGGTAGTGAACGGGAATTTTATTCAATACCTCTTCAATGTCTTTCTCCAGATCAAGTTTTTCCAAAATATCGCCAGGCGCGGCGTGATCCCCGTTTTGGCCAAGCGGGAATCTTCCGCCAGCGATATTCTCAATAAAGCTATTCCCTTCCCCGTTCTCGAAAAAGGAGAACGGGATGGTCTTCCTTTTTTTCAAAAAATCGTAGGCGGTGTTTTTGGCAATGGCAAAAATCCAAACCTTAAAAATTTTGGATTGGTCGAAACGGGCTATATTTTTCCAAACTTTGATGAAGGTCTCTTGGGTGAGGTCATCCAAAGCTGCCGAATCACGGGTGATCTGGTATAAAAAATTGTAAATAGGTTTGAGATATCTTTGGAGCAACTGTTCAAAAGCCAAGTCGTCCCCCGCCAGGAATTTTTTAACCAGCCGCTCGTCCTTAACTACGGAATTTTTTTCTTCGTTCTTAATGGTTCGCGCTTAAAAATTTTCAACCGGAGTTTATTTTAAACTAATTTAATTCGCAAGGATTTATTTATTGGCGAATTTTTTGATTGCCTCCAAATGGTAATCGTCAAACAAATTTCCGCCTCCACCTATATCTTCTTCGTTTAAAGATTTTTTCTTGCTTAGTTCCTCAACCCTACCCAAAAACATCTCTCGGGCATATGTCTGGCTAAAATTTTTAGTATCTTCTTTGATGGCTACGATAACATCTTCCAGACTTTTATAAGCAACAGATTTAAACTTTCTTTCTTTCCCTTCTTTCAAAGGACGGATTTTGGAATCTATTTGCTCTATCCAAGCTTTTTCCAGTTGAATTTCTCCTAATCCTTTAGTTGCTTCAGTCCAAGGATGTTTGTCTTCAGACGTTTCTTTTACGTAATTCAAAAACATTTCTATGGCCGACTTATCAATATATTGGCTGATATTTTTTCTGATCGCATCCAGAAGATCGTCAAGAGTACTATAATGAGATTGCTTGATTTTCTTTTCTTTATTTCCATTAATCTTATTTAACTCTGTCTCTATTTCTAATGCTCTTTTTTTACCCAACAGCTCAACCGACTTGTTTCTGTAAAAATCATTCCACGCTTTTTTACCGTCCCCTATATTTTTTAGAGTAATTAAATAGTCTTTTATCAAGGGATACCCAGGATCATACTCGTAATCCTGTTTTATTTTTGAGATCAAGCCATCTATCGGGCTATTTGGTGAGGCACTCTCTTGATGCTGATTATTGTAATTCGGTATGGGGGGCAAGGGAATATCCACTGAGTTTGTGTTTAGGTTATCTTCCGCCAGTCGGGGGGTAAGAAAGGCCGGATAGGGAGAATCCGCTTTCCCCGAGTCAGAATTTATATTTTTTATTTGATAGGTGAAACTTTCTTCTCCGGCCTTGTCGGCCTTACTGTCCAAAGAAGAATTTGCTGTATTTGCTTTTTGATTCTTTTTGTGATTAAAGAGTGCGTTGAAAAGCCACAATGATCCGACAATCCCGATTAGGATAAAAGCTACAATAGCCAAGATCTTCTGGTCCTTACTCAGGCCGCAAATGTAGAACTCTTTTAATTTTTGGCGAATTTGTTTTACGCTTTTCATTTGAGATTATTTAAGGCTATTATAAATTATTTTTTGAGAAATATAATGTTTCTCGGGTGTCGATTTTATTTCTTTGGATTAAACTTAGCTCGAAAAGTGCGTTAAGCGTGGATATTTAAAAATAAAGAACTTACAAGCAACATGTCTTTTTTATCGTTGTTGGCAATTCCACTGATTTTCTTGCTGATTTTATTGGCGGCGGTCTTCGTGTTCGTTGCCTTTTCAGTTATTGTTGGCCGGGGGGCGGTCTATGTGCCAGCCGACCAAGAGGTTGTCCGAAAGATGGTGAAGCTTGCGAATCCAAAACCCGGCGATAAATTTGTGGATCTAGGATCCGGAGATGGTCGGATAGTGATCGCTTTCGCTCGGGCGGGAGCCGAGTCGCACGGCTACGAGGTAAATCCTTTACTCGTCTGGATTTCCCGCCGAAACATCCGGGCAGCTGGACTTACCGGCAAGGCTTTTATCCACGGAAGGAGTTTTTGGAAGCAAGATCTTTCCGGCTTCAATATCGTTGCCGTTTACGGGGTGACTTACATAATGCGGAAGCTCAAAAAAAAACTAAAAAAAGAATCACAATCTGGCAGCCGTCTGGTCTCCTATCTGTTTGAATTTCCGGGCCAACAACCGCTTAAAAAAGAAAAAGGAGTTTATTTGTACAAAATAAAGTAAAGTCGGAGCTTCTCAGGGGCTATCAAAAGCCTCAAAAGCCAAAGTAAAGTCAAGGCACGCTGAATTCTATAAATGAACTACCCCTAGCTCTAACGCTGGGGGTTTCTATCCTGCGGGCTCAAACGCCCGCGGATGCGCTTGGGTCCTAGAACGGAAGTTTGGGCATTTCCTTTTTGTATCTGTCTTGGTTGGCAATATATTTCCGTAGTGCGAATTCGTTGATGCCGATCGTTGAGACGAAATATCCCCTGGTCCACAGCGGACCTTTGGGGAACTTGCTCTTGATTTTCTTCTTGATCCAACTTGATGATTTGCTCTTGAGAATGCCTATGGAATACGATACTGAATGCTTGGGCGGGATCGTGACGTAGAGGTGGATATGTTCATCCCCAACGTGCCAAGCCAGAATTTTAAACCCTTTCCATCTCGCGATGGACCGCGTTAGTTCATTTAAAAATCTTACCCAAAGGGTTATCGTTGGTTCATTTAAAAATCTTACTGAAGGGTTTTCTTAATTCGGGCTACTTTTTCCCTGATTTCTTCCTGCAATTTGATAGGG
>Ga0172371_10000766_pt1 | contig 50711 bp, 39 predicted proteins | sample Lak12m_FD_114543 | JGI IMG/M metagenome (GOLD analysis project Ga0172371, IMG submission 114543) | Freshwater microbial communities from Kabuno Bay, South-Kivu, Congo - kab_022012_12m | ecosystem: Environmental > Aquatic > Freshwater > Lake | place: Democratic Republic of the Congo: South-Kivu... | reverse complement strand
GATGTCGTCGTCGATGAAACGTTCTGACCGCTACCGCAAACTGAAGGCAGCCGGTGCTTCCGACGATTCAATCAGGCTTTCGTTCACCACAAAGGTGCCCATGAAACTTTTCTCGTGGAAAGGTGATATTGATACCATAATGAGCCCCTGGGATTCAATACGTTACTGTAAATTTTATCTGCAGGCCGGGTTGATGTCCATTGAGCCGCAATCGGGTTTTGTTCGCGCCTATGTTGGCGGCATCAACTATAGTCATTTCCAGTACGATCATGTTAAAATGGCCCGCCGCCAGGTAGGTTCAACCTTTAAACCTTTCGTGTATACGCTCGCCATGCAGGAAGGCGACTTTTCGCCCTGCACCAAAATCGCCAATATTCAGTACAGCATCGATTTGCCCGAAGGCGGCAAATGGGAACCACGCAACGCCAATAATTATAAAAAAGGAGAAATGGTTACCCTTAAGGAAGCTCTGGCCAACTCCATCAACTGGATATCAGCATTTCTGATAAAGCACTATTCGCCTATGGCAGTGATAAAAATTGCACGCAAAATGGGAGTAACCAGCCCTATTGATGCAGTGCCGTCTATTTCGCTGGGCACGCCCGATCTCACCCTTTACGAGATGACCGGAGCCATGAACACCTATGCCGATAAAGGCGTTTATATTGAACCGCAAATGGTTACCCGTATCGAAGACAAAAATGGCAATGTGATAGGCCGGTTTGTACCGCGCCAGGAAGAAGCTATGAGCGAAGAAACCGCCTACCTCATGCTTTCGCTGATGAAAGGCGTGGTTGAAAGCGGAACCGGTGTACGCCTGCGCTACAAATACGGGCTTAATTATCCCATTGCCGGCAAAACCGGTACTACCCAGAATAACTCCGATGGCTGGTTTATGGGCCTTACCCCCGACCTGGTTACCGGCGTGTGGGTGGGTGGCGAGGATCGCAGCATCCACTTCCGCACCATTACCCTCGGGCAAGGCGCCAATATGGCGTTGCCAATTTGGGCACTGTATATGAAAAGGATATATGCCGATCCCAAACTCGACATTTCAACCGGCGATTTTGAAGCGCCATCAAATCCCTTATCGGTCGAAACAGATTGTGCCAAATACGAAGAAAAACAAAAACGAAACAATAGCAATAAATACAGCAAAGACGATTTTTGACCTTTAAACATCCAACCTCCTTATGCAGGAAACACCATCCTTAAGGCCAGAAAACAGATTTAAGCAGGCAATGGCTGCATCTGTCAAAAACCTATCAAAAATTACCCTCTGGCTTTTGTTTGCCGGCGTTTGCATTTACAATATACAGAATCAGGACTGGAACAATCCGATTAGGCTGATAAAAGATGATGTACAATACTATTACATTTATACTTCTGCTGTTGTTGTATATAATGACATCGATCTTAACAGGGTTTACAACAAAGTTCCCGGTTATGAGCGAAGAGAATTATGGCTAGGGCACGACAAAAAAACAGGTAGAGCTTATTCTAAAATGTCGATGGGAGTGGCATTGTGCTATGCTCCATTTACTGCTTTATCTCATTATGTTTTGGTACCACTTTTAGGTGGTGAAAATGATGGTTATTCCCCGCCTTATAAGTTGGGATTGCTCATTAGTGCGATGGCGTTTTTTCTAATTGGCCTTCTGAACTTACGAAAGTTATTGTTATCCCATTTTTCTGAAATTACAACAGCACTTACTCTTGTAATAATAGCTTTTGGAACAAATATAACCTGGTACGTGTCTTCGGAAGCAACAATGTCTCATATTTATAGTTTCTCTCTCATAGTAGTTTATTACAGGCTATTACAAAAATGGCTAACTACCCCAACAATCAAAACTACCATATTTCTTGGAGCAATATTCGGCCTGATTGTTTTGATTAGACCAACTAATCTTTTATTCGTGATCCTGTTCTTCATCTCTGATAACTTTATTTTGCGCTTGAAATTTTTACTTCGCAATTCATCAAAAATAGGGTTAATGATCTTATTATTTCTTATTGTGTGGAGCCCTCAGTTTGCGTTCTGGAAATATGTGAGCGGCCACTGGTTCCTATACACATATAACAAAGAAGGCTTTTTCTGGGGTAATCCACAGATTATCAGTAGCCTGTTTAGCTATCGGAAAGGATGGCTCGTTTACACACCTCTGATGACATTAACTTTTTTGGGGCTGATCTTACTTTGGAGACAAAACAAAGTAATGCTTTGGCAGGTATTCTGGCTGTTAGTTTTAATGATCTATATTAACTCTTCATGGTGGTGCTGGTGGTTTGGTGGGAGCTATGGCAATCGGGCTTACATTGACGGTTATGGTATTTTTGCATTATCAATAGGAGCGTTTATTGGTTTTGTGCAAAAAATAAAGCCTAAAGTAGTATGCTGGATAACATTTATACTTATTTCAGTCTTTATCTCACTTAACCTGTTTCAAACATGGCAATATCGTATGGGATTAATCCATTACGTATCCAATACGAAAGAATCATACTGGAAAAATTTCTTAAAAACTAAAACTAATGACTCCTATTACTCGCTTCTTGTAAATCCCGACCATTCAGCTGGTGTTCTAGGAATTTACTATCCTGCCAGTGAATTAAATTGGGGGCAAAAGAAACAGTTTCTAAATAATGCGATTAAGAATGAAAAGTATTTCTTGCAATATTATAAACGCTTGGCGCTCAATAACACTTCATTTTTAAATGGAATTCAAAATAACCGTTTACCCGTCGATAAAGATTCTCTTGCCGTAATTTGGGCGAAAGATCGATATGAAAAAATGAAAAGTCATTATTAAGGCAACACTTCATTTTCTTAATGTAAATTTATTACCTTTTTAACATTTTAAAATGTAATGGCATGAAGCGCAAAAACAAAATATTTAACAGTAAGTGGCTTTTTATTGTATTTATAGTTCTTAATATTCTGCCCGTCTTTTTTACATATTTCACAGCTTCGCTTGATGGCCCCCAGCATTTATATGTTTCGAATATTATAGCACAGATAATTGAAGGCAATGGAACATTTCAGCAATTTTTTATTCTAAATCCCCCTATTATCGGGAATGTTTTAGGAAACTATATCATTGCATTACTCAACATTTTTTTCAGCGCATGGCTTTCTGAAAAATTATTCATTATCCTTTATCTAGTTTTATTTGTTACAGGTTTCCGCTATCTGGTTATATCAATTAATGGTAAAGCAGGACTAGTATCATACCTTATTTTCCCTTTCAGTTACCACGCTTTATTTATGCTCGGTTATTACAACTTCTCTTTGGCAATTGCATTACTATTTTTTGCTTTAGGATATTGGGTAAGAATCAGTCAACATCTGACAAAATCAAAATTATTTAAACTTTTAGCACTCTTTACATTGATATATTATGCTCATATGTTTGTATTTGCGGTATTGCTTTTCTTAATTGGACTTACTAATTCTATTGACTTCATTAGCGATTTGATCAATAAGAAACCAAATGCTTTTAAGGCTTTTTATCCTAAAGTGCTCTTTCTTTTGGCATCAGCATTGCCAGGCATTCTTCTTTCTATTTTATATATTGCCAGAATTCCAAATACCTCATCGGTTAGGATAAATGGCACAATAGAAGAAAGATTGTTGGCCCTTTTTAACATGGATTTTTTGATAGGATATGACCATAAATCAGAAGCATTTTTCACCAAGGGATATTTATTCCTGATTATTATAATTGGAATATTTATCCTAACTGAACGCGCAATTTTGCAATTCCGCTCCAGAATAAGTGATGGTCCTAAAGAATCAGAAAAAACAATAATGAAAGATAGCTGGCTAATAATTTTTGTCATTTTATTTGGTATTTACATCGTTGCGCCTTCTTTTATGAGCATACCGGTGAGAATAGGATTGTTTATGATTCTGGTTTTTATTCTTTGGATTTCAGTGGCGAACACATCACCTGTTATAGAAGTAATTACTTTAGTTACGATACTTTATCTCAGTATTTCATTAAAATTAATCCATTTACAATTTCTTGTTCCCCTGGATAAGACAATTAAGGAGATTCATCTTTGTGAACATGCATTGTCTGAGAATACAACAATCCTTACTGCCAATTATGAAAACAATTGGATAATGTATCATTTTGATAACTATATTGGAACTGAGAAGCCACTAATTAATATAAAAAGCCCAATTGTTTCCTCATTATTTTCGGTAAATTGGAATAAGAATACAAAACCCTTCCTATTTGTTGGAGCCAAAAATGCAGCATTTTATGCCCCTGTTGAAAATACTCCTTTCGATAAAACAGTTAGCATAGCAGAGTATGTTATTATTATTGGGTACCAAAACTTTATCAACTCGAAAAGCGATGAAATGCTGAAAGAAGTATTGGATCGCGATTACAAGAATATCTATGTATCTCCATCTCAAAGAATAGCATTATATAAATTATCCATTTCCGAAAATATTTATAAATATAAATTATTTATTCAAAATAGCCCATCTGCCATAAAAAACATAAAAGACAAAGCGCTTGATTGTAGGATTCCTTACAAAACTGTCCTGCAGAGAGACGCACTTTGGCTTTATGATCAAGCTAAAGTAGAATAAAAATCAAAAAGGCAGGCATATAGGATGCCTGCCTTTTTGATAATAAGCTAAAAATTAATATTCAAAAGTGATTTTTAAATCGTCAAGATACATAAGCTTCTTACCACTATACCCAAATATCTTTATCTGGTACTCAGGTTTTATAGGCAAATCAATAGTAAAATAAGCTGTAAATTCATTCCACTGATTTGTTGCAGGATTAACTGTATTCAAATTGAATGCTTTCCACAAAACTGAAACATTGTTTTCATTGATATCCATTACAATACTGGCTTTGGGATTTGGTTCTGCAAAATAGTACCAGCCATTCACTACAACCCTTACCGGAAGTTTTTGATTTATATTTTCAAATCGCTCTCTGTAGGTATAGGAGTAGAGCGCCTGATCATCAATTCGTGAAGCAAATTCACCTGAATGTGCTTTGGGGTCATCCATCTTTACAACGGTTACTTCGTTTATCCATGAAGGCACCATGGAGAAAGCGTTCTCCATATTATTTTCAATCACCGTTTCATTTTGCTTTGTTACACGATTATTATCCTGTTGCGCTGATTCACCAGGAGCATTTGTGGTATTAGAGCAGCTTACGGCAAAAACAGCCGCAATTGAAAAAAGGACAATCTTTCTCATATTTATATGATTTTAAATTTGGTGAGCAAAAGTACAATATTTCCCAGTGCATTTTTATGCCGCTAATTGAAATATTTTATCCCAAAACGCCTTAACACCCGGTTAAGTAATGAATAACCAATCTACCTCAAAATTCGCGTAAAATGGATACTTAAATCCTACAAAAAACTATTTCTTAACATTTCTAATATCTAGTGTCCCATTAAAATAGGGACGCTATTAAAAATTAAACAAATTTGGCTCATTAAGCCTAAAACGTTCTTTGTCATTTTATAATTGATTATTCGTTAGTTTGTCAGTATCGATAGACTGAAGCCACCAATAGCCTGTCAAATAAAGAATCCAAGTATCTTCTGTTTAATTTGTAAGTGAATTCATTAAGATAACTTTGAAGAAATTCACCATTTATCTTGTGATGGATTCCGAGCAGAGTTCGCTTGGCATTGCTAATGGCAATATGACCCCATTTCAGCGTTTCAACGGTTGTGTGTCTTGATGACTTTTCAGCGATATGCACCTCGATGTAGTTTTCCATTCCCAAATAGCTCGTGCTCTTATCAGTAAAAATTACTGAATTTAAGTCAATGGAACCTTCAATAATTTCCCGAATAAGTTCTGATTTGTGGTTCTCGAGTGCAAACATTTTAAAATACCTGCACTGATTGGAAACAACTCCCGTCGAAATATCTTCCAGTGGTACGGATTCAGCCATTACAGCGACATTAACTTTCCGCTGGCTGCCTCTGCCTCTCTTTAAATTTTGTTTGGTGTTTTGCGGAACAGTCTGTTCAAAATATCCTTCATCAAATTCAATCATATCAGACAGACGGTAAAGCGCTTCGCGTTTGCCCATGATGCCGCGCAATCGGTGCATAACGCTCCAAATTGTGGCATAACGCTTATGACCAATCTGACGTTGTAATTCGCAGGCTGAGATCCCTTTCTTTGTGCTCGTCATGAATAACATGATTATAAACCAGGTGCGATACGGAAGTCGTGAGTTTTCCATAACAGTTCCACTTCTAAGGGTTGTCCTGAATCCACATTCTGAGCACTGAAATTGCCATTTTGAGCTTAACCAGTACTGTCTGGTTCCGCCACATTTCTTACAGGTCACACCTTCTTTCATCCGAATGTCACGAAAATGTGCCTTACACCGATTCTCATCCGAAAATGATTCCATAAACCCCAGTAACTTCGTCGTTATCCTATTTTTTTGACAATTTCTATCAAAGTGGTAAATGAGCGAATAATCAATTTTTTTTACAAATAAAGAATCAAGCAAGCTTAAACCGGCCTGAAATAATCAATTTACCGGCATTCAAAAACCAACGTATACCTTTAATAACACTATTTACGAAATAAAGTAAAATTTTTCGACATAAATTCCTTTACAGTAGTTACAAATACAAAAAACTTATATAAAGTTTAAATGAAAACCCTCATCCACCAAAAACCTTTATTATGTTCGCAACGCTCAAATATCCGGTAATGGGACTCGTAAAAGTCAGGCTAATTGTTAAAAAAGGATACAAATGGCTCGCAGAACTTGTTGGCGCCGATCTTCAGATAGAAGTATATGAAGATGATTTTGTGATAGATTCGCAAAAATGATCTGCTACTAAATTATTTTCCATTTAACAACGCGACATCTTCCTTCCCGGAAGCTAATGCATATGTATTGATAGATTTGCTTTTACATAAATTTTACATTTCCTTTTAATGGCATCCTGAATCAGGATAATTACGCTCAGGTGCTATATCTTTAGAGCAATATTCAAGCAACGGTCACATAAACTGCCGGGTAAGGTAAAAGTGCTTAATTTTGTATAAAATGTAAAAGTATGATTCAGGCGAACGGCATAAATAAAGCATACGGCTCACTGCAGGTTCTTAAAAACTTATCAATTCAAATCAGTAAGGGTGAAATAGTTTCAATTACCGGAGCTTCGGGTGCAGGAAAATCAACACTTCTCCACATTTTAAGCACACTTGACAAACCAGATTCAGGCAAGGTTTTACTGGATGGAATTGAAACAACGCAATTGAACGACAAAAAACTTGCCGCATTTCGCAACCTCAGAATTGGCTTTGTTTTTCAGTTTCATCATTTACTACCTGAGTTTACAGCCCTTGAAAATGTGTGTATACCTGCTTACATTGCCCGGAAATCGCGCAAGGAAGCTGAGATAAAGGCGCTGGATTTACTCTCATTTCTGGGATTATCCGATAGGGCATCGCACAAGCCTTCCGAGTTATCGGGGGGCGAACAGCAGCGGGTAGCCATAGCCCGGGCGCTTATAAATAATCCGGCCGTGCTGATGGCCGATGAACCTTCAGGTAATCTCGATTCAGAAAATGCGCGCCATTTGCACCACCTATTCTTTGATCTCAGGAAAGAACTCAGCCAAACAATTGTGATTGTTACACACAACATTGAGCTTGCTCAAATGTCGGACCGTCGTTTGGTTATGAAAGATGGCATTATTGTTACCTGAAACGTAAAGTTTTCAGGAAAATAATAAGGTGAGAAGACCGTTATCACTTAGAAAATTTCTTTTCAACAAATAATGATTGTGTCAATGTTGTCGAAATTATTGCAACTGTTTGAATTGCCCAAAATAGGTTTCATTTTACCCGTTTTTTTGCTAATGATCAATGCAAGCCATTTGTTTGCTCAGTCAGCAGGAACATTGAATCAGAGTAAACTTGAACAATTTGAGGATGCCATTCTGAAAGGTGAAGATTTTCTCAAAAAACAGGATTATCCGAATGCTAAAGCCCATTATAAGAAAGCGCTGGAGATTGATCCCACAGCAAAATATCCTAAAGACAAACTTGCAATAATCCGTAAATTCTACACCGACCCGGCTGATGAGCAGTGTTTTGACCAGGCTATGAAATCGGGTGATGTTGCTTTTGCTGCCGGGAAATTTGATGAAGCCGGCAGTCAGTATGAAATTGCCCTGAATGTTAAGCCCGACGACAAAGAAGCCCGCGATAAACTGTCTTCCGCCCGCGAAAAGGATCAGATTTCGAAGGAGGCTTTAAAAAACTACAATAATAATATACAGTCGGCTGACAAACTTTACACAGCTGGCGATATGGCCGGGGCACGATTGAAATATCAGGCAGCGGCGGATGCAATGCCCGGGCAAACCTATGCATTAAGCAGAATAAAGGAAATTGATTCAAAAGCTGTAGCAGATAAAACATTGAGAGAAAATTACGAAAAAGCCCTTGCTGAAGGTGATGAAGCTTACATGAACCGCGATTTTACATCAGCAAAGCTGAAATATGAATATGCACAATCGCTCAAACCCGGCGAAAATTATCCTAAAAGCATGCTCGAAAGAGTTGCACAGGGAATGGCAGAAATGAAAGATCAAAAGGCCAGTTACAATGCCATTATCGCCGGAGCCGACAAACTTTTTGCGTCTGATTCGTACCATGAGGCTGCACAGGCATATCAAAGTGCTTTGAAACTGTTTCCTGCTGAATCGTATCCAAAAGCCCAGCTTGATAAAATCAATGGATTACTCAGGCAAAAACGGCAACTCGATGAGGAATATGAAAGCATAGTTACCAATGCCGACAAATTATTGAATAACAAACAATTATCCGAAGCAAAACTAGAATATCAAAGAGCAAACAACCTGAAACCGGAAGAAGCATACCCTAAACAAAAAATTGAAGAAATCGCTGCCATGCTGCTCGCTTTGAAAGAGGAAGATCGCATTAAAGCATACCAAAAATCCATACAGGAAGCTGACGAACTTGCCAGGAACAACAATATTGAAACTGCGCTCGAAAAATATCAGGATGCCATCCAGATAAAGAACGATGAATCCTATCCCCGACAGCGTATCGATGAACTCAACAAAATGCTCGAAACGCAAAAAGAACAGCGTATGGCTTACAATAAAGCGCTGGCAGAAGGCGATGCGAAATACGGCGAGAAAAAATATGAAGAAGCAATAACCCTTTATCAGAAAGCCCTCACTTTTGTACCTGGAGAACCATATCCACAACAGCAAATAAAAACAGCTCAACAGGCTATTGATGCCAACCATAAGAATGAGGACAGTTACTCAAAACTTATTGCCAATGCTGATAAGCTTTACAATGATGGTGAACTTGAACCGGCCATGGAAAATTACAATGCTGCACTAAGCATAAAACCTGGAAATGAGTACCCTAAAGCGCAAATTGAAAAAATAAATGATTTGCTTAAAAAACTTAGGCAGGACGATGAACAGTATCAAAAGTATCTGACTGAAGCTGATTTACAGTTTGGCAATAATCAATATGATGCTGCTCGGGTATCTTACCAGAAAGCTTCAGCCATAAAGCCTGACGAGCCCTATATAAAGCAGAAGTTAAGTGAAATTGACAAGGCCAATAAAGAAATTGCTCAAAACAAAGCAGCCTATCAAAGTTTTGTAACCCAGGCTGATAATTCCTTTAAATCGGGAGAATTGACCGGAGCCGCAGAAAACTATCGCAAAGCCTTACTTATCTTGCCTGGTGAAACCTATCCTCAGCAAAAGCTGAATGAAATTGAGCAGTTAATAGCCAACCGCAAATCGCTTGAAGAAAACTACAATAATTACATTGAGCAGGGCAATCAACTTGCACTTGAGAATAAGACAGTTGAAGCGATTCCGGCGTATAGAAAGGCATTGAATTTAAAGCCCGATGAAAAATATCCAGCTGAACAGATTGACCTTTTAAATGCGATTATTGCAAAGCAAAAGAGCATAGACGACAGCTATACTGCAGTTGTTACTAAAGCCGACGAACTGTTTAAGGCGGGAAACTACACAGAAGCAACAAAAAGCTATAAAGAAGCTGCATCAATTAAACCATCCGAACTATATCCGGCTCAACAGATTTCAAAGATTGAATCCATCGTAAAAATGCAGAAGGATGCAGCCGAAAATTACCTGCGTCTTATTGCTCAGGCCGATAAAGAAGCTGTTGCAAACGACCTTGAAAAAGCAATATTCACCTACCAGCAGGCGTCACAGATTAAGCCTGATGAATTATATCCTAGAGAACAGATTCAAAAATTAAACGATAAAATCTCTGCGAAGGCATCAAGTGACAAGGCCTACAATGAGGCGATTGCTGAAGCCGACGGTAAATTTGCCAATGCCGAATATTCACCTGCGCTCGAAGCCTATCAACTGGCAGCAAGTATTCAACCCGAATCAGTATATGCTTCGGACCAGATAAAAATTACCGAATACAAAATTGCAGAAGCCAGCCTGCAAGAACAAAAGTACCAGCAACTCATTGTTGACGGAGATGCCTTTTTTGCCGCATCTGAACTTGAAAAAGGACGCACAGCTTATAATGCTGCACTTACCATTAAGCCAGGGCAAACGTATCCGGCGCAAAAAATAGCTGAAATTGATGCAATGCTAGAAAAGCAAAGATCCATAACCGATCAGGAGTACAATGATAAAATTGCATCGGCCGATCGATTGTTCAACCTTAAAGATTATACAAGCGCAATAAAGGATTATGAAAAAGCTACAGCTTTAAAGCCTGCTGAAAACTATCCAAAGGACAAACTCCTGGAAATCAATACCATTTTAATGGAGCGTTCACGAAATCAGCTTGAGGCTTACAACAAACTGATTTTAAATGCAGATCAGTTTTACCAGCAAAAAATTTATGATCAGGCGATTGATGCTTATGCTGAAGCCCAGCTGGCCAGGCCCGATGAGGCATACCCACGTGAAATGATTATCAAAATCAGGAAGTACATGGAAGATCATGCGATGGTAAATCTTATTTCTGAGCCGGTTGTAATATCCAGGGATACTGAGAAGAAAATTAAATTCAGCCCGATAGACATTCGCCTGCGCAAAAACAACTACATCATATTGGAAGCGCGCAAAACCGCAGAACCAGAGCCCAAGGTATATCTGAATTATGGTGCAGATGGCCAGAAAAACGGAGGAATTGTACTTAAAAGCATCAGATCAGAAGAAACCGGCGATTATATGGTAAGGGTAAGTATGCAAGATCGGTGGTATAGGTACGACAACAATTGGATTAGCATTTATGCCGAAGGGGCTGATGTTGAAATTTCATCGATGCAGATTGCCCAGGGAGATTAGCAGTTTCGAGCTAATAATAAATACACTTATTTCACACTTCACTTAGCAATTGGTTTCAAGTCTGAAATCAATGTACTGTTTATCAAAACTATATAACCAATTTGGAGCTTAAATTCAAACGATAAAACAAGCACTTAAAGTTCGAAAAAATTATTGACATTTGCAGCTGAACGAAAGATCACAACTGCAATATGGAGAAATACTTCGAACCCTTCCGTAAAAATACCGTTGGTTACGACCTTGAATATGATGCCCCTTACGGTAAACAAAAACTTATTTATGCCGACTGGATTGCAAGTGGGAGGCTTTACAGGCCAATTGAGCAAAAGCTTACCGATGCAATAGGGCCATTTATTGGAAACACCCATACTGAAACCTGCGAAACCGGCAGCAGCATGACCCTTGCCTACCATGAAGCCCACCGTCTCATCAAAAAGCATGTAAAGGCTGGACCTGAGGATGTAATTATTACTGCGGGTTTCGGAATGACCGGGGTTATTGTTAAGTTCCAAAGAATGCTGGGGTTGAAAAGTTGCGGACACCTTACTGATAATAAATGTCTTAAAGAGAAAGAGCGCCCGGTGGTTTTCGTTACACACATGGAGCATCACAGCAATCATACCAGTTGGTTTGAAACTATGAGCGATGTTGTGGTATTGGCCCCTGATAAAGACTTACTGGTTGACCCTGATGAACTCACGAGGCAGCTTGAGAAATACCACGACAGACCTTTTAAAATTGGAGCATTTACAGCTTGTTCAAATGTAACCGGCATTAGCACGCCCTATCATCGGCTGGCCAGAATCATGCACGAACACGGGGGCTATTGTTTTGTCGATTTTGCAGCTTCGGCACCTTATGCTGATATCAACATGCATCCCGATGACCCGCTTGAAAAACTTGATGCAGTTTTATTTTCTCCGCACAAATTTCTGGGTGGGCCGGGATCGTCAGGTGTATTGATTTTTGATCGCTCTATGTACCACAGCCGCACCCCTGATCAGCCCGGCGGAGGCACCGTTGACTGGACGAATCCCTGGGGCGAATACAAATATGTTGATGATATCGAATCGCGCGAAGATGGAGGGACGCCGGGATTTATACAGGCCATACGTACCGCACTTTGTATTGGACTAAAAGAAAAAATGGGTGTTGCACAGATCGAAGCCCGCGAGAAAACATTGCTTGAAAAAGCGTTCAAAGGATTTGACTCAATTAAAGGTGTAAATGTTCTCGCTGATAAACAACGTAACCGGTTGGGTGTAATTTCGTTCTATTTTATTGATATCCATTACAATCTGGTTGTTAAAATGCTCAGCGACCGGTTTGGAGTACAGGTAAGAGGTGGGTGTGCATGTGCAGGCACTTACGGCCATTATCTGCTTGATGTTAGTTACGAACACTCAAAAACCATCACTGAACTCATAAATCACGGCGACTTATCTCAAAAACCCGGATGGGTAAGATTATCTCTCCATCCAACAATGACAGATTATGAGCTCTACACAATTCTGCATGCTATTGAAGAAATAAGCAAACATCATAAAACCTGGGTTTCAGATTATGCTTACAACAAGCATACCAACGAGTTCAGGAATATCCGGGAAGGAAGTAGCCTGCAAACCAGAATAAATGATTGGTACACGCTTTAGTTTAACGTATAAAAAAAGCTAATGGCTATTATCAGCTTTGAACAACGTAATCAGCGTAATTTCAGGAAGAATCCCAACCCGGCCGGGATAACCAATATGGCCTAGCCCGCGGTTTACATAAAGATAACTGGTTGTTTTAAAACCTGATTTGGCCGAATAAAGTCCTGCCCATTCCTTGTAAAGATATTCTGACGGGCTCCAATCAATTCCAAACATTTCAATACCAAGTTGCATTCCATGGGTATGACCCGAAAGGGTCAGGTTAAAAAACGGGTATTTTTCATGTACTTCAGCATCCCAGTGCGTGGGATCATGAGATAACAGAATATTTAAATCAGCCGGTTTCTGCCCTTTTAAGGTTGCCACCATATCACCATATTTATAAAATCGTGGGGTTGCACTCCAGTTTTCAATCCCAGCAAGCAGCAGCGAAGCCGTATCACGGGTAATCCGCACCGATTCATTTTTAAGCAACTTCCATCCCACTGACTTATAAAATTGGTCAAGTTGCTTCATGTTTTTCTGTTTTGATGCTGCATCAGGCCAGTGGGTGTAATCGCCGTAATCGTGGTTACCCAGAATGGCATAAACCCCCAGCGGGGCTTTAAGCATCATTAACTCGGGTGTAAATCGCAACGCTTCATCAGAACTGTAATTTACCAAATCGCCGGTGAAAACAATTAAATCTGGTTCAAGCGCCATAACTTCCTTCATGGCGCGCTCAAACGGCTGTTCAGAAGCCCAGCTTCCCAAATGTATATCGGAGAGCTGAACAATCCGAAGTCCTTCAAATTGCGATGGCAGATTGCTGATGCGCAGACTAACCTCGTGTACCCTGAAGTTATAGACCCAGAATATCATTCCGGCTAAAAGTAAAAGCAATGTAGCTGAAGCCATTACATAGCCCAATCTTCTGAAAATACAGTTGATTCTCCAAGTTAAGCCCCGCTTTTGTTTAAAAAAACTACCAACCATCCTGAATAAATACGATGGAACAAAAAAAGCAAGAAGAACGACCTGGGATAATAACAGCACCAGAGCTATTCCGGGAAGGTAAATGCGGGGCCATTCGCTCCATTTTTGCAAGGGAAGTATCGCACTGGCCGTTAAAAAGATGATGAACAATAGCATCGGCAGCCACCATAAAACTGATAAAGTCAATCTGAAAGTTGAAGATCGTTTTCGGATGTCGCTCAGGATATCGAGATAAATAAACCATTCAAGCAGAAATAAAAAACCAAGTGCAGGTACCCTGCCGGCATATTGCGGAAGAGCTGTATGCATCAGAAAATATAACGCAACTATAATCAGTAAAACAATTGCGGGAATAATGAGCAAATTTCGCTTTCGACCAGATGCTGTCATGTAACAGAATGGTTTTATTCAGGTTTTAAACATACTGAATCAGAATATGTTTAAAGCCCCTTGGCGTATATTTACCAGTTAAATTTTTTTAGGGTGCAAAAGATAAAACAGCTATTTCAAGGTTCCCGTAAACACTAGTCTTTCATTTGTTTTTGTAGTTTTACCTGCTCAGCTTCGCGCATCTGCAACACCTGGAGGTAAGCCCGGGCCTTGCGGTTTCCACATTCCTTCCACGATTTTTGAGCCCATTCAATGGCTATTGGCAAATTGCCATCAACCTCTGAAGCAAGCGCCATATTATAACAGGCTCTTCCTGAGATTTTTGTATCTGTATCCTTCACATACTTTTTCCAGATAGGTATAGCATCGTCCCAATCGCCCGATTTAACAAATTTTGAAGCTATTTTAAAATCATCGTTTGCTTTCCGGTAGTATTCACGTGATTCAAGCACCCATGAAGGAGAAATTCGTCTTGCATACTGTTTTCCTGAAAAGAAACCTGATTCATTGATTGCCCTTCGTTTTGAAGGCAATTTCGAAACAGCATTTTCTTTTGAGTCACCGGTTTCCTTCCAATGCATGCGGTCGGTAAACACGTTACGGTCAATAATCCTGTCGGTCTCAGGGCTATAGACTGTCCAGCCTGAGCTTACATTCAAGCGCAGATCGGCATAATACTCTTTAACAACAACTTTCTGCTTATTAATAATCTTCTCAACATCAGCCGATGAATTGGCTAGTTCAACATCAGAATCAAAGGTTTCGAGTGCTACAATGGCATCAACCCTAAAACGGTCGCATAGTTCATTGATCTGACCAGATTCTAGAAATTCAGGCCATTGGCGGGTTCCTGTACCTCTGAGGTCAACACCATCAATAATTACCGCTGTAAATCTGGGGCCATCATTGAGCCCTGACGACAACCCCCTTAAACATTCAAGTGAGCCTTCGCGATCAGCGCCAATCGATTCACCCGTAATAAATCCTTCCAGTACATTATTAAATCCCTGGCCTTTGGCTGGCAGTGACCTGTTAATGAGGCCAACCTGCTTTATTGACGACGGAAAAGTAATTTCAGCTGGATGCAGAATCTGCATCTGATGCGTTGCTGTACTGCAAGAAGCAAGAAAAACAGTGGTTACTAACAAAGTTAATGGAAGGCGTAGAATCCGTTTCATAAAGTTGAATTTTCGCTGGATAAATCATAAATTATGCCAAAACATCACCGGCTATCAATTGAGTATTCCTGATTAAAAAGCCGGTAAACAGAGTGATTATAAGCAAAGCAGGCTTCCTGTTTACCAGGAAGCCTGCTTTTTTGTCGGGGTGAATGGATTCGAACCATCGACCCCCTGGTCCCAAACCAGGTGCGCTAACCGGACTGCGCTACACCCCGAACTTTAAAAGTTTTTCAATCTCTGCGGTGAAGGGGGGATTCGAACCCCCGGTACCGTTTCCAGTACGACAGTTTAGCAAACTGTTGGTTTAAGCCACTCACCCACCTCACCAAATGGGAGTGCAAATTTACAAATCCATTTTTGATTCGCAAATATTTATTTGCATGAACCTTTAAATTTATTCAATCTTCGCATATTCATAAAGGCAGAAGCTATTTGCGGTACAAAAAAAGCAACCCCCCAGGTTGCTTTTATACTTGTTTTGCAGGTATGTTCAGGAAGATTTAGCCATTTCTTTAGGAACGCCCGGACCGAGTACTTTGCCAAGTTTTTCAAGAAAAAGGTGCTTATCAATGGGTTTTGAGATATAATCCGAACAACCTGATTCGTAGCAAAGCTGAACCTCATTATCGTGAACAAATGCTGTTTGTGCAATAACCGGCAGATCGGGCAGAATACTATGAATAGCTACTGTTGCATCAAAACCATTAATGCCCGGCATGTTGATATCCATGAGAACAACATCAATTTCCTTGTGTTCTCTTACCAAATTGATTGCTTCCTGACCTGATGGAGCCCAGAGAACAATAGCCTGAGTATTGCGAAGTATGGTTTTCAGATATAAAAAGCTACAGTCGGTATCTTCAGCAATCAGAATAGTTTTTCCGCTCCAGTTATATACTTTAGGCTGAACAGGATTGGAAAAATTCGTAAACATCAGATCGTTCATTCAATTTTTAGTTTAATGAGTGCTTTTGTTAGTGCAATTCACTCATTTATCATTCAAATTCAGAAAAGTAACACTCAAATAGAAAAAAAATTTACACTTTCTGGCTTTTTAACTCCATTTGCGCTTCCTCATTTTTATATACTTTTTCATACCTTTGCAAACCGAAAGCAGAGTAATAAAACATCATATCGCTGTTTATCAAAAACTTAGTTCTTTTTTTACTGGTCCGGTAGCTCAGTTGGATAGAGCAGCAGCCTTCTAAGCTGCGGGTCGTGGGTTCGAATCCCGCCCGGATCACTCTTTTTCCTGCCATTAAACACACAAGGAAACCAACCTGTTACAAAGCGAAATTCTTCGTTTTCCATACGCCAATCCTTAAAACTTCATCCATTTATACTCTCATCGTACTTTGCATCAGGTAGTAAAGTAGTTCAACTATCCTTATCAAATATACGAACTTAATTATTTTGCAGCTATTTTTTTTGGCTCACTTTCTTCAAGCATATTTTTGTTTCATCAAAGCAAATTCATCGGCAAATTGTTTATCAACAATTGAAGTTCATAACATGATACCTGCATATGTTAAAGCTCAGACCTAAGGCTGTAAATTTACATTCTGTACAAATTATGTTAAAACTCAGTAAATATTGTTGTTGAGCATTTATAAAAGAATCTCCACAATGCAATATTTCAGCGCCTTAATGGTGATGTTTAAGCATGATCAGACCAACATAGAAAATTATGTTCAATTACACCAGGGCTAAACTCATACTTGAGGATGGCACTTCATTTACAGGAAGTTCGTTTGGATATGAAAAATCAGTAGCCGGCGAAGTCGTTTTTAATACTTCCATGACCGGCTACCCCGAAAGCCTGACAGATCCTTCCTATGCAGGACAACTTCTTGTAGCTACCTATCCGCTAATCGGCAATTACGGAGTTCCGGACGAAACCATCATTGAAGATCTGCCGGTAAACTTTGAATCTGACGCAATTCAGGTTACTGCCCTTATCGTTTCTGAATACTCCGAAAAATACAGCCATTGGAATGCCATGCAAAGCTTAGGAAGCTGGTTGCGGGCGCACAAGGTACCGGCATTGTTCGGAATTGATACCAGGGCATTGACCAAGATCTTGAGAGAAAAAGGAACGATACTCGGGAAAATAGTTTTTGGCGACGATGACCTTGATTTTACCAACCCTAACCAGGATAACCTTGTTGCCAGGGTAAGTACAAAAACTGTAAAATCATACGGGAATGGAAATTCTAGAATATTGCTGGTTGATTGCGGGGTTAAATATAATATTATCCGACATTTCATTTGCAGAGGCCACACTGTGATACGTGTTCCGTGGGATTATGACTACAGCAATGAACAATTTGATGGCTTGTTTATATCGAACGGACCGGGTGACCCTAAAAAATGTGAAGCAACGATTGAGCATCTGGCAGTTTCGATAAAACAGGATGTTCCAATATTTGGTATATGCCTGGGCAATCAATTACTGGCTCTGGCTTCAGGCGCCGATACCTATAAACTCAAATATGGACATCGCAGCCACAATCAGCCAGTGCTGGAAGTGGGAAGCACCAGGGCTTTGGTAACTTCGCAAAATCATGGTTTTGCTATCAATTCAAAATCATTGCCCGAGGCCTGGAAACCCTGGTTTATTAATTTAAACGATGGCACCAATGAAGGAATCAGGCATCGCGATGGCAATTTATTCTCGGTTCAATTTCATCCTGAAGCCTCAAGTGGTCCAACCGACAGCGAATACCTTTTCGACGAATTTCTGGCCAAAGTTGCACAGTACAGAGATTCAAACCCCCGATAAATAAACAGAAACTTACTGAGCCTCTTCAAAATATCATCTTAAAATGCAAATAAAGAAAGTATTGCTGCTGGGATCAGGTGCCCTTAAAATAGGAGAAGCCGGCGAATTTGATTACAGTGGTTCACAAGCCCTCAAAGCTCTGAGAGAAGAAGGGATATATACTGTACTCATTAACCCGAATATTGCTACAGTTCAAACTTCGGAAGGTGTGGCCGACCGTATTTACTTTTTGCCGGTAACCCCTTATTTTATTGAGCAGGTTATCAAAAAAGAGCGACCCGATGGAATATTACTTGCATTTGGTGGTCAAACAGCACTTAATTGCGGAATAGCATTATATAAATCGGGGGTGTTTGAGAAGTACAATATTAAGGTACTTGGGACTCCGGTTCAATCGATTATTGACACTGAAGACCGACAGATTTTTGCCGACAGTTTACGCAACATCAATGTAAAAACCCCGGCAAGTATAGCTGTTAACAGCGTTGAAGATGCGCTTTTAGCATCGGAGAAGCTTGGTTTTCCCATTATCGTGCGTGCTGCCTTTACCCTTGGCGGACAGGGATCAGGATTTTGTAACACACGCTCAGAATTAGAAAAACTGGCAGCAAAGGCTTTTTCTTACTCAAGTCAGATTCTGGTGGAAGAAAGTCTTAAAGGTTGGAAAGAAGTTGAATACGAAGTAGTGCGCGATCAGTATGACAATTGCATAACTGTATGCAACATGGAGAACTTTGATCCTCTGGGAATTCATACAGGTGAAAGTATTGTAGTTGCGCCTTCACAAACGCTCACCAACCGCGAATATCACAAACTTCGCAGCCTCGCGATACGCATTGTACGCATGGTTGGCATTGTGGGCGAATGTAATGTTCAGTATGCCCTCGATCCCAACAGCGAAGATTACAGGGTAATAGAAGTGAATGCGCGCCTTTCACGCTCATCGGCACTTGCATCAAAAGCAACCGGTTACCCGCTTGCCTTTGTTGCTGCAAAACTTGCACTTGGCTTTGGTTTGCACGAACTTAAAAATGCTGTAACACAAACAACAACTGCGTTTTTTGAACCCGCATTGGATTATGTGGTAGTTAAAATTCCACGATGGGACCTCAATAAGTTCAAGGGGGTATCAAAAGAAATTGGCAGCAGTATGAAAAGCGTTGGCGAAATTATGGCCATCGGACGCACTTTTGAGGAGGCCATTCAAAAAGGTCTTCGCATGGTTGGGCAAGGTACACATGGTTTTACTGCAAATTCAAATTATGAAGCTGGCGATATCAGTAAGGAACTTGAGGAGCCGACCGATACCCGGATTTACTCAATAGCAGCCGCATTTGAAGCAGGATATAGTGTTGAGGAAGTACATAAACACACCCGAATTGATCCGTGGTTTTTGGTAAAACTAAAATCGATCTACGATTTGAGCTGCATACTTGAAGAGAAAAATAAATTATCTGATATGGATGCAGAGCTGATGCTCTTATCCAAAAAGAAAGGTTTCTCTGACTTTCAGATAGCACGGCATGTACTTAAAGGTGATGATAACCTACATTCGGAAGTAATGGAGGTACGCAACTTCCGGAAAAAGCTTGGAATTCTGCCGTTTGTAAAGCAGATAGACACCCTCGCAGCCGAATATCCTGCCAAAACAAATTACCTGTATCTAACCTATTCGGCCGATTCGCATGATGTATCACCTGAAAAAGACGACAGCACAGTTATTGTTCTGGGATCCGGAGCATACAGAATCGGAAGCTCGGTAGAATTTGACTGGTGCTCGGTAAATGCGCTGGAAACAGCCCGTAAGCAGGGATATAGAGGTGTGATGATCAACTACAACCCCGAAACTGTGAGCACCGACTATGATATGTGCGACAGGCTTTATTTTGACGAGCTCTCCTTTGAACGAACCATGGATATTATTGATATTGAATATCCTAAAGGAGTAGTTGTGAGCACCGGTGGTCAGATAGCAAACAACCTTGTAATGCGGCTGCACGGGCAAGAAGTTCCGATTTTGGGAACCGCGCCCGAGTCGATTGATACAGCTGAAAACAGGCACAAGTTCTCATCTCTGCTCGATAGGCTGGAGATTGATCAGCCACGCTGGAAAGAGCTGACCTCGATCAATGATATTTTCCAGTTCTCAGATGAAGTAGGTTTTCCCCTTTTAATCAGACCTTCGTACGTGCTATCAGGTGCCGCCATGAATGTGGTGAGCAACCGTCAGGAATTGGAGCATTTTCTTGATCTTGCTGTAAAGGTTTCGCGCGAATTCCCGGTGGTTGTGTCGGAATTTATTCAGAATGCCAAGGAAATTGAGATTGATGCTGTTGCCAACAAAGGAGAAATGATAGCCTATGCCATTTCGGAGCATATTGAATTTGCCGGGGTGCATTCAGGGGATGCTACCATTGTATTTCCGGCACAGAAAATGTACTTTGAAACGGCTCGAAGAATAAAACGAATATCAAAAGACATAGCCAAAGCCCTGGATATTACCGGGCCATTTAATATGCAGTTCCTTGCCCGTGATAATGACATCAAGGTAATTGAATGTAATCTGAGGGCATCTCGAAGTTTCCCGTTTGTATCCAAAGTCCTGAAAATTAATCTGATCGACCTAGCAACAAGAGCCATGCTTGACTTGCCTGTTGAAAAGCCCGGCAAATCAGCTTTTGAACTGGATTATGTTGGCATAAAGGCGCCACAATTCTCGTTTGCCCGCCTTCAATCGGCCGATCCTGTGCTTGGAGTTGAAATGGCCAGCACAGGCGAAGTAGGCTGTTTGGGCGAAAATTATTATGAAGCACTGCTCAATGCCATGATCTCAGTTGGTTACAGAATTCCAGAAAAAAACATTTTGCTGTCAACGGGTGATGCCCGTTCAAAAATTGAATTGCTGCAAAGCGCCCGTATGCTTCATGAAAGGGGATATGCGCTCTTTGCCACTCCTGGTTCAGCCAGATATTTGACCGATAATGGGATCCCGGCTACTACCCTTTTCTGGCCTGATGATAAGGCTCAACCTAATACGCTTGACTATTTAAAGGAGCGAAAAATTGACCTTGTGATCAACATCCCGAAAGATTTGTCAAGGTCAGAACTTTATAACGATTATATGATCAGAAGATCGGCCGTTGATTTCAATATTCCACTTATTACAAATGCAAGGCTGGCAAGTGCTTTTATTTATGCAATATGCAGGATAAAACCTGATCAGATTGCCATCAGGGCCTGGGATGAGTACTAAAAACCACGTCCACCGGTGAGTAAACTGTAGAAGGAAGGAGTAAAGCGACGTAACGATGCTCCAAGCGCTACAGCCATGCTTATAATAAGCAAAGGAAGGGTGATAAATGTTATTAACCGGTACAACGGAAAATCAACGGCGATGGGTAAAATCCATGCCATTGCATACGCAATCAAAGGTGCATGAAATGCATAAATGATAAAGGAAAAGGAAGAAATCCATCTGAAAAAACGCTGATTCATGCACCAGCTGACCAAAGAATCTGTAGCATACCAGACTGCAACAAGCCCACTTACTATAAGTACCTTATGTAGCAGCGAAAGTACCGGAAAAATAGCCGCTTGAGGCAAAAAATGCGGATTGAAGGCTATCAGTGTTTTAATCACACTGGTAATAAGGAATACAGCAACCCATGTTAAAGGGTGCAATTGCAACGGTGCCCCGGATAAATTGAAAGAGGATTTTTGCATCCAGATTCCGAGTGAAAAGAACAACAGCCCTTCACCTTCGAAAAACACAAATCCACTGGTTGTAAGCCATAACATTACAGCTACACTCCAAAAGAAATAACGGGCTACTTTATGGCTGATTGCCGCCTTTATCCAGGGATATGCTAGATTGTAGATAAGCAGTACCCTGATAAACCACAGTTGATAGGGCACCGGTAAAAAAATCCAACGAAAAAGCAGTTCATACCATTTATAATTGTGCAGAAGTGTTCTGGTTTCATCAATCTGTACTAAATGCGATTGAGCAACCACCTGCTGACCAACAGAATTAAGTTCTAGCAACCAGGTAAAAATAATACCGGTAGCACTCCATATCAGATACGGCAACAACAAGGTGCGAAGCCGTTTGATGGTTCGCTGTTTATATGGCCGGTAATCGTTAAATGCATAAAGGAAGCCTGAAATAAGAAAAAGCAGCGGAATGCGAAACCTGAATAGGCCGTTTGCCAGCAAATATTCAGTAAATGTGGTGAAAGTCACGGGCTCTTCAGGCAGCGTCCAGGGCTGAAGATAATTGTGTTTTAAATTATAACCATGCACAAAAACCAGCAAAAACATAGATACGAAAGACCAAAACCTGAACTTAAGGCTAATAAAATCAGGAATAACGGGCTTTTGCACTGCAATGCTCATGAATGTCAGGTTTAAATTAACCAATCAATCCCTGACTCATAGCGATTTTAACCAGGCTCGCTGTGTTTCTGGCTTCAAATTTCAGCAACAGGTTTTTACGGTGAGTATCAACAGTCCAGGAGCTGATGAATAACTTATCGGCTATTTCCTGATTTGTCAAACCTTCGGCAATCAGAGCCAGCACCTCGGTTTCGCGCGGAGTAAGAACTATTTGGCCTGAAGTATTTTCTTTTTTAGTGTTCAGAAGCTTATTTACCTGTTCACTTACAAACGATTTATCCTCGAGCACTGTTTGAATAGCTTCAGGAATCACCGATGTATCATCGGTTTTAAGCATTATTCCTTTTGCACCTGCCTGCAAAATCTGATCAACAGTGATCCTTTTTTCAATAGATGTTATCGCCAAGACCTTTATTTGAGGAAATCTCGTAAGGGCCATATTGCAGAATTCAATCCCGGTCATATCGGGTAAATTGATATCTAGCAGAATTATTTCAGGCCTGTGGCTGTTTAGCCAGGCCAGACCGTCGCGCCCATTGGCCAGGTGATTAACATCGGATCCCGGAAACGCTGTTGAAACCAATCTTGAAAGGCTTTCGCCAACAATCGGGTGGTCTTCAATTATAAGTATCTCAGGCATGCTTCGTGTGAATGAAGCAGCTAAGATACTAAAAATTCAAGGGTTGCCTCGGTACCAGAACCGGGTTTGCTATCGATATTGAAATTACCTCCGAATGCTTCTACACGCTCTTTTATACTAAGAAGACCTTTTCCGGTGAGTGAGACCTGGGAGGGATCAAATCCTTTGCCATTATCATAAACCTGAATACTGATACGAGAAACTTCCAGCATTAGTTGCACATCGATTCTGGTTGCCTGCGCATGCTTTACTGCGTTGTTGACCAGCTCCTGGGCTATTCTGAAGGCAGTGAGTTCAAGCTGATTCTGGTAACGTAACTCCGAACCGAAAAAATCAAAGTGAACTCCAGCTCCCGACTGCCTGAATTCAGCCACAAAATCTGACAATGCCAGGCGCAAGCCATAATGACTTAATGTTTCAGGCATCAGGTTATGAGCTACCCTGCGCAGCTCATGAATTGAGGTATCAAGCAAATGAAGAGCCTGTCGGAAAGCCTCTTCATTTTCAGCAGTCATAATTGAATTTCCTTTCATTGTTGACAGATTTAATTTTAAACCGGATAATAATCCTCCAAGTCCATCGTGAAGATCACGCGCCAACCGCGAACGTTCTGCTTCTTCACCTTCAAGAACCGAGCGGGTTGCAATCAATTCACGTTCCTGCTTCATACTCAGTAGTTCTTGCTCCTGCAGCTCGGCAATTTTTGCTGCAACCTTTCGCTTGTAGCTGATCGTACGGATTATGAGGAACCCGATAAAAGTGAGTGATGCCAGTATGATCAAAAGTACAATAATCCAAATTCGTTGTTTATGCAATTTCAATTCGCGTATTTCTTTTTCGGCATTCAGGCTGGCTATCCTGTGTTCGCGGTCAGAAGCTTCGAATCGGGCATTCAGATAATTAACCTGCTTCTGATCTTCTGCATCAAAAATGGAATAAACTACATCCACATATTGGTTAAGGTATTCATACGCTTTTTTATAATTTCCGGCTGTTTCTTCAAGCGAATAGAGTACATCCAGAATATTTCGTCTGAGTATATCGGAGTTCAGCTCTTCAGCCAATTTCCAGGCTTTAGCAAGCACTTGCCTCGATTGATCAGGTTCGTTCAGATAATACAATGAAAGGCCCATTTTATACAATGCATCTGCAGCATCTGTTGCCAAACCGGCTTTAACCGCAATATCGTAAGCCTGAGTGTAGTAATAAAGTGCCTGCCGATAATTTCCGGCATGCGAATTCATAAAGCCAAGATCATACAATACAGTATGAATAAGAGATGAATCAGCCGACCGACGGGCTCTGGCAAGAGCCAGCATATATAATTTCTGTGCATTCCCATATTGATTATCATTCGCCAGATTGTTGGCCATAGCAATAAATCCGCGGCATTGAGCTGCCGCATCGCTGGTCTGAGAAGTAAGATTATACGCTAGAATATTATAATATCTCCGTTTTTCAGACTTAAGTAATTTGTCGTACAAATCGCCAAGCGAACTATATACCGGTATAAGTCTCTCCTTGTTATTTAAGCACCGGTATATATTTGCTGCATCAAGGTAACTGCTTAATGCAGGCTCGGCATCGCCCTGTTGAGCACAAATGGCAGCATAGGTAATCAAGGCTGAAGCCAGTGCTTCCCGGCCCAGCGAATCCTGCAAGGGACGCAATACTCTGATAGCCTTTTGCAACATTGGAAGCGATGTATCATAAGCACCCATTAAAGTGTATAATTTACCAGCGAGAACGCCTGCAAATCCGATAACAACCGGCTTACTTGAATTTTGACTTATCCGGGCTAGTTGCAGGCAGAGCTTATTTAAAATAGCAGTATCGTTGCCCCTGTAGTAAAAGTACCCATCAGCCAGACTATCGAGCTCGTGATTGCCTGTTGGATGCCATTGCGACTTAAGTTTAGCGGGCTTATTGGTGTGTGATAATGCCGCAGAAGCCAAACTCAGAAAACACAATAGCAGAAGCACATTTTTTTTTAGAATATGCATATTTAAAATGGTAAAAAGTTTAATACCTTTATATGACAAATATACCTCATTCACTCGATCTTCAAAATCCCTTTAAAAAGGGATATGTGTCCCCTGATGCCGCATTAAATTTGTCGTACTGATTATTTTAACAATCTTCATTTATACAACAAAACCTGAAACTTATGAAAACATTGGCTGGCATCTTTACTGCAATTTTTCTGATTTTTTATGTCACTCCGTTATCTGCTCAATTTGGAAACATCCCCAAAAGGGTTGAGAACAAAGCTGTTAACCGTGTTAACAACAGAATTGATCGCGGTATCGATAAAAGTCTTGATGCAGTTGAAGATGGCATAACCGGGAAAGACAAGGATAAAAGCTCCAGCGATAAAAACAATCAGAACAATAAAGGCAGAGCCGATGAACAAAAAAATAAGGATAATTCATCGAATGGAGACAAAAGTAATGGAAGGCAGGAGCAGCAGAAAATGCAATCGTATTCGAAATTCGATTTTATCCCTGGTGAAAAAGTAATATTTTTTGATGATTTCAGTCAGGATGCAGTCGGTGATTTTCCGGCTTTGTGGAATACCAATGGTTCAGCCGAAGTTGTAACTACAAACTTGTATCCAGGGAAATGGATGCGATTTTCGTGCCGCGAAGCCATATGGACTGACGAATTGCTCAAGTTGCCTGATAATTACACCATTGAGTTTGATGTAGTACCAATCGAAGGAGAAGAAGGCGGAATGGCAGGCTATGGTTTTAGATTAATGCAAAGCATCAATGCCAATTCGTGGGATGGTGGTGCCATTCCAGGGAAGGCAGGCTTCTATTTTACAGTTGAGTATTATGGTCGTTTAGGATACCGCACATATATCAACCAGCCTGGTGGCGAAGGGATGGGATTGTCAGGCTATAAATCAGACGAAGAAACTTACGCCAAAAAAGATCAGAAATACCATATTTCGTTGTGGGTGCAAAAATCCAGGGTAAGATTGTATCAGAATGAGTCTAAAATTTTCGACCTGCCCAAAGCTTTTTCATTAGCTGGCATTAAAATGGACCGCATCAGATTTGAAGACGGCGCTGCCATGATCAGCAATGTGCGCATTGCAGTGGGCGCACCTGATATGCGAAGCAAACTTATTACCGAAGGAAAACTGGTAAGCTACGGAATTTATTTTGATGTGAACAAGGATGTAGTTAAACCTGAATCCTACGGTACACTTAAGGCTATTGCCGATGTACTTAAAGAGAACCCTGATGTAAGGGTAAAAGTTGTTGGACATACCGATAGTGATGGGGCTGACGCTGCAAATCTCGATCTCTCGAAACGACGTGGTGAAGCAGTAAAAAATGAGCTGGTTAAAACCTTCGGAATCGACGCATCGCGCCTTGAATCGGATGGTATGGGCGAATCTCAACCGGTTGCACCCAACGATACACCGGCTAACAAAGCGCTCAACAGACGGGTAGAATTTTTAAAGCTCTAACTGATATAAAGTTTAATATAACAACATCTTGAATGCGTTATGATTAAACTTTAAAATAACCAATCGAAACTTAATGCTCCTTATCGTATTTGAATACATAGCCTTAACTTTCGATTTCATAATCTAATTGAACTGTTTACTTCATCACTAATGTTTAAATTACAGTAAACCTATGAAAAAAATTGGCCTTGTTGCTACATTTCTAGCAGGTTTTATAACATCTCATTTGCAGGCTCAGGTATTGCCTGAATTATTAATCGGTAAATTACCGGTCCCTCCCGGATCAGTATGCTCAGACGACACCACCGCGCATAATACATTCACTAATAATTGCGAAAACTTTAATCGTATACTCGATGATGAAATGCAACGCCGACATCGAAAAATGGATGAAACAGTTGCGCGTGAAGAAGATAAAATAGCTGAGCATGCCATGATGAGAACCGGCGTTTCACCAGAACTGACGCGACAAATGATGGCACTTCAACAACAAAGGGATCAAGCAAATAGTCAGGCGCAGCGCAATCAGATTGATGCCCAGATGGAGGCACTTACCGGGCAAATGATTCAGCAATCAACCAACATATCAATGGAAGAAATTGATAATCTAAAGAAAATGGATAAAGCCGGAAAAGAAGCTTGGGCTACAGCTTATGCTACTGAAACGCAAGCTGAAGTAATGGCAGATCCAGAGTCATTTCAAAAAAAGAATGAAGAAAACATGCATTCATTCAACCTGGTACAAAAAAAACAACAATTGAGCGATAGTTTAAATGCATGCAATAGCAAGTATTTTAAAATGTTTCAGGATTTGGAAAACGACAGCAAAGCTCTTGCAATACTGGACGAAATAAAACAAAAAAGAGAACGCATACAGGAGTTTTATAAACAAGGCGAAAGCCAGGAAAAAATAATTCAAATCCAACACCAAATTGTTAATCTGGAAGAGCAATACTGCAATATGCAAACATCTGGATACCTTAGGATACTCAATCAGTTTTTTGTATTTACAAAATCTTCAATCAAGCCGTTTTACACACTGGAAAAACTAACCAATGAAGTAAATGCAACGCAAACCGGCTCGGATTTAGGAATGGAGAAAGGCGAATTAGGCCTTATACAAATACAAGCATACTTTAGCAAGCTACAACAAGTTTACAAGTACAACATCATTGAACCAAGAATGGAAATTATTGGTGCTGAATAAAGTTGCTTACCCATCTGAACTGAAAAAGACATGAAAAAAATATTGCTTTTAATGCTGCTTCAAATTTTACTTCAGTCGGGATTTGGGCAAACGACTTCGCCTGAAGTTGCAGCAATCAAAAGCCAAATGTCAGCCATTCGCAAATCAACCAATTGGAGCGATGCGGCAGCAGCCAAAGTAGCAAATAAAAAAATTGAAGAACTTTCGGTGCAATTAACTGCAGCAATTAGAAGACAGAATGGTAATCAGAATTCAGGTTCAGGAAAACCTGAAACTAAAAATCAGGAAGATCAGGAAACTGTAAATGAGATTATAAAAGAAATAGATGAATTTAATACTCAGTTGTGGCTGCAAATGATGAAGATCGTGCGTGAAGGTAGCTCATGGGATTTAGCTAAACCACTCCGCGAAACGATCGCCGAAGAATACAAAGCAGACGAAGACCCTACCATTAAAAACCCACAATGGCTTGATTCGATGACAGTTCTCACTATTAACCTTTCCATGCCACAGGTTAGCCTTGTTATTGATCAGATGCCGTTGTACAAGGGAATTAAAACATTGATTATTACTGCCGATAAACCCATTGCCACTGCTCAAATTCCGGCAATACTCAGCAATGCAAAGAGCTATCCGCTGGAGCGATTGTGTATTGTGAACCTCCCGTTGGCTGTAACAAAAGTACCCGATGAGGTAAGCCAGTTCAAACAATTGAGAGAACTACAACTCTTTAACAACAGCATTTATGAGTTGCCTGATTTTATCCGGTCAATGACCCGTTTACATTTGCTCTATCTGGATAAAAATCCCATTTCTGACATAGCCGGGAGAATTACTGCAATAACCGGATTGCATGAGCTTGGTATTGCACAAACCCATGTAACTCCAGAAGAGATTAGCAGCATTCAACATGCATTACCAGCTTGTAAAATACTTACAGAATGAGAAAAAAACTGATTATTTCGTGGGCTTTGCTCCTGCTGGTTATAGTTGGCAATGCCCAAAAGCCACATTTTTTCGTTATTTGTCAGGCAAAGGGTGATTCATCGCAAAAGTATGCAGGCTCTTATGAACGGGTTATGGCCAGTTATTTGCAGGACTATTATCCTTGCGCAAGCGTAAAAACCCAGGGGGATATCGAGAATCGTATAGGCATGGAGCGCATTAATCAGCTTCTTGGCTATGAATCAAATATGAACTTTTGTGATGATCTTAAGTGCGATTACCTGTTAAATTTAGAATTAAGCGATTTTTTAGGCACCCAAATTATTGTTTCGGCCAGTGTATTATTTTACCGAAAAGCAGAGCCACTTGTAAGAACAGCTAAATACGGTTCAAAGGATTACGCTTCAATAAAGGCACTAGTAAATTCGGTTTCAGAAACCATTTGCAAAAAACTTGAGCACTATGAAATTTGCCCTTTTACCGGTCCGGTAAATCTCACCATCGAATCTACTCTTGATAGCAACTCCCGCCTGGAATATGGTGTATATTGCAACGAGATAGACCAGCGCTATGTTAAAGAATTTAAAGAAAAACGAATCACCAAAAGTGAATGGCGGTTGCAAAGGGTAGGTATACCAGCTACAAATGGCGACATGAGCTTTACGCTTGATGAATCATTGGAAATAAATGAAGAAGATGGCTGTCACCAGTGCTCTCAAAGCAAACGTGAAGCCGGCAGAATCTGGAAATCATCAAAAACTTTCAAAATAAATGGCGAAGGCATTTCACATTTGAGCCTCAGAAACGGAATACCACAGGAAGACACCCGGGTAGAGCTGAAATTCATGAGCAACGGACAGTACTATCTTATTATTAAAGGAACTTCAAAACCTGCCACAGGCAACGAATCAGATACTGAATCAGCCCAGGGAAGCTGCGATATAATAAACCCTGTGACTAAACAGGTGCCCAGAGAGGTAACCGTGCCGGTAAATGTAATTTTTGGTCCTTATCCCGGAAAAAGCACAGATAAAATACTAACTCAAAAGGACACTAAAAAACAACGCAACAAAATCACCAACGAGCAGGAATCCATTTCAATAGATTTCACGCTACAACAATAATGTAAAACCCTTAACCCTTTAAAAACTAGAATATGAGAAAACTATTATTTTTAATACCGGCGATAACCATTTTATGGAGTTGCTCAGGAGATAACACCTCAAAAAACACATCAACCAACCCGAATACCGGAGACGAAACAACTACACAGCCAAAAGGCAAATATGATATCAAATCAGGCATCGTAGTTTATAAAACAAATATGATGGGCATGGATGTTACACAAACCAACTATTTTGATAATTATGGAGCAAATGAAGCTCAGGAAACTGAGATGGATGTAATGGGAACCAAAATTCATTCAATTACCATTCACAAGAAATCAACCACTTATACCATCGACCTGGTTAAAAGAACCGGAACCAAAGTAACAACCAATAACGACCCGTCGGGTGTGCCTGATTTCAAAAACATTTCCGAGGAGCTGAAAAAGGACATGAATTTGAAAATCGAAGGGAATGAAGAATTTTTGGGGAAAAATTGCGAAAAAATTACCATGGATTATACGCAGATGCAAATGAAAGGCAGCTTTTTAGTGTATAAAGGTGTTGCCCTTAAAGCAAATATGCAGATAGGAACCCTGCCAGTAGATTTGGTGGCAGTGCAGTTTACTGAAAACGCCAGTATTCCGGCCGGAAAATTTGACATTCCGGATGATATAAAGTTTTAAATCTGTATTAGCCGTATAATCGGGAAATTGCCGTTATGAGAACTTTCGGTTTGTTGCTTCTGGCCGGTATTTTATTCACTAAAATGGTCCCTGTTAAAGCCCAGCCACTTCTTTTGGATCATGCAGGAACTTTTGAATTTGTGAACCGCACCGATTATGTAAATACGTCGGCAACCTTTACAAAAGCTGCAATTACAGCAAATCTGAACGAATTAAAGAAAGTGGTTTCGGTCATTCAGCGCAATCCCGTATTAGCCAATCAGGTAGGGTTCGATTGCCGGGTGCGGATTGTTGGCTCAGTTTGCAGGTATAGCGGTGCGTATGCCATCTCAGCTATCCTGAAGTTCGAATTTGCATCTTGGTTCAAAAATAAAGATGGGAAAGAAGTCCGAAATTTTATTGAACCCCCGCAGTGGTCAATGGTAACCAACGAATTACTTCCTATCTGCAGCCCGTTTTCGTCATCGATATTTTCGCGCGAGCATGGATATTTTACGGTTCCTGACAAAAAGGTAACCGTTGAGCCGGGCATCGACATCTATGACGGTGAGTGCGTTGTGATTTACAATCCCGAACGGCCTGATTACTGGCTTCCGGTTACAGTTAACGAAGCATTTGACGCTGTTAAAGAAGAAAATGAGCGCAATCCCGATAGTATTCAAAGGTTTTATATGAATCAGTTTATTGAACAGGAATGGGAAGCTGTAAAGCCCGAAGACCGTGCGAAACCAGCAACCCTGAGTGGAATGGCAACAAGGGTTGGAACGCTACCAGGTTATCCGCCAATTATGAAAGTAAATCCGGCTTACTGGCAAAAAAGCAAACCTGTTTCTGATATTCAGTTTATTGTATTCCGGATGGTGGGCAATCAACGGTTTTTAAAACAACAATGCGACGAATTTCTCAAAAGCAACTCAATCAGCTATCATCTGGCACGCTTTGAAGGCGCAATGAGCCTTGAAATAATCAGACCATTGTCGAATATTGTCAAATAGAATCATTCAAAGCATCAGAAAACCTTGTGAATCAAACTAACCAAAACAAACCTTCCGGGTGATTGGTTCCCTTTGGCGTCAACAAATGGTTTATTAAGTACATCCTGAATACTTAGACTGAGCCACGTTTTTTCGTGGTAATTGGCCGATATTCTGAACCCTGTTTGGAGGTATGACGGATTTGACTGAAGATTATCATCATCGATAAATATTTCATCGGTCCAGGCCATATTTATAGCCACCATCATCCAGCTACGACTATATTCTAAAGCTGCAAAAAACTGGTTTGATGGCACTTCCATGAGTTTTTTCCCTTCCAGACTTTTGCCATTGCTATTTTCAGACGACACAATGGTAGCATTATTCCATGCATAATTGGTTAAAAAAATCATATTCCGCGAAAGTGGGACAGAGAGACTTATTTCGGTTCCATAAGACCTCACCCTGGCAATATTTTGCCTTTGTAAAACAGGTTTAAGGTTATTGCCACCGGTATAAACCGAATCACCATTGGCAATGAAATACTGAAAATCTCTTCCATTTGACATGAAAACGCTTTGTTGCCACCGTATTTTGCTGAACAGTAAAACATCGGCACCCACTTCAAAATTATCGAGATGCTCTGGACCCAGCATTGGATTAGCCATTTTGAAACCTTTGGTGATATTGCCATTACGGCATGCGTCGTCGAGGGTTGGTGCCCTGAAACCATGCCCGTAACTGGCATAAAACCGTGCTGATTCAGTAAGGTTAAAGAGGAATGCCAGGTGTGGACTGAATGCGTGCCATGTAGTATCCGGAAAAACCGACGGATACATTGTCATAAATTCTGAGAATGAAGTAGGATCCTTTATTTCGAAACTTCCATTATAAAAATGATTGATATCAAACCTCAAACCAGCTTCAAGACTAAACCGTTCATCGGGCATTTTCATACTAAGCTGTGAAAATAAGGCACCCATATCCATTCTGCCCTTATTGGTAAGAATATCCGTCGAAGTGTAGTAAATATCAGAAGCATCAACACTCCCCCGTTTTACATCGGCACCGGCCAGTAATTGCAATGCACCGTTTAAGCGACGGCTGGCTGTAAACCACAATCCGGCATCATTGCGGTGCGAATCGGTCTGATACAGGGTATATCGTCCATTCTGACGCTTGATGGTTTCGTTCTGACGCTTATAATGCTCGAACTGGGTAAATAAATGTGCATCAATCAGCCATTTACCGGCAAGTGAATTTACATTAAGATTGGCAAAATGTGTTGGATATTGATTATAACTTCCACCTGGTTCAGTTACAAAAGTGCCATCGCCACGCTTATCCCAAAAGTAATCATACGACAATTCAACGCGCGACTGTGCCGAAAACTGATATCCAACCCGCATACCGAAACCTGTTTCCTTCAGGTAAGCAGGTACATCCAAACTATCACGCATCGAATCAATTACAGGAATATAACCATCACCTTTTCGGTAGTAACCATAACCCGACCAGTAAAAACCTTTGCTTTGATGAATTTTATCTCCGCTGGCCGAAAAGGAACCTGCCATTGTTGAGAACGTTCCATAGCTTCCCTTAATTCGGGCCCTGAATGAGCCGGTTTGCCGGTTGGTTATAATGTTAACAACACCAGCCATTGCATTGCCACCATAAATGGTTGAAGCAGGACCCTTTATCACTTCAATTTTCTGAATCAGATCAGGGTCAATGCGGCTCCAGTTTATACCACCACCATCAGCTTTATTGATAGGCGCCCCGTCGAGCAAAACCAGTGTGCGCTGACTTCCGTTGAGCCCCCGCATATTTATGCTCGAATTTTTCGAAAAAATCCCTCTGTCGCGGTCAATTCTTATTCCGGGTATCAGCATAAGCAGCTCATCGGCATTGTTCACCGCCAACGTTCCGGCTTGACGGCCATCAATGGTGTAAATGGCTGCCGGAACATCGGCTGACCGTTGACCCAGCCTGTTTGATGTAATAACAACATCTTCAAGTGAAATAGTGCGTGGAACCAGTTTTATTGCAGGTAATTCCTGCCTGTCAGATATATAAACTTTAACTTTTCTTTCAACGTAAGCTAAATGTGTAAATTCGAGTATCACCCAGCCGGATTCAATGTTTTTTATCGAGAAACGACCGTCGGCCGAGGTGCTTGATCCTTTTTCATTTCCCGATATCCTGATATTGATATTACCAACCGGAAGGCTGCTGATACTATCAATTACCACTCCTGATATCTGCGCCTGAATCCGTGCCGTTATCAGCAGGAAGCCCAGAAGTAAAACAACCTTAAAGCTATTATTGAGACTCATTATTGCTGAACTTTAATTTCACATTCAATGCTGCCGGCGGCACCCGGATTTACTGATTTGATAAGTGCCAAACCCGTTTTCCCATTTTGTGTGCGAAATGAAATAACCGTTCCGGGTGTAAGAAATTTTGCTTTCCGCTTTCCGTTCACCGGATTGTAATGCGCCAGCAGCAGACTATCGTTGAGCGCAGCATAAAATGCAGAAGCACTTACCGAAGTTGTATCATAGCGGGTTTCATTACGCACTGTCCACTGTAAAAGTCCCGGATAATAGGTGGGGGCATCAGATTCGCCGGGTGATGCAAATGTTGCGTTATAATCACCATAATAGTATACCAGGTCACAAACCGACTGCGACATCTGAGCCTGATTATAAGTAAATATGTTTCCGTTGCCCAAGGAAAGGAAGCCTCCCCCACCCGATTCCTGTTGAGCATACAAAACGACGTTATTATAAGAATTTACAGGACCCCAGTTCAATACATTCTGCCGGGCAATGCGTAATGAAACAGAGTCTTTATTTCTGTCACGATTCATTACAGCGAAAGTCCAGGTTTCAGTCCCGCCATTTCCTTTGTAGATGCAGTAACGATAGTCGAGTGAAGGAGTATTGAAACCAGTATCAAGAACATAAGAATAGCTTCCATTGTCCATTCTGATACCAAGCCATGTAAGATTACTTCCCCCACCTCCGGCTTTCAGATGCACATACACTTTTCCTCCGGGAGGTAGCATAGTATCATTAAATGCAACACCATTTTCAGTTTCAAATTGTATAGCAGGAAAACTGCTGCCAGCAGGCTCTTTAGAACAGGCAATAGTCAGAATGAGCCCTGCAAAACCCAGCCAGTTTGCTAGTTTATAAATCAACCGGCGATATGAATATATTTTCATTTCGATAAGAAAGTTAAATAATCCCAAAGATGGGTTCTGAATTATTTATTATCAATGGTCGCAATAGCCACAGCAGCCAGAAAACTTCCGGCAAATCCGAATAACAAATGTGTTGCAAACGGAAAAAGAAGTCCGTTGAACAGAGAAGGAAAAATTGCCCCGGATATGAGTGAAAATGCAGCGCGCATGAGCGGAATAGCTGAAAAAGCAATGCCGCCAGCCAGTCCGGTCAAAAGTGCATTATTCCTGTTAGGCGATGCCTGAAGCAACAAATCAGTAATGAGGCCAACAACCAGATAATTAACAGGCATAAAAATATCGCCAAAGCTGCCGAAACCGGTGAGTAACAATAGTGCTGTGCCGGAGGAGGCAATAAGCGCTGAGAAACGCATTCCCGACATTAAAACAGCACTCATGATAATAAACATGTACAAAAGGCCCTGCTTACCGGGCAAATGCATAGGAACCTTTAACCGCGCATGCAAAACCGTGGCAATGATACCAGATAGCATCAGAAAAAGAACCAGCACGAGCGTTTGAGCACGTTTATCCGGAAATATGCTTGATATACTCCTTTGGAGCACTGATGTATTGCGCTTCATATTTTTCAGAATTTTGTTGAACGATTAATGTTATTTTGCCGTTTTTTAATACCGGCCGTGACCAATTACTCAAATGTATTGTTGACACCGATGCTACTACCCGCCCATCGATATCCGCGATTTCGTCAAAGCCAATAAGGTTTTTCAATTCTTCAGCTGTGAACACACCTTCGGTTTCGCGCAGTTGCCTCATCCACAACAGGCGTCCGTCGTTGCCTTCGCGCCTGAGACCAACTGCTGCAAGGCTACCTATAATTCCGCATTTTGTACCGGTAAGCCCTTCCAGATAAATGCCCGAATCGGTGGCCAGTTTATAGGCATCCTCCATCTGAAGCACAATTTGCTTCGCTTTGCGCCCCCAATCGATGATGGAGCTTTGAACCTTTTCCCATTCAGCAATGCACAATCCGGCATCGGAACCGACAGCGCTCTCCAGCAGAAGAAAATCCCTGCAATACTGCGACAAAGCTTTAAAATCGGCGCAATCACTAAACACCAGGCTGGCCGAACTATTGTGAGAAGTATATGGAATAAGCGGACTAACAAAAAGCTGATGCCGGGTAATATTCAGTAAAGTGCCAATACCTTGCTGCATAAGGCCCAGGCCAAGCATTCGGGCACGGTGACCGGTTCCCTTGCTTTCAAGGTTATCGGTATCGTCAATTCCAATCAGGTATTTCATATTGCCTGCAAAACTAAGAAGATCGCCTGCAATTCCACAACGGATAGGAAAATAAATTCATGTTGAAGAATGAATATTCAGATAATGAAGATTAATTTCCAGTTTTCAATTTATTCAACTAATTGCAAACAAAACCCTATTATTCATCATCTTTGTACCTTTGCAATACTATTTAACCCTTGCCATGAAATGGTATCATAAATTTAACGGCAATCTTCTCTATTTCCTCTTCAGGGCATTCTCGTTGCTTCCTGAGGTTATGGTTTTTGCATTTATGCGTGCTGTTCAGTTTATGGCCGAAAAAATAATTAAATACAGATATCAGGTTGTAGTTCAGAATTTATCACTTTCCTTTCCTGATCAGAACTATGCTTTTATACGAAAAACTGCGCACGAATTTTATACACATTTTTTTGAGATTTTCGCCGAATTAATTATCAGCCAGTCGTTTACATTCAAGCAGGCACGTGATCGCTTTCATTTTGAAAACCCTGACTTGCTTCAATCTAACTATAATGAGGGATACAATACGATTATAATAAGCGGGCATACAGGAAACTGGGAATGGATCACACTATCACCGGTGAATTTCCAATTCAGTAGTTATTGCCTTTACAAACCACTATCGAACAAGTCGGTTGATTATCTTATGCATAAACTGCGTGGCCGCTTTAAATTGAATTTACTGGCTATGCAGCAGGCGGGTAAGTTTCTTCTCAGCAACACCGATAATCCGGCGGTCTATTATTTTGTGGCTGACCAATCGCCATCGCATAAGGATCCCGGGTTTAGCTATACATTTCTAAATCAGCCTGCGTTTTTTTTCACCGGAGGAGCCAGGCTTGCCCAAAAAACCAATTCGGCACTTGTTTACATGCATGTAGTAAAACTTAAAAGAGGATATTATTCAGTACGTTTCAGTCCAATTTATAAGCCCGACGAAACCATGCAGGAAAAAGAGATGCTGGCCAGCTACGTTTCGCTGCTTGAATCGGATATCCGGAATCAGCCGCCCATGTGGTTGTGGTCGCATAAGCGCTGGAAGCACAAAGTGCCGAATTCATAATCAAGCTACTGATTATTTACGCATAAGCAGATAAATTCCGGTAATCGTAATTATTCCGCCGGCAATCTGAATTCCTGACGGAAGGCTTCCAAACATCAGCAATGCACCGGCAAGTACAAAAACTCCTGTAGTACTTTGTATAATCGCCGCACGGGAGGCCTCGACAAACCGGAGTGCTGAATATTGAAATACTGAGGTTAGAAATGGTCCCACAAAAGCTCCGCCAATAATAAATGCGAGCGGCTGCAGCGGTATACTCCAGGTATAACCTTCAATAAGCATATAAACCAGAGAAGCTATCAGCAAAAAAAGTGCCCGGTTGATGGCAAGTAATACAGGGCTTAATTCAGCAATATATTTCTTTACCAGAATGGTTCTTGTAGCATAGAACCCTGTTGCTGCAAGCATAAACCACGAAGTAGCCGACGGGGAAATGCTCAGACTCATGTTTGATCCGTTTACCACAAAAGCTCCGGCAAGTGTGATTACCGCTCCGGCGGTTGCATACCTGCCCAACCGTTCGCTGAGCAACACAAATCCAAGCAAAACCACAAACAAATACTCAAGATTGCGCAAAAATGAAGGGATTGCCGGATTCGGTGTAACATCAATGGCAAGATAAAAAAATGAAGTTGCAGTTAATTCAACCATACCAATGATGAGCAAATGCAGATAATCCTTTTTCCTGAGAACATCAGCATTAAAGCCACCTTTGGGATGCGAAGCCATGATTACGTTAAAGAAAATGGCAAACAAAAACCAATAAAAACCGAATTGAGCCAATGTTACCTGAAGCAGGGCTGCTTTTGAAAACAGATAAACCAGCGATCCGCAAATAGTTGCCATAAAAGCAAGAAATATCCCCTTTTTATGATCGCTCAGATTACTGTATAGTCTCATGTTTCGGGTTTAATCAAGATTTGAAATTGCGTTCAAAGCACATTGTAATCTTTCATCACCAGATCCTGAAACAATGGAAAATGACACGCCAGACTTTTGCAGAAGGCTAAGATACAGATCGAAAAGCTCATCGCGCTGCAGCGGGTGTTCACGCAGTGGATCAAATTGCCAGGGTAAATCGGTACTGCACAGCAAGGTGTGGGTATAGGTATGATGTTTTAGCATGTTTTCAATCCATTGGGTTGATTTACCATATTTGTAAGAACTCCAAACATAGTTTACCAGCACATCGGTATCACAAAAAAGCCACGATTTTGCTTTTGAAGCGAGCGCATTCTCAGCCTCAATCTGCCCTTGTGCTATTTTTTCAATATCATCGAAATGGTAAGGTCTGTTAAGCGATTCAAGGTAAGACCTTGAGAATTCAGGCGCCCAGATATCATTAAAGTGCAAGGCCAGTGCCGAAGCAAGCCAGGATTTTCCTGTGGATTCAGGCCCGGTAATAGCGATGCGTTTAAGGGCTTTCACGGTCGTGAATGCTTAATGCGTTGATTCCATTCTTTATAGCCCATGATAGCTATAATCAGAAATATTGTGTATTGAAAACTGGTAAAAACCAACCCTTTAACAAAATACATCGGGATCGAAATCACATCTCCAATAATCCAATAGGTCCAGTTTTCGAGTTTTTTTCGCGCCATCAGCAGCATTCCAACCAAAAATATGGAAGTTGTGAACGAATCAACCCATGGAACCCATGATGTCATATAAGCAGTATCGTTGTGGTTGAAAAACCATATGACACCGAGAATGGCCCAATATGAGAAAAATGTCAGCAATATTCCGGTCCATTGCTCACGCCGTGAGTTGGTTGATAACTGAAGCGTCTCTTCACGTTCGTCCTTGCGGGTCCAGTTATACCAGCCATAAACGCTCATAACAAAATAAAAGACGTTGATACCGGCATCGGCATATAGTCTGGAATTAAAGCATATATATACATAAATGAGCACACTAATTATTCCGGTAGGATAAACCAGAATATTTTCGCGACGCGCATACCAAACACTGCCAATTCCCAGAATCACTGCTATTGCTTCGGCAAGTGTGGTTTGCTGAATATTTGTAAGAAATAAGTGCCAGAAATCCATTACGTTGCTCTTAAACTGATAAATCAGCGTTGATTACCTTCATCACGAAAACTGAATGAGGCAATGCAAACGACTTTTTGATGCAAGCCTGAACAGAATTCATCACCTGATCAAATTCACCAAAAACCTGAGTTGCCATTGTATTGGTCCGTACTTCAAGCCCTTCGCAGGCATTAAGATCGGCAATAAACTGTTTGATTGGCGGAATATAGCCTTCGTTGAGAGGATAATAACTGATTTCGACTGATATTTTCATACATGCATATTGGTTTGAACGCAGCAAATGTACAGGTAATCATTTATCCATTATCTTTGAAGCAACACTTTAGCTATAATTTTATGAAAAAAACCGCCATCTTCAGATTCATGATTTTCCTGTTTTCAGGATTGTTTTTAACTTCCTGTCTTACTGTTGAAAAGAAAGCTTACACTTTTGAGTTTACCGGCGAAAATTCAGGCAAACTAACTATCCGCTATATCAACATCCTTTCGGTGATGGATGATGGTAATGACGTATCGGCCACCGATTTTCAGGAATTGCTCGATAAATATATCAACGGTGATCAGGTGGCACAGGATTATCCCGGAGCAACCAATATCAAAACTAGATTGTTTGAAGAAAATGATCAGCTTTGCGGCGAAATTTCACTGACTTTTAACGATCTTGCCTCAGCCAGGTTGTATCAGTACGATAGGAAAAGCCCCCTGATGATGTGCATTAGTGCAGCATATGACTCAGAAACATATGTTAGCTCAAACGGCAGCTATGGCAACGATTTTATGCCTGTAGTATTCTGGCCTGCCGGTAGCAAGAAAATCGATGTAACGACCTCCGTTTCAACACCCGACGAAACTTCGCTAAGTCTTTTACCTGCCTACCGCAACTGGAAAGCTTCCAATCAATAAGAAAATTGAAACTTGAATTGCTTGTAATCAGTTGCTGCCAATTCACCAAGTTTCATGACAGGAGTTGATTTTTTGCGAAAATCTGAACCATCGTTTTACCACCGGATATTTATCCGATGAACCGGAAAATTAAATGAAATCGATTGTTGTATACGAATCGGCTTATGGCAATACCAAACACATTGCCGAAGCCATGTGTGCTGCCCTTAATCATTTTGGTAAATCCAAAGCCATACGATCTGTTTATGCTGACCCCTGTGAGCTGGCAAGCTGCGATTTATTACTTGTTGGTTCCCCAACTCAAAAGTTTAAGATGCTGCCTTCCATGGAATTATTTTTGAATTCTATACCAGCAGGTACATTAGCAAAAGTGAAAGCAGCAGCTTTTGATACACGTATTGATTTGAAGAAAGTAAACAACCGTATACTCAACTTTTTTGTTATGCAGTTTGGTTATGCGGCAGGCGATATTGACAAGCGACTGAAAGCCAGAGGTGGAATATCCCTTGTAAAACCAGAAGGTTTTTTTGTTGATAATACCGAAGGACCAATCACTGCTGGTGAGATTGAACGGGCTACCGCCTGGGTTCATTGGTTAGGCAGTCAAATTTTTCCGACAACCAAACCATGAATCTGAACCAAAACGGGGGAAAGTATTTCCTACCCTTGCTCGCCGGAGCTGGATTTGTTGCGCTGGTATTTGAAGTCAGCTGGTTCAGAATGCTGAGCCTTTTGTTGGGCTCTACGGTTACTTCATCAACACTTGTGTTATCAGGTTTTATGCTTGGTATGGGTGCCGGAGCCTGGTGGGCAGGCGTAATTACCTTACGAAGACCAAAGCAACTTTACCGTCTTGTTCCGCTCATTTTCGGATTATCAGCCTTCATTGGTTTGATGATCTTTTTCCTGTTTGATCGATGGCTTCCCGGGTTATATCCTTATCAGGATGGTATTATTGCAGTTCAAAATGCCGATACCCTGGTTTTTACAGTTTCACTTACAGCACTCATTGTGCATGCATTCCTGCTTGGCAGTGTTTTACCTTTGATTATCGGCATCATTACCAACCAATCAGACCATCCGGTGCGACTAACTGGGAATGCTTATGCCGCTGAAACAGCAGGAAGTGCTGTAGGAGGAATCATAGCCGCATTTTTACTTATTGGGAATTTAGGACAGAAAAACACTTTGCTATTGGCGGTTTCAATAAGCTTTCTTTTAGCTTTATTAAGCTTAACCGGATTAAAAAAGATCGGGCGTTCGCACGATAAAAATCAGGAGCAACCAGCTAAGCTCTACCGAAAGCCGCGAGGTATTAATGAACAGGTAAACTCTTTCGGAAGAATTGCTGTAACGGCTGCACTTGCGCTCGGGTTTGCAGTTACGGGTTTGCAGGTTGTATGGTTCAGAATATTCAGGATTTATCTAACCAACACCAGTTATACATTTGCATTGATTGCTGCTATGGTAATCGCCGGGTTTTCAATCGGGAGCTTTATTTTCGCCCGCAAACACAAAACCAGTCTGATTCAGGCAGCAACCCTCACCAGGGGATTAGTTTTGGCTGCACTGGCGATTTTGGGCGGGCTGATTATTCTGGTTAATTTACCAACACTGATTGTACTGCCCCTCGGAGCCAATCAGGAACAATATATTTTGCGGCTTCTTGTTACACCTGCGGTGTCGGCATTGCTGGTAATTTTTCCGGTAACGCTTATTTCAGGATTTCTCTTCCCGCTGGCTATTGCTATTTATCGCAATGATTATCAGCAATTGGGCCATAGTGCAGGTTGGATCTTTATGTTAAATTCGGCCGGGAGCGCGCTGGGACCTGTGGCTACAGCTTTCATTTTATTACCCATACTCGGGGCATCAAAAGCAGTCCTATTTTTTGCACTTACTTTGCTCTTAGCTGCGGGTGTTACATCCTTTATTAAACAAGTCAACAGTATCAGCAAAGCCACCAGAATATCAGTTAATTCACTTATTATTATCACTTTTGCTTTATTCCTGCTTTTACCTTCGTTCCGATTCCTGCCGCCTTCATTCGGACGATTCAATAAAAAGATTCTTGAATATCACGAAACAACCGAAGGCACCTTTATTGTGGGTGAAAACACATCAGGAACCGGAACTGTACTTGAAACCTATGTGAACAACAGCGCAGTAATAGGCACAAGCTATGATGCCGTTAAAGTTGTAAAAATGATAGGTCACCTGCCGTTTTTCACAGGTCTTAAATGCGAAAACGCGCTTGTGGTTGGGTTCGGAATTGGTGTTACCACTTCGGCTATTGCCGCACACAATGAGGTGAAGAATATTGATTGTGTTGAGCTGGTTGAAGGACTTAAAGATGCTGCTCACTATTACAGCGGTATAAACAACAATGTGCAAAACGACCCACGGCTGCAGTTTCACCGGGGCGACGGAAGACATTTTCTGCTTTCCACGCATAAAAAATTCGATCTCATTTCAAGCGATCCGACTCACCCTGTGCTTGGGTCGGCCAACCTCTACAGCCGCGAATACTTCGAGTTGTGTAAATTACATCTGACCGATCACGGAATGGTTTCGCAGTATCTTCCGTTACACAAGCTAACTCCTGATAATTTCAAAGGCATCATTCAAACCTTTTTCAGTGTCTTTCCGTCGGCAACGGTTTGGTTGGGGCAATATCATGCCGTGCTGCTTGGAGGTAAAAACCCGGTTAAAATCAATTTTGAAAGTTGGTCTGAACAAATGGCTCAACTCCCGCCCGATCCTTATTTTTATTCAAATCCCTACCATATGGCTGCCTGCCTGGTTATCGACAGCACACAATTAAGCCAATTTGCCGGTAATCCTGATATAAATACCGACAATCTATCGTATACCGAATTTTTCAGATTTACGGCTTTCGACTCAGATAACCTTCTCCGCAACCTCGACTTCATCAATAAAAACAGATGTCCGGTTAACAGAGTATTTTCATCAATAAACAACCAGGACATGATGAACCAGTTTATACTGGGCAACATGCTACTTACCGATGGACTCTATTTCCAGCTATCCAGCAACCAGATTGCATTCAGGCAGAAGCTAACCGAAGCTATGTATGCCAACCCGGATAATCAGGAGCTCACTTTTCTGATGAGATTTTATTTCGGATCCCGCTAATTTTTGAATCCTATTCCAGTCAATTTGGTCAACCTGAGTGGTAAATCTTCAGGAATTTGATAATTGACTACAAAATCTCACCCGGAATCATTATTTTTAAAGTTTGCCTTTCGCTTCATATTACTTAGTGTTATTTTTACACACTCAAAAGTAGTTTCAGACAAAAGGTACGGTTACAGCCCTGAATTCTGGTTTTAAAAATCCAATATATGAAAAAGGCACCATTGTTATTGATTCTGGGTCTGGTTGTTCTGGCCTGTTCTGCCCAGAAAAAAGCTAAAACTGATGCACCGGTTGTGATAAAACCTGTCGGAATCATTCAAAATCTTTCGGATGATGCCTTACTGGATGTGGTTCAAAAACAGACTTTCAGATATTTCTGGGATTTTGCTCATCCGGTAAGCGGTATGGCCAGAGAACGCAGCAATATAGCGTTTGATTACGGCAGCGAGGTGGTTACAACCGGCGGAACAGGTTTTGGCATTATGGCAACAATAGTAGCCACCAACCGTGGATGGATTAGCCGCTACACCGCAGCAAGACACCTGCTGAAAATGGTTAAATTTCTGGCCAAAGCCGATGCTTACCATGGTGTATTTCCACATTGGTTAAACGGAGCTACCGGTCGTACAATTCCTTTCAGTCGTAAGGACGATGGTGCCGATTTGGTGGAATCGTCCTACCTTTTTCAGGGACTTTTAGCGGCCAGGCAATATTTTAATCAGCCTTCGCCGGTTGAGTCTGAGCTGCGCAACCGCATCAACTGGCTTTGGAACGATATTGAATGGAACTGGTTTACCCGTGGAGGGCAGGAAGTATTATACTGGCACTGGAGCCCGAACAATGGCTGGGCTATGAATTTCCCTATCAGGGGTTTTAATGAGTGCTTGATTGTTTACGTGCTTGCTGCCAGCGGCGAACACTATCCTGTGCCTGCAGCAGTTTATCACAGAGGCTGGGCCGAAAGCAATTTCTTTAAAAATGGGAAGCAATTTTACGGAATTACCCTTCCCCTGGGATTCGACTATGGCGGCCCGCTTTTCTTTTCTCAATATTCATTCATGGGCTTGTGTCCGAAAGGCTTAAAGGACAGGTATGCCGATTATTGGGAACAAAACCGCAATCACACCCTCATAAACCGCGAACATTGTATATTAAACCCGGGGAACTTTAAAGGTTACGGACCTGATTGCTGGGGACTAACAGCCAGTGATAACCACGAAGGTTACAATGCCCACTCACCCGACAACGATCTGGGAGTAATTACTCCCACTGCTGCGCTGTCAGCTTTCCCTTACACCCCCGAATATTCAATGCAGGCACTGCGTCACTTTTACTATTCGCTCGGGAATAAAATTTGGAGCCCCTATGGTTTTACCGATGCATTTAACGAAAGTGCCGACTGGTATGCGGTATCGCATCTCGCTATTGATCAGGGCCCCATTATTGTGATGATAGAGAATTACCGCACCGGACTAATCTGGGACTTGTTTATGAGTTGCCCTGAAATTCAGCAGGGATTGAAAAAACTCGGTTTTCAAAGCCCTTATTTAAAATAACTGAACAAATCAATTATCAGACCCAGGGTATGATAAATACTTCAAAAATACTACTGATTACCTGTTTACTAAGTACACTAGTGTGTCCGGCTCAGAATCCAAAAACCACTATTGCACCGGTTGGCGTTGTTAGAGGAATATCTGACACTGAATTACTCGACATTGTCCAGCGGCAGACTTTCAGGTATTTTTGGGATTTTGCACACCCTGTGAGTGGATTGGCCCGTGAAAGAAGCAACGCAGTCCGCTGTGATTATTACTGGGATTATATCAATGAAGCTGATGACATTCCTAATTTCGGAACCGGTACTTTTGGTCCTGATGACTGCGCTATCGGCGGCACAGGTTTTGGAATTATGGCAATCATTGTTGCCACTGAACGAGGTTGGATAAGCCGCGACACTGCTTTAAGGCGACTGGTTAAAATCGTAGATTTTTTGAACAAAGCCGATAGCTATCATGGCATCTTCCCGCATTTTATGAATGGAACTACCGGCAAAACCGTTCCTTTCGGCAATCTTGATGATGGCGCTGATATCGTAGAAACCAGCTATCTGTTTATGGGACTGCTTTGTGCACGTGCTTATTTTAACGAAGAAACGAAACTTGAAATATATTTCAGAAACAGAATTTCCAACCTTTGGAATATTGCCAATTGGAACTGGCACACCAATGGCAACAATGCCATGCTATGGTGGCACTGGAGCCCTGAAAATGGCTTTGACATGAACTTTCCTATCCGAGGTTTCAATGAATGTATGATAACCTATCTTATATCAGCATCCTCACCCACCCATGCCATTTCGCCCGAGGTGTACTACAATGGATGGGTAAACAGTACTTCCTACCTCAACGGAAAATCATATTATAAAATCCTTCTGCCACTCGGCTTTGAATATGGCGGGCCTCTTTTCTTTGCACATTATACTTTCATGGGTATCGACCCGCATGGACTTAAGGACTGGCACACAGATTATTTTGAGCAAAATACACACCATACACTTATAAATCGCGCTTACTGCATTGATAATCCAAAAAAGTTTAAAGGGTATGGCGAGAATTGCTGGGGTCTCACTGCCGGCGATAGCTTTAAAGGCTATGCAGCGCATTGCCCGGAATGGGATAAAGGTGTAATTCAGCCAACCGCAGCCCTATCATCTTTTCCTTACACTCCGGAATACAGCATGCAGGTGCTGAAGCATTTCTATTTCGATCTTGGCGATAAAATCTGGAATGATTATGGATTTATTGATGGGTTCAGCATCGAGCATAACTGGTATGCAGATGCTCAACTTGCAATCGACCAGGGGCCAATTGTGGTAATGATTGAAAACTACCGTTCGGGCTTACTCTGGAAATTGTTTATGAACATTCCGGAGATACAAAACGGACTAATTAAACTCGGATTTGAAAGCCCGTATCTGAAAAAAGAAAAACAATGAGAACAAACAAATTACTTTTAATAATTGCGTTTATAGCAGCCTTTTACGTGCCTGCAAAGGCTCAATCGACCTATTGTAATCCAATTAACATTGATTATGGCTATACCCCAATTCCCAACTTTTCGGATTGGGGGAAACACAGGGCAACTGCTGATCCGGTGATTGTTATGTACAAGGGCGATTATTACCTTTTCTCAACCAATCAGGGTGGTTACTGGTGGAGCAACAACCTGAGCGACTGGAACTTTTTAGAAAAATCGTTTCTAGAGCCATATCATAAAGTATACGACGATCTCTGCGCACCGGCGGTTTGGGTTCAGGGCGATACCATGCTGGTATTCGGATCAACCTACTCATCGTCATTCCCAATATGGATGAGTACCAACCCAAAAGGAAACGAATGGAAACATGCTATTGATTCACTAATAATAGGTGGCTGGGATCCCTCATTTTTTGTGGATGATAATGGCAAACTTTACATGTATAACGGAAGCAGCAACCAATTCCCCATTTATGGAGTAGAGCTCAACAGGAACACCTTTCAGCCAATGGCAGCCCGAAAAGAGTTATTGCTTTTAAATCCGGGGCGCTTTGGGTGGCACCGTTTTGGCGAACATATGGACAATACATTCCTCGATCCTTTTATCGAAGGCGCCTGGATGACCAGGCACAATGGAAAATACTTTTTGCAATACGGTGCTCCGGGAACTGAATTCAGTGGCTATGCTGATGGTGTAGCTGTATCGGATCATCCGCTGGGCCCATTTACGCATCAGTCGCTGCCGGTTTCATTCAAGGCAGGAGGATTCTCGAACGGAGCCGGGCATGGATCAACATTTACTGATAAATGGGGCAACTACTGGCATATAAGCACTTCAGCCATATCAGTCAAAAATAATTTTGAACGAAGGCTCGGTTTATGTCCGGCAGGTTTCGACAAGGATAATACCATGTTCTGCAACACCTTATTTGGCGATTACCCTTATTACCTGCCCAATGCTCCAAACTATAATGCTTCATCTGGTTTTACCGGATGGATGCTGTTGAATTACCAGAAACCGGTGAGGGTATCATCGACTTTGGGTGGTTTTAGTGCCAATCTTGCCGTTGACGAGAATATACGAACCTACTGGAGTGCAGCAACATCGGGCGAGGGCGAATTTATTCTTTCAGACCTTGGTTGCGTAAGTGAAGTGTTTGCTATTCAGGTGAATTATGCCGATCAGGATGCAGAATTTCTGGGCAAAAGCAGCGGCGTTTCCCATCAGTACCGAATCTGGATGTCGGACGATGAAAAACACTGGAAATTGCTAACAGACAAAAGCCGGAATACTAAAGATTGCCCGCACGACTATGTTCAGCTTGCTGCACCGGTAAAAACCAGGTTTCTGAAACTTGAAAACGCGCATATGCCAACCGGAAAATTCGCCATCAGTGGCTTCAGAATATTTGGCCACGGGTGTGGTTCAGCTCCTGAAACACCCAAAGAATTAATTGTTCTAAGAACGGAATCAGACAAACGAAGCGCCTGGGTAAAATGGCCAGTTGTTGATAATGCCACCGGTTACATTTTATATATCGGGACCAGCCCCGAAAAACTCTACAATTCAATTTTGATTTATACATCCAATGAGTATTGGTTAAAAACCCTCGATAAAGAAATTCCATTTTATTTTGCCATTCAGGCATTTAACGAAAACGGAGTTTCAGCCATCTCTGAAATCATTAAAACACAATAAACCCCTATGAAAAAATCAGCAATCATTCTATTACTCCTTGCTGCATTCGGAATTTCGCACCTAGCAGCACAATCACAATCTGATAGCGAAATGGATCGTTTCATCACCGGGCTGATGTCGAAAATGACGCTTGACGAAAAACTCGGACAGCTTAATTTGCCGGCAGCCGGTGATATTACAACTGGTCAGTCGAAAAATACTGATTTTGGACAAAAAATAGTTGAAGGCAAAGTGGGTGGCTTGTTCAACATCAGCACGGTAGCCAAAATCCGTAATGTTCAGAAACTGGCTATAGAACAGAGCCGACTTAAAATTCCGCTCATTTTCGGCATGGATGTTATACATGGTTACAAATCGGTATTTCCGATTCCACTGGGACTTTCATGTTCGTGGGATATGGATCTGATTGAACAAAGCGCGCGTATAGCAGCTGTTGAAGCAAGCGCTGATGGTATCTGCTGGACTTTCTCACCGATGGTTGACTTATGCCGTGATCCGCGGTGGGGCCGCATTGCCGAGGGAGCAGGTGAAGATCCTTATCTGGGAAGTGAGATTGCCAAAGCGATGGTGCGCGGATATCAGGGAAGTAACCTGGCCGACAAAAATACAATGATGGCTTGTGTTAAACATTATGCACTCTACGGGGCCGGCGAAGGCGGCCGCGATTACAATACTGTAGATATGAGCCCCGTGCGCATGTACAACGAGTATTTCCCACCTTACAAGGGAGCCGTTGATGCAGGTGTTGGCAGTGTAATGGCTTCATTTAACGAAGTAAACGGCATACCGGCAACAGCTAACCGGTGGCTTATGACCAATGTATTAAGAGATCAGTGGGGATTTAAAGGATTTGTGGTTACTGATTATACCGGTATCAAAGAATTAAAAGACCATGGCATAGGCAACCTGCAGCAGAACTCAGCAAGTGCTCTGCATGCCGGCATCGATATGGATATGGTTACCGAAGGATTTCTGCTTACCCTCAAGGCCTCATTGGAACAAGGCCTGGTTACCATCGACGAAATAAATGCAGCCTGCCGTCGCATTCTTGAAGCCAAATATAAACTGGGATTGTTTAATGACCCCTACAAATACTGCGACGAAGACAGGGCAAATACTGAGATTTATACCAATGCCAACCGTACTCAGGCCCGTAAAACTGCTGCAGAGAGTTTTGTATTACTGCGGAACGAAGGCAATATATTGCCACTTAAAAAAAACATCTCAATTGCACTAGTTGGCCCGCTGGCTAACAATCGCGAAAATATGTGCGGTACCTGGACTGTTGCAGGTGATTTTGAAAAGGCTATTCCTGTTATCGAAGGCATTAAAACTGTGGGTGGAAGTAATGTCACCATTAATTATGCGAAAGGTGCTAATTTTTACCCGGATGCAGATCTCGAAGCACGCGTTAGCATTTTTGGCAAGCCAACCGATCGCGATGCGCGTCCGGAGGAAGAAATTATAGCCGAAGCAGTTAAAGCTGCCAAGAAGTCGGATGTGGTTGTTGCTGTAGTGGGTGAAGCTGCCGAATCGAGCGGAGAATGCTCAAGTATGACCGATATTAGTTTGCCTTCCAATCAGCTTAACCTGATAAAAGCGCTGCTGCAAACAGGCAAACCCGTTGTAATGGTGTTATTTACCGGAAGGCCACTCGCCATTAAATGGGAAAGCGAAAATGTGCCAGCCATTCTAAATGTTTGGTTTGGCGGAAGCGAAGCAGGATTGGCCGCAGCCGATGTGCTATTTGGTGATGTTGTTCCATCAGGCAAATTAACAACCACATGGCCCCAGAATGTTGGGCAGGTTCCGATGTTTTATAACCATAAAAATACAGGCCGCCCCATCGAGCACCAATGGTTTGAGAAGTTCCGTTCAAATTATCTCGATGTATCCAACGACCCGGTTTATCCGTTTGGATTTGGCCTAAGTTATTCAACATTTACATATAGCCCTGTTAAACTTAGCAGCAATACCATGAATGCCGGCCAAACCATTGATGTAACCGTTACCGTAACCAACACCGGAAATTACGATGCCAAAGAAGTTGTGCAGCTCTACATCCGCGATATGGTAGGAAGCAGCACCCGTCCGGTGAAGGAACTTAAACATTTTAAGAAGGTGTTTATTCCTAAAGGATCTACTGCTGATGTTAAATTTTCAATCAACATTGAAGATCTTAAGTTTTACGACGCTTCGCTCAAACACGTGGCAGAACCCGGCGAGTTTACAGTATTTGTAGGCGGAAACTCAAGAGATGTACAGGAGGCGTCTTTTGTCCTGAACTAATTTTATTTAACTATATATCAGTTATTTAACCCTGCCCCAAAAGGCAGGGTTATTTTTTTATCTAATTTTCTATGAATAAATATTAAATATCGTAACAAAATACGCGGTTTATCGTCCAAAGTTCATATTGAAAACCTGATGTAAATTCAACTACACCCTCTATGTTTCAAATATTGTTCCGTCATAGCTTCAGAGCACTAAGCCGG
>Ga0172371_10000765_pt1 | contig 50740 bp, 49 predicted proteins | sample Lak12m_FD_114543 | JGI IMG/M metagenome (GOLD analysis project Ga0172371, IMG submission 114543) | Freshwater microbial communities from Kabuno Bay, South-Kivu, Congo - kab_022012_12m | ecosystem: Environmental > Aquatic > Freshwater > Lake | place: Democratic Republic of the Congo: South-Kivu... | reverse complement strand
TCTGGGGTTCTCGCCGCGCAAAGCGCGGCGATCAGCCCGAATCCTGCTCAAAAAAAGTTCGAGCCGAGTTTAACAACCCCGACCAGGCAGAACTTGTGCGGATTTTTTTGCACTCGGGAATTTTTTCGTAAGGCGGAATCAGCTCAAGCCGGATTTTTCGGGCCAGCAGGCGGCGGTTCTGAATGTGATACACAATTGATAAAATTTTTCTCGTTTTCTTTTCCAATTTTTTCCTTCCGCTGGAAGCGGAATCAAAGCCAGTTTTCTTCCCGCCACAAGGGCGGGACAAATCCCGCGCTTTCCCGCCGAAGGCGGGATGGCCAAAGGCGATTTTTGTAATCTTTAATATAACTTCATGAAAACAAAGTATTTTCTCTACGCCCGGAAATCCACCGAGGATGAGGAACGCCAGGTGATGAGCATCGAAGCCCAACTGGCGGAGTTGGCGGAATACGCTAAACGGGAGAATATTGATATCGCGGAAACCTTTATCGAGAGCAAAAGCGCAAAGAAACCGGGTCGCGCTGTTTTCAATGAAATGATGTGCAAAGTCCAGGAAAGCAAAGATCCAATTAGTTTGATTGCATGGCACCCCGATCGTCTCGCCCGAAACAGTGTTGACGGTGGTTTGATAATCTATTCAATCGATACCGGCAGAATTGTTTCTTTGCGCTTTCCCACTTTCTGGTTTGAGCCAACTCCGCAGGGATTATTTATGCTTCAAGTCGCCTTTGGCCAGTCAAAATACTATTCGGATAATTTAAGTGAGAATGTGAAGCGCGGGATTAGGCAAAAACTCAGGCGCGGCGAGTGGCCGGGGTTGGCCCCTTTCGGTTACGTGAATAATCCGAAGACCAGAAACATTGAACCGGAACCGGTAAAATCCAGGTGTTTAAGGAAAGCTTTCGAGGAGTTTGCTGAGGGTAATCACACCCTGGAATCATTAGGGAAGCGCCTGAGTTTTTGGGGCGTGGTGGGTAAGACCGGAAAACCGCTTTGCAAAGCTTCTCTGCAAAGAATCCTTACCAACAAAGCTTACATTGGAGTAATCTCCCGTAACGGTGAATCTTACGAGGGCGGTTTTCCGGCCATTGTTTCCCCGGCGACTTTTGAAGCCGTCCAAGAAGTCCTGGGGCAGCGAGCCAAGCCAAGGAAGTCCAGAAAGCGGCACGACTTCCCATTCACCGGATTATTCACTTGCGGCGAGTGCGGCGGTGCGATTACCGCCCAATTCGCCCACGGCCACGGCGGCACCTACCGTTACTACCGCTGTTCAAAAAAGTTGGGCCAATGTTCGCAAAGATATTTACGCGAAGATTTGCTCGCCGCCCAGTTAAAGGAACGGCTTCAAAAAGTCGCCTTACCCGATGATTGGACAGAGAAAATGTTAACGAAAGTCGATATTTGGGAGAAAGAAAACGCGCAGTCATTAAAAAATTCCGCCCAAAATCTGGAGCGGAGAATCAAGGAAACTGAGATGAAGCTTGATAGATTAGTAAACGCCTTTCTGGACGGCACGATTGAAAAGGAAATATATGTCACGAAAAAAGAAGAACTTATCAAAACCAAAATCGATCTTAACAAAAGGAAGTCAGATTTTGGGCGGAAGGGAAACAATTGGCTCGAACCCCTGAGGGAGTGGATTAAAACCGCCCACCGCGCCGGAAAACTGGCTTTGTCGAGCGATTTTCATGAAATGAAATCGCTCCTTGAAAAAATTGGAACGAACCGCCGCCTACTGGCCCGAAAAATCCAGCTTGAGCTGATTCCGCCTTACGAAAAAATTCCCGAGTGCAAAAAAATCCGCACAAGTTCTGCCTGGTCGGGGTACTGGGACTCGAACCCAGAATCTCGTGCTCCCAAAGCACGCGCCTTAGCCATTAGGCCATACCCCGCATCACAAGTGTAAACTACAATAAAACAAAGTAGTTGTGAAGAAGGTTCACAAAATCATTTATAAATGATTAGAATAATAGATTCGATATTATCACCAGATCGTTAACTATCAAATTCAAATCTAGAAACAACAACCTTTTTCCTGAAAGGAGGAATGCTATGGAAAAAAGGAGTTTCAAATGGGGGATTTTGTTGCTCTTGGCCATATTGGCTGGGATAGTCGCTTATGTATTGAACTCGAGGATAGGGGACACGAAGGCCTGGAGTTTTGCTTTCGAAATTGCCGCTTTGTTTCTCTCCAGCGTGTCGGGCTTTATGGCAGCCCTGGTTTATTTCTATTCCGACGCGTTTTCTCCTCGAATGCCGGATCCGCCTCCCCGATATTTGAGAGGTTTTTGCATATTGGTAATGACAGCGCTGATACTATTAAGCTTTGTGCTCTTTAATCAGCTGGATTTCATCGCTAAATGGCCCGATGACCATCAGCTTATCTGGAAACGAATTGGATGGTACATTTTAGCTAATCTTGCGTTATCATTCTTTCTGATATGCGTTACTCTCAAGTACAGTTGGATTGTGGTCGGAGAGAATGAAGTCTTGTCTCTTGAAAAAAAGATCTTCTACCCGGGAACAAAAATGTGGCTCAACCCCTTATTCAGCTATAAATTCGGGGAGCTCGATGGCAATCAGCCGATTTCTTTCGGCCACACTCCATTCGAAGATCTCATAATTGGAAAGCATAAAATTCCATGCAAGATCAATAGCACCTGGCTCCCAGATATCGAGAAAGCCAAGGAAATGGGCGTACAGGACGTATCCTTGAACGAATTCTATCTTCGCCTGGAAGAGGCCATGCCCGACCTCGTTGAGCCGATAATAAAGAGCCAGTTGGAGAAGTTGGTTGAAGCGAAAGGCGAAAGCATCCTCGATCTTTTGAAAAGGGTTAACGAATATTTTGTTATGGTTGGTCTGTCGGCTCTTTTGAAAGGCAGCTTCCCAGTTCGCCTCATCAATCTCTCGTTTTTATTGAGAGTTTAACAAAGATGTTTGGATATTCTCTCTGCGAGTTTCACCAGCCCGTTTTCAACGGGCTTTTCTTATGCTTAAATAAGTTTTATCCTTATTGAAAACATATGACTAAAAAAGTTTTTATTATTCACGGTTGGGATGGCAATCCGGAGCAAGGATGGTATCCTTGGCTCAAGAGGGAACTGGAGGCCCGGGGGTTTGAGGTGAGCGTGCCAGCGATGCCCGATACTGGCGAGCCGGAGATTGAGGCTTGGGTAAATCACCTGGAAAAAATCGTCGGAATACCCGATGGGAACACGTTTTTCGTCGGTCACAGCATCGGCTGCCAGGCGATTATGCGTTTTATTGAGAAATTACCGGAAAATGTCAAAATCGGCGGCGCCGTTTTCGTGGCCGGCTGGTTCACCCTCCAAAATCTGGAAACCGTCGAAGAAAAAGAAATCGCCAAACCCTGGATCGAAACCCCAATAAATTTAGCCAAAGTTAAAAACCAGTTGAACAAGCGAACGGTAATTCTGTCGGACAATGATCCCTGGGTTCCCCTTGAGGAAACTAGAGAAATCTTCACCGAACAATTCGCCGCCGAGGTCATCATCGAACACAACAAAGGCCATTTTACTGAAGAAGACGGCATCAGAGAACTGCTTATTATTTTAGAAAATGTATAAAATATCTGATTATAAAATATTTTTAGATAAAATATTTGAAAGCTTGTCCGAAAAGGATATCGATATAACTTCAATGGAGCTGGACCACCTTGCTTACCGTACCCAAACCAAAGAAGAATTTCAGGAAGCAAGAAAAGAATTTAGTAAAATAGGCGAAATTATTTCTGAGAACCTAGTCAGGGGCAGGGCAGTGCCTGTCTATAAGCTAAATGAGCCTTTAGAATACAAGGGAAGAACGATAAGTTACTTGGAATTAATGGCGCCTGCCAAAGGAGATCAATTTGAATTTGGATTAGAGCATGTGGAATTTGTCACCCCAAAGGACCTCAAAGAAATAATGAAAAAATATCCGGGACTGGATTTCATTGACAGGTCCGAAGAGAAGGATCCCAATATCATCTTAAAACTCGGGGACAATCTAGCGGTAAAATTTCATAATAAATCTCTTCTCGACACCGTTTCTCAAATTTGACTTCCACCATAATGTACATTATTATGTACATGTAAATTAATAAAGAAAAAGCATGGATGTAAAAACAACTATTCCTATTTCTGAGGCCCGACGGCGGATTTTCGAAATCCGGGAGGAGCTGAGAACACCGGGCAAAACCTATACTCTCACTGAGAAAGGCCGGCCTGCTCTCGTCGTACTATCCGCAGAGGAATATGATTCCTTGATCGAAACTATTGAGGTAATGATTGATTTTCCTGATTTAAAGAAAGATATTGAAAAGTCTGAAAGGGATTATAAATCGGGCAGATACAAGTCTTTCACGACCCTCGATGAATTGCTGGAAGAGGAGGGGCTTATTGTAACTAAAAAAAGCAACAAAAAGCATGTTGTTCGAAGTGCGCCTGGAACCTCGGGCAAAAAAAGAGTTCAAAAAACTGCCAAGAAGAAATAGGCTTCGCATATTGTTAGCTATCAGGAATATTTCCCAAAATCCTTTCGCTGGGAAAAAACTGGAAGGGAAATTTTCTGGTTGCTATTGTGTCCGATCTTGGCCTTACAAAATTGTTTACAGGATTTTTAATAAAAAACTCTTAATCTTGATACTTCGTATCGCTCATCGACAAGGAGTATATAAATAAATGAAAGTTCACAAAAAGGCTTGGCCAGAGTTGTTTGAGCAGGTTTTGGCAGGGAAGAAGCGGTTTGATTTGCGCGTGGCGGATTTTGCCATTGGCGAGGGGGACATTTTGGTGTTAGAAGAATGGGACCCGAAGAAAAAAAGCTACACCGGCCGAAAAATTGAGAAAAAAGTCGATTATGTATTAAAAACCAAAGATCTGAAATTTTGGCCGGAAGAAGAAGTTAAAAAGCTCGGTTATCAAGTAATTCAATTCGAATCATGATTTATACTGACCGAATATATGGCAAGATAAAAATTGTTGAGCCTGTCATTTTGGATTTGATTAAAAGTCCCACTCTCCAAAGACTTAAAGGAATATCTCAAGGGGGATATTATGAAGTGTATTTTCCAGGAACTTTTAGCAGCCGGTTCGAGCATTCGGTGGGGGTTTTTCTCCTCTTGAAAAAATTCAAAGCTCCAATTGAAGAACAAATCGCCGGGCTGATTCACGACGTGTCTCATTCTGCCTTTTCCCACTGCATTGATTATGCCCTAGACGAAGGTTCCGAAAAGGAGCAGTCTCATCAGGACAATGTTTTTGCAGAGTATGTCAGGAAATCGGAAATACCAAAAATCCTCAAAAAGTATGGCTTTGATCTGGAATATATTTTGGATGAGAAAAATTTCCCTCTGAAAGAAAAAGATCTACCGGATTTATGCGCCGATCGAATAGACTACTCGCTCAGGCAAGCTTTGCTTTTTGGAATGGCTGATATCCGGGTAGTTCGATATTTACTGAATAATCTTGTAGTTGGAAAAGGGGGTTGGGTTTTCAAAGATTATCGCAGCGCTCAAAAATACGCCGATATTTTCTTTAGCCTTAATAGAGTACACTATGCGGGAATGTACACGGCTTTAATGTTTCGTACGGTAGGTGATTATCTCAAACATGCTCTATTGAAGAAATATATTGTTAAAGAAGATCTGTACCTAACCGATAATAAGGTCCTCAATAAAATTGCGCTGCACCACAAGAAAGACAAGGAACTTTTCCATCTCTTTCGAAGAATGAATAATGAAGTCAGATACGAGAACAATCCTGATAATTTCGAAACCAGAGTATTTTGTAAATCCAGGATTGTTGATCCGCTATGCATTCATAATAAAAAAATTCTACGAGTTTCCGAGATAAATCCCGCTTGGAAAAAAATAACTACAGAGGAATCGAAGCCCAAAGAATATTTTTTCAAATTTTATGGAACAAAATAAAAAACCGGGGGTGGGAGTGGGGGTGATGATTTTGCGGGAAGGGAAAGTTTTGCTAGGAAAACGGCATGAAGATGCGGAGAAAGCTGGCAGTGCTTTGCACGGGGAAGGAACCTGGACCATGCCGGGCGGCAAATTGGATTTTGGCGAGGAGTTGAAAGCCTGTGCTTGCAGGGAAACTTTGGAAGAAACCGGGTTGGAAGTAAAGCCAGAAGATTTAAAAATAATCAGCGTTAGTAATGATATTGTTCACGACGCTCATTTTGTGACTATCGAGTTTCTATGCGAAAAATCTTCCGGCGAACCCCAAGTGATGGAGCCGGAATAGATTACAGAATGGCGCTGGTTCGAACTGGATAAATTACCTAAACCGCTTTACCTGCCCAGCCAAAAAGTTCTGGAAAAATATCGGGTCGGCAAAAGCTCTTTGCAAAGTTAATTTTGGGTGGTAGAAAAGAGATAACAATGATGGGTTTACTGACAAAACACGTTTTTTCTGGCTCAAATGAAAGGAGGCGAGCCATGTCAGAAATAACAACAATACTGAGTTGGTCGGAAATGGTTGGCAGGGAAGCGGCATTGACGGCTATCAGTCGGGCACCGTTAGGATCAATGAAGGATGCCGGATCCTGTGAAGTCCGAAGGAAGCTTAAAGAACTAAGATCCCGTAGGAAATCCCTTGCTAAAGAAATCTCAGATCAAATTCGAAGGGATGTGATAGGAAGATAGCCAAAAGATTCGCCGCACGAAAGGAGAAGGAAATAATGACTCTGCCATTTATTATCGGCGGTATTCGCCGGCCGGCACCTTGGATTATCAGGTTTCTTCATCCTGACTGTACTCCAGAAAAGCTTTTTGTAAGAAGGCTAATCAAAGAGCTGGAAGCCGAGATGAAAAAGCTTAGCGATGAGAGAAGGCTTGAAAAAAAGCTCGAGCAGATGCTTGGAGGGAGAGTATTCCGCTGAATGAGATATCGATCTTTGTGCGTGACTGAGCCCCGAGAAATCTTGGGGTTCTTTGCTTTTTGAGGAAGAATATCTTATTGGTAAAATTTAGAATAATAAGTAACTGAAAAAAATGGCCAAGAAAAGTGACATTTATAAGTGTCAGGTTTGCTCGCACATTGTGCAGGTTTTACATGAAGGCGATGGAACTTTGGTGTGTTGCGATAAGCCGATGCTGTTTCTGGAACCGAAAACCCAGGAAGAGGGGCTTACCGAAAAGCACCTGCCGGTGGTGGCGAAATCCGAGAAGGGAATTCTGGTGAAAGTCGGCAGCGTGCCGCACCCGATGGAAGCAACCCACTGGATTGAGTGGATCCGGGTGGTCCGCCAAGACGGCCGGGCTTGCCGCGGGTACCTTAACCCTGGAGATAAACCCGAACTCGAGTTCAATGTGCCCTTGGAAGAAGTGGCTGCCGTCTACGAATACTGCAATTTGCACGGACTTTGGGTAACCAAAATGTAGAGTTTATTTATTTCTGGGTTTCAATTGGTTCAATAAGTAGCGGGCGTTGTCAATGGCGTAGCCGCTGTAATCTTCACTGAAGAAAACATAAGTCTTTTTGATTGAACTGGGGTGGCGCTGGAATTTCTCGGCCCAACTTTGAAGTTTTCTTTCGAGATACTTTTTGTGGTGGGGCTTTTCGTCTCCATACAATCTGGCATAAACGAAATTGCTGAGGACCACGTTCTTGGACAGGGCCTCGGGATAATCAACCAAAACCAAAGCCACTCGGTATTTTTTCAGCAGCGAGAAAACTCCTTGATCAAACCAGCTGGGATGGCGAAATTCGAGGGCGGTTTTAATTGGCAGTTTGGTTCTTTTTATCTCTCTATCATAGGCTTTCAAAAAAATCTCCAGCCGCTCCAAATTTTGCTTGAAGCTGGGCGGCAGCTGAACCAAAATTACGGCAAATTTTTTATCCAGTGCTTTGGCATTCTGAACAAAATATTTCAGATAGCGGGAACTGTCTTCGTCGATAATCAATCTTTTGCGGTGCGTAATATACTGATTCATCTTGACCGCAAAGACAAAGCTTTTCGGCGTTTTCTTTCGCCACCCGGCAAAAACTTCTTTTCTGGGCAGGCGATAGAAGGTGGAGTTAATCTCAACCGTCGCGAATTCGCGGGACAAATATTCCAGTTGGTCCCTTTTGGAACCTTTCGGATAAAACTGCTCGCCCCAGCCTTTTGCCCATCCCATCGTGCCAACAAAATATTTCCTTTCCATAGGGGTAATTATTGTTCTCTACCATTATTTTAACTCGAAAAAATAGAAATTTGTGCTAAAATAAAAGAAAAAGGAGCGCAGTGTCTGACTGCCAAAAGCATTTTCTTTAAAATTAATTTACCGACATGAAAAGACCATTGTGGACGGGGGCGATCAGCTTCGGATTAGTGAATATTCCGGTTAAACTATACGTGGCGGCGCGCGACCGGCAGTTTCATTTCAACCTGTTGCGCAAAAATGATCTTTGCCCCATCCAATATAAAAGAGTGTGTAAAAATACGGGAGAAGACGTGCCGTTTAAGGACATCGCCAAAGGATACCAGTACGAAAAAGACGAGTACGTGGTGATGGAAGAAAAGGATTTCCGGCAGGCTGACCCGAAAAGAAGCCAGCAACTCGAAGTAATTGAGTTCGTTGATCCCAAGGACATTCGCAGCATCTATTACGACAAGCCGTACTACCTGGAGCCGGAAAAGAAAGCCGAGAAAGCCTACGCGCTTTTTCGCGAAGCGCTCAAGAAAACCGGCAGGGCGGGGCTCACGCGATTCGTGATGAGGGCCAAGGAGCATATGGCAGTGATTGTGCCGCTTGACGGGGTGCTAATGCTCAACCTGTTGCGTTTCCGGGATGAAATTGTGGATCCGGCGGAAATTGACCATGCAAGTTTGAACGAGGTGAAATACGAAGACCGGGAATTGGATATCGCAACGCGGCTGGTTGAAGAGCTCACGGTGCCGTTTCGGCCGGAAAGATTCAAGGACACTTACGCGGAGAAACTGGCCAAAACCATTAAGGCCAAGCGCCAAGGAAAATTGAAGGATGCAAGGGAGCAGCCGGTGGCGGCTACCGAAGTGCGGGACATTATGGCCAAACTCAAGGAAAGTTTGCGGCAAATTAAAAGCGAGGAGCGGCAGCGAGAAAGAGTAAGCAAATAATTATTATGAGTCTCGAAAAATATCTCAGAAAAAGAGATTTGGATAAAACTCCCGAGCCGGGGCAGGGAAAGGGGTCGAAAAAGGCCGGGCCGATTTTTGTGGTGCAGAAGCACGCGGCCCGGCGGTTGCATTACGATTTCAGAATTGAAGCTGATGGCGTGCTCAAAAGCTGGGCGGTGCCGAAAGGCCCGCCTTTTAATAATGAAGAAAGGCGCTTGGCGATGATGGTGGAAGATCACCCTTATGATTACAAAGATTTCGAGGGGATTATCCCGCAAGGTAATTACGGCGCCGGAACGGTGATGGTTTGGGACCGGGGGACTTTCCGCTGGCTTTCCGAAATGGATTTTGGGAAAAGGCTGCGCAAAGGCAAGCTCACTTTTATCTTGGACGGCCAAAAACTGAAAGGGGAGTTCGCCTTGGTGAAGCTTAAGGGCGCCAAAGAACCCAATGCCTGGCTGATGATCAAGGCGACCAAAGACGCCGATATCAAGCCGGGCAAAAATTTTGAGCGCTCGGCGCTTACCGGCCGGACTATGGAGGAAATTGCCGGTTCCCAAGCCAAACTGCCTCGGACTATCGCCCCGATGAAAGCCAAAATCAGTCCCGAACCTTTCGACGATCCCGGCTGGGTTTTTGAAATCAAGTATGACGGCTACCGGATCATCGCCCGGCTCGAAAATAAACAAGTTAATTTATTTTTGCGCGGGGGAAAAATTTTTAATGAACAGTTCAAAGAAATCCGCGAGGCGCTTACCAAATTAAAGTTTGACGCGGTGCTGGACGGGGAAGTGGTGGCCTTGGACCGGGACGGCAAAATGGATTTTCAGACTTTGCAGAATCATCTAAGGGGTAACAAAAAACCTTTGATCTACTATGTCTTCGACATTCTTTATTACAACGGCCGCAACCTGACCAAACTTCCGCTTTTGGAACGCAAAAAAATATTGAAAGCGGTTTTGCCCAATCTGCCGAACATCAAATATGCCGACCATGTTGAGGGCGAAGGCAAAAAATTTTTTAAGCTGGCGATTAAAGAAGGACTGGAAGGCATCATGGCCAAGGAAAAATCCGGTTTTTATTTACCGGGAAAACGGGTGGGGGACTGGCGGAAAATCAAAGCCCATCATCAGCAAGAGGCGGTGGTGGCCGGCTTCACCGAGCCGCGCGGAATCAGAAAGGATCTTGGCGCTTTGATTCTCGGCGTCTACCAAAAAGGCGAGCTGGCTTACGCCGGCCACGTTGGCACCGGATTTTCCCAAAAAGATTTGGCAGAGATTAAAAAGAAGCTGAAGCCTTATGCGACCAAGAAACCGCCTTTCAAAAATACCCCTCAGACCAATGCGCCCGCCACCTGGATAAAACCTAAGTTTGTGGCCGAAGTGGCTTTTCTGGAATGGACCGGCGATGGCGTGATGCGCCATCCGGTTTTCAAAGGCTTCCGTGAAGATAAAATGCCAGAAGAAGTATGTCGGGAAGATACTTAGTGGCGGAAGGGCTGTTTTTTGAAGCGAGGACTGTCGGGCCACAGTCTCGAAAAACAGCCCTTCCGCCTCCAAAATAATTATTATCATGAACAACTCACCGGTAAAATTCACCCATCTGGACAAGATTTTTTGGCCAAAAGAAGGTTACACTAAGGGTGACTTAATTGAATATTACGATAAAATCGCCCCGGTAATCTTGCCTTACCTCAAGGACCGGCCGGAAAATATGAACCGCCATCCCGACGGTATATATGGCGAAAATTTCTATCATAAGAACTTTAATTACCATCAGCCCGAATGGTTGAAATCCCAAATGATCCACTCCGACTCGGAGGATAAAATGATAAATTATCTGCTCTGCCAAAACCAAGAGACTCTACTCTATATGGCCAATCTGGCCTGCATTGAAATCAACCCTTGGAATTCCCGCGTCACCAAACTGGACTATCCCGATTACCTGATTTTGGACATCGACCCGGGCGATGTGCCTTGGAGAGAGGTGATCAAGACAGCTCTCGCCACTAAAAAAATTTTGGACGACCTCAAAATCAAGGGCTATCCAAAAACCTCCGGCGCCACCGGCCTGCACATCTACGTTCCGCTCGGAGCCAATTATCACTATGACCAAGTCAAGGATTTTGCCCACTTATTAGAAATCCTGGTAAATAAAAACCTACCGGAAACCACCAGCCTGGAGCGCAGCCCCAAAAAACGGCCGGACAAAACCTATCTGGACTACCTCCAAAACCGCCTCGGCCAGACTCTAGCCGCGCCCTACTCGTTGCGGCCGCGACCGGGCGCGCCGGTTTCCACTCCGCTCAAATGGGGAGAAGTCAACAACCGCCTGAACCCGCTGAAATTCAACCTAAAAACCATTCACCAACGGCTCAAAAAAGTGGGCGATCTCTGGCGGCCAGTGCTTGGAAAGGGAATCAACCTGGAAGCCGGGGTCAAAAAAATTGAAAAACTGGTTAAATAGCAGTAAAATATATAGGTTATATTAATACAAAAAGAAAGGGGGTGAAATAATGGATACTCCCGAAAAAATCAAAGAAAAAGACGTGGTCAGCTGGGTGGCCTTTGTCTTGCTGGTTATCGGTGGACTCAACTGGGGCTTGGTGGGGCTGATCAAGCTGGATGTCATCAGGGCCATCTTCGGAGACTCAACGGTGCTTTCCCGCATCATTTATCTCCTAGTGGGAATCTCCGCCATCTATCTCCTGCTGATGCCGCCCAAGATGAATAAAAAATAAGCGTAGCCAGAACTAAGCATCTGTAAAGGAAACTGCCAATACAGCTGTTGAGTTTTTGCTTCGCCCTTGACAAATTCCATTACTAATGGCATTTTGATATGTTTTATGTTCCCACGGAAGGAGGTAACCATGGGAGGAAGACGCTCCTATTACATACGCAAAAGAGCCAAAAAAAATCCCCGAACGGGAGAACATCGCAAGGTAATCAGAGATTTTCCCGTTAAACCGGCGGATAAACCTCCGTTCGGTTTCGTCTTTGGGTTTCATTCGGACACTCAGGTCTTTTTGAAAGCGAGAAAGGAGCTCGAGACAATAGAGCTCTGGTTGGTTTTTGAAAACCCAAGACTCGGGCTTCCTCTATCTTTCAAATTCGAAGATGAGCACCCTGAATGCTCAATTTCGGTGAGCGGCAAATATTTTGTTTTCAGTATGGGACAAAATAACTGTGACGAGTTGGTCCTTGCTGGAAACTTGAGCGTCATGGTTGACACATTGCTGAAAGCTCTTTCTGTTCAGGTTAATTACACCGAAAATCATGAACTGGAGGTCGCTCTCGTTAGCAAATCCCAAGGCAGAATTATTGAGCGAGCGAAAGTACCATTGGAAGAATTACTGGGTGGAGCCGCTTGGGAGAAACAAGTTGCCGGAAACGACGATTCAGATTCAGATCTGGCCGCTCATTTGAGAGACCTCAGGGAAGAGGCACCTTTTTGGAGCCCGCGCCTCGATCCTGACGATTTGCGTTCAAACCAGATTGCCAACGAAAGCTAGTCTTGGCCAACACGACGATTTTACCATTCGCACGGTGAATATGTGCGACGGGGAATGTCAGAACGGCCACTCTCATTGCAAGGCGATTTGCCTGGCCACCTCCCAGCTGATGAATATTTTGGACGGCCAGCTGCAGCTCGGCCAATGGCAGCGCGTATTCGCGGTTGAGCTGGACCGGGCCCGCCCGCGCCGCGTGGCCCTACAAATAATCGGGGAATAAAGAAGAACGAATGCGAATTTTTTACATTGATGACACCGCATACTGGCGGGAAATGTACGCGGAGGCTTTCAAAAAAGCGGGGATTGAAATCGAGACTTTGCCGGATGCGCGGGGAGATATTGCCAAAATCATTTCGGACTACCGGCCTGACCTTGTCTTATTGGATATTTCCATGCCGGAAGTGAACGGCTTTGACGCACTGAAAATTTTGAAAAATGATGAGAGGACCAAAAGTATTCCGGTAATTTTCTTCTCAAATATCGGTAACGTTGAATACATCCAGAAGGGGCTCGCGCTGGGGGCAGGGAAGTATTTGATTAAGGGAGATTACGAGCCGGAAGAAGTTATTAAAATAGTCACTGAATATGTCTCAACAAAACGTTAATGCCAGTAATCCATTGGCTGACCGGATGCGGCCCGATACGCTTCGGGATTTTTTTGGCCAGAAAGAATTGGTCGGTCCGGATTCGTTTTTGCGGGAGGCGATCAAAAACGATCGGGTGCCGTCTTTGATTTTTTGGGGGCCGCCGGGGAGCGGCAAAACCACCCTGGCGCATATCATTGCCAAAGAAACCCAATCGGAATTCATCCAACTGAGCGCGGTGGTGAGCGGGAAAAAAGATTTGAAAGGGATTATTGAACGGGCCCAGATTGATAAAAATTTCAACAAGAAAACCATTTTGTTTATTGACGAAATTCACCGCTGGAACAAGGCCCAGCAGGATGCCTTGCTGCCGCACGTTGAGAAAGGCTTGATCACTATGATTGGCGCCACCACTGAAAATCCCAGTTTCGAAGTGATTTCGGCTTTGCTCTCGCGGGCGCGGGTTTTTGTTTTGAAACGGCTGGGGAAAATTAGTATTGGGAAAATTATCCAGCGAGCTTTGAAAGACAAAGAGAGAGGGCTGGGGAAGAAGAAATTGAAAATTTCCCAAGATACTATCGAACTCATCGCCCGCCTTGCCAACGGTGACGCCCGGATGGCCCTCAACACTTTGGAGGCAGCCGCCAGCCAAAGTCAAAAAATCACGCCTGAACTCATTAAACAAGTCCTGCAAAAATCGCACTTGATGTACGACAAGGGTGGGGAAGAGCACTACAATATTATTTCCGCCCTCCACAAATCAATGCGGGGCGGCGACCCCAACGCGTCAGTCTATTGGCTGGTCCGGATGCTGGAGGGCGGCGAAGACCCAATTTATATTGCGCGACGCTTGGTGCGTTTCGCCTCCGAGGACATCGGACTCGCTAACAACACCGCTTTGCTCCTCGCCAACGCCGCGTTCGATGCCTGTCAGAAAATCGGCATGCCGGAATGCGGCGTCCATCTGGCCCAATGCGTCATCTATCTGGCCAAATCCAAAAAAGACATCTCGGCTTATCAGGCCTACGAACGGGCTAAAAAGGACGTGGTCGAGCTGGGTAATCTGCCCGTGCCGCTTCACATCCGCAACGCCCCCACCAAATTGATGAAGAATCTAGGCTACGGCAAAAACTACAAATACACCCCGCTCGAAGACAGCTCCAACCAGGAATATTTCCCCAAAGAATTGAAAGGAAGAAAGTATATATAATGTATATAAATTGTATATAAAACGAATAAATGGGAAGCTAACAGATGTTGCTTCCCATTTTAATTGTTTTGACCGGAACGCTTTGAGATGAAGTTAACTGAGCAAGCTCCGAAAAACATGAAACAGCAGAATGATTCCCCCCAAAATGATCGCCACCAAGATAAAGAGTGCTGGTATTATGCAGCGGCTTTCATTGACCGAAACACGGCTTCCACTCATTGTTTACCCTCCTTCCGGGTCGATTGATTAACCGGCAGTTTCTTTTCAAAAAATACCAAAATCACGCCTTTCTCTCTGATAATCCGCGAAGTTTTCCTTAGCTCGGCGCGGTCTTCGTTAATCAGCTCTATCAGCTTGGCTCTGTCTTCACAGGATCTCAAGTTTTTGCCGTCGATAGCTTCAATCCATTCTTCTTCCATGTGCCGCCTCCAAAAATTTATTGGAGCGACAAACCAAACCTAACGAAACAGAAAGTATCCGATTACAAAGATCAAAACTACAACAACAACGAAAGATAGAATGATGCAATAGCTTTCCTTGATTGTGATGGGTCCTCCTCCCATAGTAATCTCCTTTCTAGTCTTGCCAACAGAGCTAGGTCCAAATCGATCCACAGCTACCTCCTTTATTTTAATTAAGCTGGGTTTCTGTCCCCACAATTAGCCCAAAAATATAAAACAGGCAACAAAAAAGCCCGGCAGTTGGTCATCTGCCGGGCGCTCGTTATGCTGACAAGAAAAAAAAATTAAAGATTCTCCTTAAAGGGAACGTCACAGCTCCCCAGATACAGTCCCTCCGATCCCTCTGTGGTTTGGCGATCTCCCCTGAAAACCACCTTCTGTTTTGAAACTTGGATAAGGTATTGGTTCTCATTGACGTCGGGCAAATATATGATTCGGCGGTACCGGTCATCCAGAGTGGCCTTAAAGAGTGTTCCCTCAAGTATTCTGTCGTGGCCCGATAAGAGTAACCCTATCCTCCTTCCATTTGCTTGGCTCTGCCTCAAACTCGCCAAAATTTTTTGATCGTCAATTCGCCCAATCACTGTTCCCCAGCCATGATTTCCCGGTGCGGTTATAAACACTTTTTCGCCGTTGAGTTTGGTGCATCGGGAAGGAAGATTGTTCCTGGCCAATATTCGGGGGACGACTCGTTTTGGTTTTGCTCGTTGCGGCGCAGGAACCACATCAGTGAATTCCATAGGCTTTTCTTCCTCCAGTACGGGATCGCTTTCCCCTCCCAGTGCCAGCGACGCGCTGTTAAAGAACAGGAGCAACAACACCGCGAAAAAAATAAGGTTTCTGATCATCGCAATACCCCTTTCGTTCCTATCGTTATTTGCCAAATTATTTCCTCCTTTGTATGACTTTTCACCTTACCTGAGGTATTTAAAATGTCAAGAGAAAGAGAAATCCCCGAGCCTTTTGGTCGGGGATATTATCATGAAATGTTCATTGAATCAGAACTAGAAGATCGGCCGCCGGGGGTGGTGACCTTTTTTGGGATTTGGGTCGGCGCCAACCTTGAAGACTGGACCAAAGAATTGGTCGCCAAGCTTTAGCTCTCCTTGATCCAAGGCTCGGCAAATTATTTTCCAGTCCCTATCGTTGAAGCCACTACATAACAGCCCGCAGTCTTCACAATCTTCATCACCCTCTGCTGGCTTGTAGTTTTCGGGGCACTTCAGATCAATATAGAGCCATCTCTTTTGAGGATTCGGTGAAATATACACATCGTACCGGCCAGTGCAGGGAAGGATGCTGCCATCATCGTATCCTCTGACTCGCTTGCCCTTGGGATACTCCACGAAGATACCGCTGGCCAATTTCCAACCCTTCAGATCGTCTGGGGTAAGTTTTATATGAAAGGCGTAACCCCGACATATTACCCCGAGTCTTTTGATGTTGGCTATTATGATCCTCGTCGCGTCCCCGATCCGCTCACGCACCATTTTGCAAGGCGGTTTGCATATCAACTCGGGTTGCTCAGGAGGAGTTTTCTCTCCCTCCGCCGCTTGCACTTGAACCAGCTGGTAATTGTTAATCGACGTCGGCTGCACCGGTCGTTCTTCGCCGGGGAAAAACGGATGCTGGACCACAAACCTCTCATAAACATACGCGGCCGGCTGATTTTCTCCACTGGAGTAACTCGGTTGCTGATCGCTGCTGTAACTGGGAGTTGGACTTGAATCTGGCGATGAGCTGGTATAGCCTCCATATCCGCTCATATAACCGGGTGATGGCTGTTGTTGCTGCTGTTGCTGCTCAGTCCCTGATCCCGTGACGACGGTGACTGTTGCACTTGAATTTGAACTTGAACTCGAGCTTGAACTACTGGTCGTTGCATTATTATTGTTGAGAACCAGCCAGTTACCGTTACTGCCTTTCCTGCATTTATCCGGGTTTTTCTTGCAGTAATCGTCGTCCGGTGGCTTTTTGCACTTGTCCGGATATTTCTTACAGAAGTCTTCCGGCGGGTCATGTCGGCACTTGTCCGGATGATGTTTGCACAGGTCATCCCCTTTGCACTTACTCGGGTTTTTCTTGCAGTCGTCCTCGGGGGGTTTCTTGCACTTGTCCCCGGGAGGATCCGGTTTCTTGCATTTTCCAGTGCGGCAGCTGCTCCCGCCGTCGTTTTTGTCGGTTGATTTTTTCCCGGCAACTTGCTGGTTCGGTTTGTTCGCTCCCGTACCAATGCCCAAATTCTTCAACGTTTGGGGAGAAACGGTTTGGGTTGGAGTTTTGGGTGCCATGTTCTGAGTGGATGGACCAACGACTGGACCTCGACCTCCAATCATATTTCCCGTTGGTTTGGGTTTTGCCCCCGAATTGTCGGAATTCTTTCCGGCTGGCGGCGGCGCCATAACCACTGGCCGACTTAATACCGGCCTTTGATTGACTTTTGGCTGCTGTACCGGTTGCTGGGGCTTTTTAAACCGATTTTTCGCAGCTTGGACTGCCGGCGCCGGTCGCTTTCCAGCATTTACATTAGCCGGACGCTTGTTGCCAAATCCTGCGGACCTAGCGGGGGCAACTACTGGGCCTTTGGCTTCAGTTTCAATGTTTTCTGCCATAAAAAAGAGGGCAAAAAGTAGAGCGAAGCCTAAAACCAAATGTCTCTTCATGACTCTCTCCTTTCATTTTTTTCTTTCAAAAACAATAAAAAATCGCTTCGACAAAAGCTAGGCTAGCAAAAATAAAAATGCATATCCGAAGTCTTTTTTCGGCTTGTTTCTCCTCAAAATCTTCATTGTCACTGCCTTTATTGTTGGTTTTGCCCATTGTTCCCCCTCGTTTCATCTTATTTCGGAAATATATCTATCTCATCCGGCTAATCTGCCGAATTGGTAATGAACTTAGTGAACTTATTAACCTATCAGCCCTTTAGAGTAAAAAGCCATGTTACGTTCACCTGTCCTAAGATTTTGTCCAATTTTGGAGGAGATTTCAAAATATTGGGCGCGGTCCTTTACCATCTTGATATACCATTTGCAGAAAGGAGTGATTATTATGAGTGAAAAACTTGTTGTTAAACAACGAAAGCACCTCTACGTTTGCGACCCCTGCGGGAAACCGCTGAAGTTAAATAAGCGGGGGGAGCTCTCTGAGGATGGACGATTTGTTTATTTCGTCCAGTTAGATACGGCGAAGCAGTTTCTTGGGGTGAAATTCGCAGAGGACGAGGCAAAAAGAGGGGGTTATACCTTAAGATTGCTTACCCGGAACGAGGCCAGAAAGTACGGGGGGGTCGAGGTCGCGATTTTCACGAATGATCAAGTCGACAACCTTTACAACGAGGTTGTGGTTATTGGAGGTCAGCTGTTTGGAATGAGGGTTCTGAACCTTTTGACCAATCAGATGAAAAAGCCTTTCAAGAAGCCTGCCGTCGGTTCGGATAGCAATGTTCCACGAGCTACAACGGTTGAAAAGATCTCAACGCAAAATGTGGTTCCCTCGGCAACTCCCCGGCCCTTGAGAGAGGTTAGGGACAAGAAAGTACTGGAGCAGCAAAAAGCCGTAAAAAAACTGAAGGCTTCGCTAGCCGCCGAAGCGGCCTTAAGAAAAGAGCAGCCGAAAGAGCCGAGAACGGCAGAAGTGGGAGAACTCGCTGATTCTGGCCAAGAGATTCCTGCCGAGCGGGTAGCGCTGGCGTTTGATCCTGACTTTTTTGATTCTAAGAGCAATCCGGCTGAAAATATTGAAATCGAAGAGATTGTGATTGAGGATATTGGACCGGGCGGCGGTGTAGAAAAAAAAGTTCAAGCCCCAGTGACCGTTCCGTATTCAAAACCGGCTAAGGAAAAATCTTCGCCGCCTCTGGCAAAAGAGCCTCCAGCTGAAGCGTCAGCTCTCTCAGCCAAACCCACGCCTGCCGAGCAAGTCGAGCATGACCTCATGTACCCTTGCTATTGCTCTTATTGCCAAAATGAAATGACTGCCAAAGAGCAACAAGATCCAAATGCGTTCTTTGTCTCCGGGATACTCAATGGGAAACAAGCTGAAACGCTTCGAGAGTTTGTCCATTATTATCGTTGGCGAACATTTACCATACCGCAAAACACTCCCGATCTGATCGAAGCCGAAGTCTTTATGACGGATCGAGAAAAGAAAAACTTGCTGGATAAAAGGAGGACCTTCGCTGTCTCCCTTACCGCTTGCGCCGAGCACAGGGGGATGCTAGACGAACTGAAAGTGCTGCTAAGCGAACTCCAGGAAAGCATTAGCCAAGAAGGTGAAGTGAACGAGCAACAAATGAAAAATCTCACAAAGAGAGCTGGTGATCTGTTGCTGCCCAAAGAACCCCCTCCTGGAGCCAAAGTAATCCTCATGACTGCAAAGAAGAGAAGTAGTAGTAGTACTGAACCCGATAACAAAGCCGAAGAGCTTCCAGATTTTTCGGTGGTTGGCCGGGACAGAACTCTTGGGAAACGTGAGGATGCAGAAGCAGCTCTCAGAGCGCAGGTTGTGAAAGCCACCAAAGATCCTTTCAGCAAAGACCGCCAATCAAATGGAGCGGTCGCCAGAGAGGTCACGGCTCGAGCAATGCCCGGAAGTCGAACCGGTCAAATCACAAGAAGGAGCTGAGACCCCAAATCTCCCAATCTAATAAAATTAAATTCGGGCCGGTTCTCGTGCATACTTGTATGCTGAGAACCGGCTCTTTTCTTTTTTCTTTTGTTTTTTGGGGTTTTGTGTTAGGCTGGAAGTCGTGTATAGTATTAATAAAGGGCGTTAAAGAAGTTTATGGCGCAATTCAAAATTGCTTCCAAATACCGGCCGGCCGGGGACCAGCCCGGGGCGATTGAAAAATTGGTGGCCGGGGTGAACAAAGGAGATAAATTTCAGACTCTGCTCGGCGTGACCGGGTCAGGGAAGACTTTTACCGTGGCCGAGGTGATCGAAAAAACCCAGCGGCCCACTTTGGTGATTGCGCCCAATAAAACTCTGGCCGCGCAATTGGCCCAGGAGTTCCGCACTTTTTTTCCCAAAAACGCGGTGGAGTATTTCGTTTCCTATTATGACTACTACCAGCCGGAAGCCTACATTGCCTCGACCGACACCTACATTGAAAAAGAGGCGGAAATCAATGATGAAATCGAGCGGCTGCGCCACGCTTCGACGGCGGCCTTGTTGTCGCGCGAGGACGTGATCATCGTGGCTTCGGTTTCTTGCATTTACGGTTTGGGTTCGCCGGAATTTTACGAGAGTTTTTCCACCAAAATTTCCCTGAAAGATAAAATTGACCGGGAAAATTTGATTGAGAACCTGATCGATTCGCGTTACGAGCGCTCAGATGTTTTGACCCGCGGAAAATTCCGGGCGCGGGGCGAAACTTTTGAAATCGTGCCGGTGGCCCGGGAGATTGTGACCCGGATCGAACTGGCCAATGGTAAGGTTGACAAAATATTCGAATACGATCTATTAACTGGCGAAGAGTTGGGCGCTTTGGATAAAACTTACATTTTTCCGGCCAAACATTTCGTGGTGCCCGAGCCTTTGATGCAAGAAGCGTTGGTGCAAATTGAACAGGAACTTAAAGAACGGGTGGCCTATTTCAAAAAACACGGAAAATCATTGGAAGCTGAAAGGCTTTTTCGCCGCACCCGGCAGGATCTGGAAATGATGCGCGAGTTCGGCTACTGCAACGGCATCGAAAATTATTCGCGCTATTTGAGCGGTCGAACAGAAGGGCAGGCGCCGTACACTTTGGTGGATTATTTTCCCCAGAATTTTCTGATGGTGATCGACGAGTCGCACGTCACCGTGCCCCAGCTCAACGGAATGTATAACGGCGACCACTCCCGCAAAGTTTCCTTGGTGGAAAACGGCTTCCGCCTGCCCAGCGCTTTCGACAACCGGCCCCTGCGCTTCGGGGAATTCGAACAAAAAATCAATCAGGTGATTTTCACTTCGGCCACTCCGAGCGGTTTTGAAAAAGGAGCGTCCAGCCAAGTGGTGGAACAAATTATCCGCCCCACCGGCCTGATTGACCCGGAGCTGGAAGTCCTCCCGGCCAAGACCCAGGTGAAAAATGTAATGGAAGAAATTTCCGCGGCGGTGAAAAAGCAGGGTCGGGTGCTGGTTACCACCCTCACCAAAAAAATGGCCGAGGACCTGGCCGAATTTTTACGGGAGAACAAAGTTAAATCAAAATATTTGCACTCGGGCGTAGCCACCATCGACCGGATTAAAATTTTGGAAGAGCTGCGCAAAGGAACTTTTGATGTTCTGGTGGGAGTGAACCTGTTGCGGGAAGGCTTGGACTTGCCGGAGGTGACCTTGGTGGCGGTTTTGGACGCTGACAAGGAAGGATTCCTGCGCAGTGAAACTTCGCTCATCCAAACCATCGGCCGGGCCGCTCGAAATGTTAAAGGAAAAGTGATTATGTACGCCGACCATCCGACCGGCTCGATGGAAAAAGCCATCCGGGAAACCAATCGCCGCCGAAAAATGCAAACAGAGTATAATAAGAGGCACGACATCACACCGAAAACCATCCGCAAGAATATCGAGTCAATCGTCGACCACGAACTCAAGCCGGAGGTGACCCGCGACTTCTCAACGCTTGAAAGCCTGGAAGACATCACCGGCTACGTTAAGCAGCGGGAAAAAGAAATGAAAGACACCGCCCGCAACCTCGAGTTCGAACAGGCCGCCATCATCCGCGATGAGATTTCAGAGTTGAGGAAGATACAGTTGAAATAAAAAAATATTGACAATTAACTAAATTAATATATAATTTGGTTAGTCAATTAACTAAATTAATATATATATTGATAAAGAGAAAAATCCAGCCCTTGATTGAAAAAGGGTTATTCAAGGGCAAAATAATCATCATCTACGGCGCGAGGCAGGTTGGCAAAACTACCCTGGTAAAAGAGATTCTCAAAAAGAACCCGCGAAATTCCACTTATTTTAACTGCGATGAACCGGACATCCGCCAAGCTCTCACCGACAAAACCTCCACAGAACTGAAAGAATTGCTGGGCAGTCACAAGTTAGTGGTGCTTGATGAAGCCCAGCGGGTTAGAAACATTGGCCTGACCCTGAAGTTGATTATTGATAATTTTCCTAAAATCCAAGTGGTCGCCACCGGCTCTTCCTCTTTTGACTTATCTAACAAAATCGCCGAACCGCTCACCGGGCGCAAACAGGAATTCTATCTTTATCCTTTCTCATGGGAGGAACTGAAATCTATTTATTCGGGCCTGGAGCTGAATCGCGTTATGGAGCGGAGACTGATTTTTGGCATGTATCCGGAGATAGTTACTTTCCCAACCGACGCTCCCCAAAAGATCAGAGAACTCGCCCGGAGCTACGCCTTCAAAGACGCCCTGCAATACCAGAATATCAAGAGCCCCGAAGTTTTGGAGAAACTGCTCCAGGCCTTGGCCTTGCAAATCGGCAGCGAAGTGTCCTACAATGAGCTGGCGGGATTAGTAGGAGTGGAGAAAAATACTGTCGCCAGCTACATTCAGATTCTGGAAAAGGCTTTTATCATTTTTCGATTGGGGCCGTTAAGCCGCAACTTGAGAAACGAGCTGAAAAAATTGCGGAAGATTTATTTCTTCGACACCGGCATAAGAAACGCCTTAATAAATAATCTCAACCCGCTTGACCTCAGGCAGGACGTCGGAGCGCTTTGGGAAAATTTTCTCATCAGCGAGCGGCTGAAATTCAACGCCAATAATCAAAGAGGGGTAAACACTTATTTTTGGAGAACGCTGCAGAAACAAGAGATTGATTACGTGGAAGAAAGCAAAGGCCGACTCAAGGGGTTTGAAATCAAGTGGAACAAAAAGAAACTGGGACGAAAAAAAGTGTTTTTGGAAGCTTATTCCAATAGCAGTATTGAATTGCTGAATCGGGATAATTACGGAAAATTTTTAGGGGTTTAAGCTGGCAATTTATGGAAAATATTATTATCAAAGGGGCGCGCGAACACAATTTGAAAAACATCGATTTAACCCTGCCGCGGGACAAGTTTATTGTTTTCACCGGCATCAGCGGTTCGGGAAAATCGACTTTGGCTTTCGACACTATTTTTGCCGAAGGTCAGCGGCGCTATTTGGAAAGTTTGTCCAGCTACGCCCGCCAATTTTTGGGACAGATGGACAAACCAGACGTGGACTACATCGAAGGATTGAGTCCGGCGATTTCCATTGACCAAAAAGCCGCCTCACATAACCCCCGGTCCACGGTGGGAACCGTCACCGAAATCAACGACTACCTGCGCTTGCTCTTTTCCAAGATCGGCATCGCTCATTGTCCGGTCTGCGGCCGGGAAATCAAAAAGTTATCGCTGGATGAAATCATGGAGCGGATCCTGGACGTGAAAACCGCCGAGCCGGTGGAGATAATTGCGCCGGTGGTGCGCGGCCGCATCGGGGAATACTCCAGTCTGTTGGAAGAAATGTTCAAGCGGGGTTTCTCGCGGGCCGAAGTCGACGGCAAAAAAGTCGACCTCACCAGCCAGGCCAGCCGGGAGAAAGTGAAACTGGCCCGCTACAAAAAACACGACATTGATGTTCTGGTCGACCGGGTGGAAATCAAAGAAGAAAACTTCACCCGCCTTTTTGAAAGCGTGGAAAACGCCCTGAAATTATCCGAGGGAATCGTGAAAATAAAATGTAAGGAAGGAAAAACCTGCAAAGACTTGGTTTTCAACCAAAATTTTTCCTGCCCGATCCACGAAATTGAATTCCCCCAGCTCGAACCGCGCCTGTTTTCTTTCAACAGTCCCTTCGGCGCCTGTCCAACCTGCGAAGGTTTGGGCGTGAAAAAGGAAATTGACCCGGAGCTCTTGATTCCTGACAAAAGTAAAACCATTGCCGAAGGCGGCATCATGCCTTGGAGCTATAAAAAGAATAATTTTCAAGGCCGCGTCCTGACCGCCGTGACCAACTATTACCACATTCCGGAAAACGGCCGCATCAGCGACCTCGCCGATTACCAAAAAGAGATTTTGCTTTACGGCGAAAAAGAGCCGGCCGAAATCCCGGTGCGCATCCACACCAGCACCGGCACGTCTTGGAGTTTTCGCCTTACCTGGCGCGGAGTGACCGGTTTTCTGGAAGACCGCTATTTCAAAACGACTTCCGAAGCGGTGCGCTCCGATATTGAAAAATATATGTCCACCCGTGCCTGTTCGGTCTGTCACGGCACCCGCTATAAACCGGAAGTACTGCTGGTAACCGTCGGCGGAAAAAATATTCATGAAATTTCCGACATGGGGGTGACCAACGCCTTGGAATTTTTGAAAAAATTGGAGCTCACCAGCCGGGAAGAACTAATCGCCAAAAGAATTATCAAAGAAGTTCAAAACCGGTTGGGATTTTTGGATGACGTGGGCCTGGGCTATTTAACTTTATCGAGAAGCGCCAGCACTTTGGCCGGCGGAGAAGTCCAGCGCATCCGGCTGGCCTCGCAAATCGGCTCGCAACTGGTCGGGGTGCTCTACATTTTAGACGAACCTTCCATCGGTTTACACGCCCGGGACAACAAAAAACTTTTGGATACTTTGCTCAAACTGCGCGACCTCGGCAACACTTTGATTGTGATCGAACACGACGAAGAAACCATTCGCGCCGCCGATTACATCGTGGACATTGGCCCCGGCGCCGGCCGGTTGGGAGGGGAAGTGGTGGCCAAAGGGTCGCTCGGGGAAGTGTTAAAGAACCCCAAGTCGCTCACCGCCAAATATTTAACCCAAGAATTATCCATCGAAACTCCGGCCGTCCGCCGTCCGCTCAAAAATAAAAAAATGATCACCGTGAAGGGCGCCAGCGAACACAATTTGAAAAATCTCACCGTCAGTTTTCCCTTGAAAGCTTTCACCTGCGTAACGGGTGTAAGCGGCAGCGGTAAATCTACTCTGGTTGAGGATGTGCTCTACAAATCTTTGGCAGTGAAAATTATGCGCTCCCTCCAAAAGCCCGGCCGCCATCAAAGCATTATGGGAGCGGAGCATCTCCGCAAAGTGATTATGATCGACCAGTCGCCAATCGGCCGTACTCCGCGTTCCAACCCGGCGACCTACACCGGTTTGTTCACCCCGGTCCGCAAAATATTTTCCATGTCGCGGGAAGCCCGCCTGCGCGGTTACGGTCCCGGCCGCTTCTCTTTCAACGTGGCGGGCGGCCGCTGCGAAAATTGCCGCGGCGAGGGGTTCCTCAAAGTGGAAATGCAATTTATGCCGGATGTTTATCTGCCGTGCGACGTTTGTAAAGGCCAGCGCTATAACAGCGAAACTTTGCAGGTTAAATATAAAGGGAAAAACATCGCCGAAGTCCTGGCCATGACCGTGGGCGAAGCCAAAGATTTTTTTCAAAATTTTCCGGTTGTGCATGAGCCGCTCAAAGTCCTTGAAGAAGTTGGCCTAGGCTACATTAACCTTGGCCAAGCCGCCACCACGCTCTCGGGCGGGGAAGCCCAGCGCATCAAACTGGCTTCCGAACTTTCCCGCCGGGGAAGCACCGATACCCTATACATATTAGACGAACCCACCACCGGCCTCCATTTCGACGACATCAAAAAATTGTTAGGCGTGCTAAACCGCCTCGTCGACGCGGGCAACACCGTCATCGTAATCGAACACAATCTCGACGTAATCAAAACCGCCGACTACATCGTGGACCTCGGTCCGGAGGGCGGGGAAGCGGGCGGCCGCCTGATCGCCGCCGGCACCCCCGAAGACCTCACCCACTACGCAGAAAGCTCCACCGGCCAATTCCTCAAAACCGCCCTAAAATGATAAACGGCCCCGTTAAGCTTAAAGCTAAACGAAGCCGTTTCAATTCTTTGACCGGGGAGTAACTCTTCGGTTATTGGACCGAATTGAAGTTTACGCCCTCAATTACTGACATTTTGCTAATAGCGCTTTTCGGTGCTCCGGCATATCCCGTCGAGCACACCGCCAACACAGCCACCAACACCAAACAGAGTTGTCTTTTCATGGCTTTCCTCCTTCCGTAACTCGTTGCCATTGCTCAGAGTTCTCAACGTATGATACGTGCTCTTTGTTGGCGTGCGCGTTTATGGTCAATATCTTCACGGTTCTTGGCTTCAGTCCCCCACCGATGGTCTCGTCCAGGTAAACGCACTCATCTTCCATAACAACCACGTAGGGTTGTTTCTCGTCTGACTTGAGTGGCACAACCTGAAAATTGTCCTTATCTAGCACAGTGAATTTCATGTTATCGGCCGGCGCGTTTACATCAATGCTCCTCCGGCTAACGAAAAACACTCGGGCCTCCTTGACCTCTAAAGGCGAAACCGCGTACATCACCGTGATGCCGCCCCCCGCAACGTCATAACGGATTTCATGGTAGTGGCGTTCCACCATTTTGCATCCGACCAGCCCGACAACTATAACAATCGTCATCGGTAGAATTATTGTCTTTTTCATTTCTCACCCCTTTTCCACTTTTTTATGTGTGTTCTCATTAAATCTTCCATGTCCACCCCTTGAAGCTTAAATAGCTGAGGAATATTCTCGTACGAATTCACATAAATTTCGCAGCAAGAGGTTGGCACCACCCAATATTTCCTTCCGAAAGTGCAATGGACATCCGCGTCCAGATTTGAGCTGGGCATTATCCTTTCATAAAACTCTATTTCAGTGAACTTCCCCAAAAAATAAAGGGCAAGGTGCTTCGGCTTTTGTTTGTTCCCTTTAACTCCGACGAGACAATCAATCGAGTACTTCGTGACAAACAAGGTGAGTATGCTTTTCTCCGAACTGGCACTGAAATTTTGAACTCCCGCCAAATTAATCGGCTTGCCGGTGATATGGCCGTAGCTGATTCCGGCGAAAAGGCAAACCAGTATCGTGCCGAAAAACTTGGCGGTGATTGATCCGAACCAACCGCTTTTGATCAACTTGATGACGCGTTTTTTGGCCCAAGAATACAGCTGGCCAAGAATGGGAAAATTCCTCAGTATCAGATCGCTGTACTTTACCGCCCAATAAAGAAATCGGTCGATGTACAGACAATGAATTATCAGCATGAAGTTTACGCGCACAGCCCTGAGGAATCTCCTTAAACCCCCTTTGATGGCACTCACTATTTTGTCTTCAAACTTGTGCCTATAAATGTTATGCCACCCCATCCAAAAATCGTAGTGGCCCGAGAATAAGGCATCTAGTTTGCCGTGGATTTCTTTCTTCTTTTCTTGCATGGTTTCCTCCTTACCATATATGTAGGTTTTAAAAAACTTGTCGTTAAAACTGACATAACTGAATATCACGGCAGAACGAAAAAGTAAAGGATTTTGGCTCCTTTTCCCTTGTAATCGCCAAAAATGCTGGACAAAAACGTATATTCTTTATATTACACATCGTTACATGATCTAAGTCATGTCAGTACAAAGGAGGCTCCTTCAATGATAAACACAGACTCTAAAACTAGAGAGAGAGATTTGCCCTTCGAGGAATTGAAGCGGCACGAAAAGATTGTCAGGAGGTTAGGCGACACTATCTTCCCCAACAGCCGGATCGCGAGAATTTTATTTTGGGGATTTGCCTGGATTTTCCCCATTATGCTCGCCGGAATAAGCTACGCTCTTGACCAAGTGTATACCAGCTTTGACTTCTTCCGATCGTGGATTGGGGTAAACAACTGGCCATTGATTTTTGTCTTAACAATTCTGGGCTGTGTATGGCTTGTCCTCGACCTTATTTGGATATTCAGCCGGGAGACAACTTCCCGCCAGTTACAGTGGAACCTAATGGTGACAATTTTTCTGGCGTGTGCCTTCTCAATAACATGGGGAAAGTATTGGTGGCCGGATTTTCCGCCTTGGTGGTTCTCCATTTCTCTCTTTGGCGCCTTGGCTGATGCTTTTGGTTGCGGTTGGGGATCAATTAATAACGCGACCCAGAAACCGTTTTTGAGTGACCGAGGCAAAGAATAGTAACGCCTCTTGATCTATCCCGCACGGGGGAAGAAAGAAATTTCTTCTCCCGTGTTTTTGTTTTTGGACCAAAAAAATTCACGGCCTTGGTCATTTGAGTTCGACCAGGGCCGCGTTCGAATATGTCTACCGGAAGGAGCAGAATATCTCATCTCTTGAATGACAATACAATTCAACACTGCAAAGGCCATACAATTTCCCGAGTTCGTCCTCAGCCACATCATCCTGTTTATGTCTCACGATTGCATAGGGAGCAGACCCCAATACAGGATCTTCAATCAAAGACAGGCTGTCCGGATTTTTCAAATGGACAAAATATAACTTACTTACAACTTTGTCTTTGATCGGATCAATTATTGTCACTTGCTTACTCGTTACCAGCATCAGTATACCTTTTTCTAAAACAGATACCACTTGCCTAACAAAAATTTTCTCCATGGCTCACTCTCCTTTCGCCATTGATTTAATGAGCAGGTTTGAATTATTCTTGATACCACGGTAGAATGGATTGGTAAATAGAACTATGGCTAAACTGAAGAAAATCATTGCTGGCTTACCCAAGACGCCTGGCGTCTATAAATTCTATGATTCCCGGAATCGGCTTGTTTATATTGGCAAAGCCACCTCGTTGCGGGATCGGGTGCGGTCTTATTTTAATGGAGTTCACGACATCAAAACTCAAAAATTGGTTTCCGAAATCAAAAATATTAAATTTGAGAAGACCGACACGGTGCTTGAGGCCCTAATTTTGGAATCGAATTTAATCAAAAAAAATCAGCCAAAGTATAATGTTAGAGAGAAGGATGACAAAAGTTTTGCCTATTTCTTGATCACGAAAAATGAAGAATTTCCGCGATTGCTGATCGTGCGAAAAACTGACCTCGCAAAATACCCATGTAAAAAAATCTACGGCCCCTACCTTTCGAAAAGGCAAATGGAAATCGCTTTGAAAATCATTCGCCGGATTTTTCCGTTCCATTCCCGGAAGCAAAAAACCGAGCAGGGTTGCCTGGATTACCAGTTGGGAAGGTGTCCCGGGCCTTATGCCGGGGTGATTTCCAAAAAAGATTACCGGAAAAATATCCGGGGAGTTGAAATGATTTTATCCGGCCGGAAGAAATCGCTGGTCAAAAAAATGGAGAAAGAGATGAAAGAACATTCCCAGAAACACGAATTTGAAAAAGCAGCCGAGCTGCGTAACAAAATTTTTGCCCTGCAGCATATTCAAGACGTGGCCTTGATATCTAATGATACTATCCAGCTGGCCCCAACTAACCCCGACCAGGTATTCCGCATCGAAGGCTATGATATTTCCAACGTCGGGGGAGATTTTGCCGTTGGGTCAATGGTGGTTTTCGCCGATAAAAAACCCGATAAGTCTCAATACCGTAAATTCAAAATCAAAACTGTTCCCGGCATCAACGACGTCGGAATGATTAGGGAAGTGCTGACCCGCCGCTTCAAAAACGACTGGCCGCTGCCCAAAATCATTTTGATCGACGGCGGCAAGGGTCACCTCAACGCGGCCGAAAACGTGGTAAAAGATTTCGAATTGGATATTCCGGTGGTCGCCCTGGCCAAAGGCCCGACCCGCAAAAAACTGGATCTGCACTACACCAAAACCGCCCATCAATATTTTGAAATAATTTCCGACATTGTCCTGCTGGAACGAATCCGCAACGAAGCCCACCGCTTCGCCATCGCCTACCACCGCAATCTGCGTCGGAGAACCTGGATGGGAGAATAAAGATTTTATCTTACGATTATTAAATGATAGACTTTAAAAAACTCGGCTATTCAGTTCACTTCGGCGGGATGATTGTTTTTCGAGCGAGGACTGTCGGGCCGCAGAGCGAAAAATAATCATCCCGCCAACTTTAATTTTCAAGCTTTATGTTTTTTCGCCTTTACCCGATTCTCACCACTATTTTTTTCATCGCCCTGGTTTTTTTCACCCTCTTCTTTTTTGCCCATCCTTTCGTCTGGTGGATTTTGGGGGCGGGGGCTTTAATCATTTACATTTTGATTTTCCTTTCGGTCGGCCGCTTCACCAGCACCATACTGCCGGCCCTGCTGATCATCGGCAGTTTGCCTACCATATCTTTGATGGCCAGCGCCTATATCCGTTATTTTGTCATCGCCGTTTTGGCTGTCTCCCTCTATCTTCAGCTGCTGGCCAAGAGCCGCCTGTGCGGCAACCCGGCCGACAAAATTGCTTTGGCCCTCTTGAGCGGCATCAATTTTTTGGTCTTTTTCGTTTGGGCCAATCTCATCTTCGCCAGCTTCATCAATTTTTCCGACCTGGTTTTTCCCACTTGGCTAATACTCCTCATCACCGCTTTGGTGAGTTTCATTGTGGCCAAAGACACCATGGAAAACGGCCTTTTTTTGAAAATCAAATCGGGCGAGCTGCGCAAAAACGACCTCAACGTGGGTGGGCTGATCACGGCCATTGCCACTGCCGAAGCCGCTTGGGCCTTAATCTTTTTTCCGTTCCGCTACCGCTCGAGCGCGGTAATCCTCTTTGCCGCTTTCTATCTGGCCTTCACCTCCACCCAATTCTTCTTGACAAAAGAAGAGAAAAGTAGGAAGCTGGCTAAAGATATAGTGCTGGTGGTCATTGCCGTCGCCATCATCCTGCTCACCTCCAAATGGAGATATTACTAATTAATACAAATGGATCTCGAAACTACGCGCCACTCATTGGCCCACGTGCTCGCCCTCGCCGTCAAGCGCCTTTACGGCAATCACGTTAAGTTCGGCACCGGGCCCGCCACCGAGACCGGTTTTTTCTATGATTTTGAACTGGCCAAGCCATTGAGCAAAGACGACTTCGGCAAAATCCAAGCCGAAATGGAAAAAATCGTCAAAGAAAATCTCGCCTTCAAAAAGAAAAAAATGCCCATCGCCGAGTCACAGGAATTTTTCAAGGTTGAAGAACAACCCTATAAATTGCATCTGCTGAAAAAACTGGCTGACGAAGGCACCAAAGAAGTCACTCATTTTATGTTGGGGGAATTCGAAGATCTTTGCGCCGGACCGCACCTCAAAAAAACCGGCGAAATCAAAATCGGCGGCTTCGCCCTCAACAAAATTGCCGGCGCCTACTGGCAGGCCAATGAACAAAACCCGATGCTCACCCGCATCGCGGGCCTGGCTTTCGCCGACAAAAAAGCCCTCAAAAAATATCTGGCCGACTTGGAAGAAGCCAAAAAACGCGACCATAAAAAATTGGGCAGGGAACTGGATCTTTTCAGTTTTCACGAGGAGGCTCCCGGCTCGGCCTACTGGCACTCCAAAGGAATGATTCTTTGGAACGAGTTGGAAAAATATGGCAAAGAAATCCGCAAAGAGTATGGCTATCAGGAAATTCAAACTCCCCAGCTGGCCAAAGCCAGCCTTTGGATGACTTCCGGTCACTGGGACCACTACAAAGACGAGATGTTCCATTTCGACGTGGACAAGGAACTCTATTGCCTCAAGCCGATGGACTGTCCTTTTAATATTCAAATTTACCAAACCACCACCCGATCCTATCGGGACCTGCCTATAAGATACACCGAGATTGGCCGGGTGCTGCGTAACGAAAAATCGGGCCAACTGAACGGACTTTTCCGGGTGAGAACCATCACCCAGGATGACGCCCACGTTTTTCTGCGGGAGGACCAGGTGGAAAAAGAAATTGTTGCGCTCACTAAAATGGTCAAAAAATATTTCGCCACTTTTGGCATCAAGCCGGTTTTCTTTCTCTCCACTCGGCCCGATAATTTTATGGGCGAAGTGAAGACCTGGGACAAGGCGGAAAGCAACTTGAAGAATGCTCTAAAGAAAGAAAAAATTAAATACGAGCTCAAAGAAAAAGACGGCGCTTTCTACGGCCCCAAAATCGATTTGGATATCGAGGACTCATTGGGGAGAAGATGGCAATTAGCCACTCTCCAGCTCGATTTCCAACTCCCGCAAAGATTCAAACTGGAATACATTGATAAAGATGGGAAGAAAAAAACTCCGGTCATGATCCACGCCGCAATCTTTGGATCGCTGGAACGATTTATCGGAATCCTCACTGAGCACTGTGCCGGGAATTTTCCGGTTTGGCTGGCGCCGGTGCAGGTGAAAATAATCTCAGTTAGCAGCAAACACGTGAAATTCTGCCAAAGATTGGCGGAAGAATTGAAAGAGAATGGCATCCGCGTGGAAGCTGACCTCGACAACGACACCGTCGGCAAAAAAATCCACGACGCCGTCACCCAAAAACCGCCTTACATCTTAGTAGTAGGCGATAAGGAAATGAAGTCCAAGAAGCTGGCCGTCCGCGACCGCGCCACCGGTAAAATCCGCGAACTCAAAAAAGAAAGCTTCATCAAAGAAGTCCAAGATAAAATCGAGAAAAGGAATTAGATTATTCTCTTCTCTAGTTTGTTCTTCTGAAAAAAACATATCCCACCAGACATCTGATGGGATATTATAAAATAGTGTTCATTGAGTTTACATCTCAGGAAACGTTCATTTCGCTGCAGACACTACTTCCCGAGTAGCTCTTGCTGATATCTTTCCAAGTACTCTCCAAATTCTTTTTCCGCCAATCTCTCAAAAAGGGATAGCGCTTTCTTTCCGAATCTTTCGCTAATCCCTTGCCAACGTAATCCGTGAACTTTGATATAACCTACCACAGCCAACTCATCATCGCTTGCTCCTGTTTGAGAAAATACTTCTAATGCTTTCCCTCTAACACCGTGTCCCGCAATCAGGGCTTCGAAAATCTCGACCGAACTGGAGTAGCCGTTTAGCCCGGTGAGTTCTGCGCCCACAAAACTGGCCTCTCGGAGAAAAGTATACCCGTTCATACTTGCCCCTTCAAGCTTCGTGAAGCAGAGATTTGTACTCATCAGATTGGTGCTACCGGCATAATCCCCATTGAGGTTCGCCCTCACTAGAATCGCGCCTTGGAGATTCGCTTCTGCAAAAGAAGCTCCATATAAATTTGAATCTGTAAGATCCGCGTTCATCAAACTCGCTTTCATTAGTCTCGCCTCTTTTAGACTCGCGCCGATAAGGATTGAGTTGGTAAGATCGGCACCAATCAGCATGGCGTGATCAAGCTTGGCCCCACTAAGATCCAGATTGCTGAGATCTGCTCCGGCGAGATCTTTCCCTTCTCTCACGGCTTGCTCAAGAACATCTTTGATCTTTCTTGTTTCGCAGACCGATTCGATAATGATTCTTCCTCTCGTGGAATAGATTACCGTACTCATCGCTTTGCTCCTCCATAAAAGTTTTAAGTAACTCTTATTGCTGAGTTATTTTTAACGATGATTTATATCATCAATAAATAAAATGTCAAGTGATAATTGTATTATTTTTTTATTATGTTAATCGAGAACATTACAATATATAAGCGAATTATTATCAATACTGATTAAATACTGTAAACATTAAGATTGACAATTTATAAAAAGTAATTATTCTATTGAACATCAATTAATAATTCGCCCTCATGCTCAAAAATATTCTTCAGCAAACCGACCTTACCGAAGCCCAAGCCGAGATAATGGAATACTTGTTTCAAAACAAGGAAGCCCGAGCTTCGGAAATCGCCCGACGAATAAATCGCTCTCGAACCATTGTTTATAAAGAATTAGACGTAATGGTCAAATTGGGAATCGTTTTGAAGGAGGAAAATCCCAAGCAGATAGCGGTTTTTCGGGCTGATCACCCTTCTCATTTGAAAAGTCTGTTAGACAATAGAGAGTCGCAGCTAAAAAAAGACCAACAACTATTAGAGAGCTACCTACCGGACATTATCTCTAACTATAATTTAATTAACAGCCAGCCCGGGATCAAATTTTACGATGGAGTGGACGGATTGAAAAAAATATACGATGAAATCGTTAACGAGGAAAAGGATTTCTATTTAATCCGGACAGCTTACGAACCAGTTTATAACGACAAAATTGCCCCGATTGTGGCAGACTTTATAAAAAGGCGAGCAAAAAGGGGGGTAAAGGTGACAGCAATTGTCCCTTCCGATGTAAAAGATCCCCAAAAGGACGCGGATTGGCTGATGACTCGATTCAACGTGGATAAGAAGATGTACACCGCGCCGGTTGAAATAGACATCTTCGGTAATAAAGTCGCTATTCTTTCTTTTGGAGAAGAGCTAATCGGTCTGATCGTAGAAAGCAAGCAAATCGCTCAGAGCTTAAAAGAAGTTTTCTTGCTAGCTACTTCCGCTTCCAAAAGAGTGGGGCATTCTACTAAATTTTCTTAAGCAAAATTAAATCTATGGTTGAACAAATAAAATTTCCTGGTTCAGAAAATAAAGCTGAGAAAGAAAATCTGAATGATTTAATCAGTGAGAAATTTAATGCTTGCCGGGGGGTGGTTTCGGAACAACTTGGCGTGACCAATGTCCATAAAATTGCGGAATATTTTTATTACTCTCTCTACCAGCCCGATAAATTTGGCGAATTGGACGTGAAGCCTGATCCGAAATTCCCCCAGAAACTGGATAATTTACAAAACCCCAGAATATTAGATGAATCACGTAATAAAAATATTCCCGACAAAGAAGAATTTATTCAAGAGATTCGAAAGGCTATGACCCGAAAAACTGATTTTGAATCTTGTCTCTACGAGGGAGCGCTAGAACAAATTTCCAACCTGACAAAAATGGGACCGGTGATAATTTGGACCAAGGGAGACAATATAGGAATTCCCGAAGTTGCGCCTGGCAGTCATGAACAAGTAAAAAAAGCAAGTGCAGCTGGGATTGGTCGACTGAGAAGTCAGCTATCAAGGGAAACTGGCCGACCAAGAAAAGAAATTATATCTTTCGCAGGATCCGAAGATAAGCTGGCCAACTTACCGGAAATTCTAAAATCATTTGAGGAAAAAGAGATAAATGAAATTGTTATCTTGGAAGACACTCTAAAAAATCTGGTCGCGGCCGCTGAAATTGCTAAAGAAGCCGGGTTTAAAGTAACTCCCGTCTGGGTAAGGCAAGGGAGAGAGAAAGACAAAACCCCGCGGGAGCCAAACAAGAATTTGGATGATTGGGCGAATGATTTTAACGCTATAAAAAACATTGATGAACTGAAAACGAAACTTGAAAGCTTGGGATTCTCTGAATCAAACGAAGGCAAAGCTGGATATATTGTTGACTATGACGGTGTCCTCTCTAACGATAAAAAGAAACAAGAAATCCAAGCGAAGATGGTAGTTGATGCTTTAAGAGAAAAGGGTTGGATCTGAAATAATTTTAACTAATGAGTAAATTAATTATTGTTTGCGGTTTGCCCGGGTCGGGGAAAACTACTCTCGCCAGAGAACTATCTAAAAAATTAAATTTAGTTTGTCTGCATAAGGACAGCCTCAAAGAATCTTTAGCGGACGCGATAAATGCCCCCTGCAATAATATTGAAGAAAGCCAGAAAGTCGGACTGGCTTCTGTAAAAATGCTATTATTCTTGGCTGAAGAGCAGGTTATGAATAATGTTGATCTAATTATTGAATGTCCTTTCCAGTTTCCCGAAGATTATGAGAGATTCCAAAATTGGATAGATAAGTATCACACTAAAATTTATTCTGTTATCTGCGAAGTATCAAAAAAAATCAGAAAAGATAGAATCTTGAACCGGCCAAGACACGGCATACATTATATCGCCAAAAGATTTTTCGACGACGATTATAATTATTCAGAAATTCCAGGAATACAGATTAGAGTTAACACGGAAGCTCCTCTAGAAAAAATTGTTGAGGAAGTTAAAAAAAGGGTGCAAAATAAAATTTAGATTGAAAGACTGAGTTTACATTTACGAGAGGGGTCCCGATAAATCATCGGGGCTCTATCTTGGTTTTATATTTTATTCGTAATCCCCACCCATGGCCAACCGAAAAGACAACACGCGATACATCTTTGTCACCGGCGGTGTTATGTCCGGCGTGGGGAAGGGCGTCGCCTCATCATCGATTGCCGCCATCTTGCAGGCCCGGGGATACCGGGTCACTTCAATTAAGATCGATCCCTACGTCAACGTCGACGCCGGCACGATGAACCCCACCGAGCACGGGGAAGTTTTCGTGCTCACCGACGGCACCGAGTGCGATCAGGATATGGGCAACTACGAACGTTTCACCGAAAACGTCTTCACCCGCGACAACTATATGACCACCGGCAGTGTCTACCAGCGGGTAATTGAAAAAGAGCGCTCGATGCATTACAAAGGCAAGTGCGTGGAAGTGGTCCCCCATATTCCTTATGAGGCGATCCGCCGGATCAAAAAAGCCGCCAAGAAGACCAAGGCGGAAATCGTCGTCATTGAAGTCGGCGGCACCGTCGGCGAATATCAAAACGTTTTGTTTTTGGAAGCGGGCCGGATGATGAAACTGGATTTGGACGGCCACGTTCTGTTTGTGATGGTGAGCTATCTGCCAATTCCTGCCAAAATCGGCGAGATGAAAACCAAACCAACCCAGTACGCGGTGCGCTCGCTCAACTCGGCGGGCATCCAGCCAGACATTATCATCGCCAGATCGAGCGAAGCCTTGGACAATAAACGCAAGGAAAAAGTTTCGGTCTTCTGTAACGTCCGCAAGAAGGATGTGATCTCCGCCCCGGATATCAGTTCGATTTACGAAGTGCCGCTCAATTTTGAAAAAGAGGATTTAAGCGGAACGATTCTCCAAAAGCTCGGCCTCAAGTCGCGCAAAAAAGGAATTGAAAAATGGGAGGACTTGGCCAAACAGATTGACAAGCACCGCGACCCGGTGAATATCGCGGTGGTGGGGAAGTATTTCGCCACCGGCAGCTTCGTTTTGAGCGACGTTTACATCTCGGTGATCGAGTCCCTGAAGCACGCTTCCTATAAAGTCGGCGCTAAATTAAAATTGAACTGGGTGGACTCGGAAATTTTTGAAAAGGATTCCAAAGCTTTAGAAACTTTGAAACAGTATGACGGCATCGTGGTGCCGGGCGGCTTCGGCAGCCGGGGAGTGGAAGGCATAATCAAGGCGGTCCGGTTCGCCCGTGAGAATAAAATCCCCTACTTGGGCCTGTGCTACGGAATGCAACTGGCGGTGATTGAATTCGCCCGCCACGCCGTCGGTCTCAAGGACGCCCACACCACCGAAGTCAATCCCAAGACGCCTTATCCGGTAATCGACATCCTGCCCGAGCAAAAAGAGCTGTTGAGCAATAACAATTACGGCGGCACCATGCGCCTCGGCAGCTACCCGGCCACCCTCAAGGCCGGCACCGCCGTGCAAAAACTTTATGGCAAAGTCCACATCAGCGAACGCCACCGCCATCGCTACGAAGTCAATCCCAAATATATCAAAAAGCTGGAAAAAGCCGGCGTGATTTTTTCCGGCATCTCACCCGACCGCCGCTTAATGGAAATCATGGAACTGCCCAAAACGATGCATCCTTTCTTTGTCGCCTCCCAATTCCACCCGGAATTCCAAACCTCTCCCTTCCACCCGCACCCCCTCTTCTACGGCTTCATGTCCGCCGCCCATAATAAAAAATGATTGTTAACCTATTGATCACAAGTTAACATTGGTTAACTATTGCCTGATTAGTTAACGTCCGAACATCTAAATTAATTTTATAGTTTTTCCTTTAAAAACATTGTCGATAAACTCGTCCTTTTTTTTCTTTCGCAATCCAAATTCTTGCTTGGTCATATCAACAATATTAATTTCTCTTCCCACAGATTTTTGAATTGGCAAAATTTTCCGCAAAGCCGCAAGAGCTGAATGGCTGCCAATAAGCAAAAGATCGATATCGCTGTCACGGTTCAAGGAACTTTTAGCGTAAGAACCAAAAATATAAATTTCTTCCAAGCCTTTCAGTTTACTTAGCCGATCTTTAATCAGCTTTTCAATTCCATACTTGTACTCAAAGGTTTTTTTTAGTTCCTTCAGCAGGGGATAGTGGTCGTTTAGCCGATAGTATTTTTCGCGCCCTCTTGCATCAGCAACTAAAATATTTTCTGATTCGAGCCTTTTTAATTGGCGGAACAGATTGCCAGGATCAATCTGTAGGATCCCGGCTAATTCATTGATATAATGCTCCTTTCTGGGATTCATCAGGTAATATCCCAGCACTTTTTGAGTTAATTTTGATCTGATTTCCATCATGGCTTTATTGTAACTTATTACAATATATATTGTAATAAGTTACAATAATCTGTCAAGCGACTCTTTGTTTTTGGCCACTCTGTTGATTTTCTTAAATTTCGTTTATTATAATCATATCTGAACTCAATCGATGCCATTATACAAATACAGCGCGCGTGATGTTAAGGGAGCGAAAATTGACGGAATGATGACCGCCCAAAACAAATCGGACCTGGCCCACACCCTGAAAAACCAGGGGATGCTTTTGGTTTACGCCATGGCCCAGCAGGAAAAAACTGCCCAGAGCTGGCAGGGGGTCGCGGTCTGGAAAAGAGTTTCTCTCACCGAGAAAATGATTTTCATCAAGCATATGGCGGTGATGGTGAAGGCCGGAATGCCCATTCCGAGAATATTGGAGATTTTGACTATCCAATCCAAGTCCCGCTACTTCCGCGAAGTCCTCACCAACATCAAAGAAGAAATCAAAACCGGCAAAAGCCTGGCCGACAGCATGGAAAAATATCCCAAGATTTTTCCGCCGTTGTTTTCCAGCTCGATCCGTATCGGAGAAGTGGGGGGCAACCTGGAAGAGGTGCTGGAACTGTTGGCCATCCAGCTGGAAAAAGAGCACGACATCCGCTCCAAAGTGAGGGGGGCGATGATTTATCCTTCGGTGATCGTGGTCGCGATGATCGCCATCGCGATTTTGATGATGATTTTTGTGGTGCCCAATCTCATCAAAGTGTTTGCCGATATGAACATCGAGCTGCCACTGTCCACCCGCATAATCATCGGCAGCAGTCAATTTATGAACAATCATATTTTCTTGAGTTTGGGGATCCTGATTTTAATCCCCGTTCTAATCTATTTCTTTCTCCAAACCAAGCTTGGCAAAAACGCTTTTTCCTTTCTTTGCCTGCACCTGCCGGTGGTGGGCGGGATAATCAAAAAAGTTAACACCGCCCGCTTTGCCCGCACCTTGAGTTCGCTCCTCAAAAGCGGGGTAGCCATCGTCAACGCCCTGGACATCATCAGCGATTCGCTGGATAACATCTACTTCAAAAGGGCAGTGAAGACTGCCGGGGAAAGCGTTCAGAAAGGATTGCCGCTGCACGAGGCAATTGAAAAATATCCCAAACTGTTTCCTCCGGTGGTCACCCAGATGGTCAAAGTGGGGGAGGAAACCGGCAGCTCGGAACAGATTATGGCCCAGCTGGCCGATTTTTATGAAAAGGAAGTAGATGAGCTCACCAAGAACTTAAGTTCAGTCATTGAACCGGCTTTGATCCTGATGATCGGCGGCGCCGTTGGCTTTTTTGCAATTTCTGTTATACAACCAATGTACACCGTGATGGATTACATCGGGTAGCTTTTTTCTTGGGCTGGGGGAATGAATATTTTTTGAGACTGCGGCCCGACAGTCCTCGCTTCAAAAAATATTCATTCCCCCAGCCAGATTACAAAAAATATTCTCTATGCGCATTGCAATTGATGCCCGTTTTTTAAACCCGGAGAACAGGGGACTGTCAACTTATACCCGAAATTTGGTTTTTGGGCTGGAGAAGATTGATAAAAAAAATAAATATTATATTTTATTGCGTCGAAGAGATTGCGCGACACTTCAGTTCAAGAACCCTAATTTCAAAAAAGTCCCCGCTGAAGCCCATTGGTATGGAACCAAGGAACAAATTATTATTCCGGGAATCTTAAATAAAATAAGGCCTGACTTGGTGCACTTTCCACATTTCAATGTGCCAGTTCTATACAATCGTCCCTTCATCACTACCATACACGACTTGATCCTTTTTGCTTTCCCCACCAAGAAAGCTACTACCTTGGGGCCGATAAAATACGCTCTCAAAAATTGGGCGTATAAGGCGACCATCAATCACGCGGTTAAAAAATCCAAAGCGATCATTGCGGTTTCGGAAGGAACCCGGAAAGACATTATCAAATTTTTTCCCCGGGTGGAGGAAAATAATATTCATACAATTTATGAAGGGGCGGGGGCTTCAAAAAATACCGATCTAAAATCTTGTTCAAAATTATCCGAAAAAAATCGGCGCGAGTGGCTCCAAAAGCGACTCTCGATAAAATTTCCTTTTATATTTTATATTGGCGGAGCATATCCTCACAAAAATTTAGGGCGATTAATTTTAGCTTTTAAGCTGGTCCAGAAAAAAAATAAAAACCTAAATTTGGTGATCGCGGGAGGAAACGACTACTTTTTTTCCCGCTTGAAAAATTTGGTTAAACGAAAAAATATTCAAAATGTGTTTTTCCCCGGTTTTGTTTCCGACCAAAAAACTTTGGAGTGTTTATATCAAGAAGCATTGTTTTGTATTTTTCCTTCCTTATATGAAGGCTTTGGCCTACCACCTTTGGAGGCCCTCAAAAGAGGCAAGCTGGTTTTATGCAATAACGGTACCTGTTTTCCCGAAATTCTGGGCGACTCGGTAATTTATTTTAACGGTAAATCTATCGGTGATATTAGTTGCGGGGTTAATGATGCCGTGGCCAATCTGGAAAAACACAGAGAAGTTTACTTACCTAAAGCCCCAGCCACCCTCGCAAAATACAGCTGGACCAAAATGGCTAGAGAGACCTTGGAATTATATAAACAAACAATTGGACATTAGTAAAACTGATTTTCGATGGTATAATATTTTTGATTTGGACTAGCGGGCGGACTAGGGTTTTTTGTAATTCTGAAACGTAAGTTGTAAGCGCCATTAAATGTCTCTGGATCTGATAAAAAAACAAAAAGAGAACATCCGGAAAGAGAAGAAAAAAGTCACCCGAAGTGATGCTTTTACGCATCCGTTGGCTTACCAGCCCTTGGTTAAAGGCCGAGAAGAAGCTATTAAAGAGGAAATTGGCAAAACCAAAGAAAAATCGGCTTTGGATTCTTTTTATCGGATGAAGAACCGAGCGCCCCAGCCGATGCGGGGCAAAATTGGCGAGCCGGAAAAATTTCAAATCCGGCCCGACCGCAACGCCGCCAACCTCTTCCTTTCCAACATGAAAGCTTTCACGTCGGGAAAGAAAGGCGGCCACGTGTCAGACGTTTTTGCTCCCAAAGCCGGCTTGGCCGTCCGAAAGAAAACCAAGCCGAACGTCACTCCCAACTACGCCCAACCTGACCAATCTTACGCCGGCTACCACGGAAAGACCAAGCTGATGCTGAAAATAAATGCCGACCCGGCAAAATACTCCGGGGATAATTATGAGTTAATTGACCGGCTGGGGGATCTCGAAATGGACTTGCCGCGCTACGCGGAATCGGAAATCTACAACTATGAGGAGATGAAAAAAAACACTGAGCCGGGGGCAGCTTCGCCCAACCAGCCAACCAAAATCCGCATTAATGATGCGGGAGAAAAAATTTCAGTTGCTCCGAAGCAAAAACCTCCCGCCAAATACACCGGGTCGGGAACCAAAGATAAGCATGGCACCATTGTGAAATTTTCCTTTACCCGGCCGGATATCAATCTAAAATTAGATGTCGTTCCTCAACCGGCGCTGGAGACTCTGCCGATTGAGGAGGAGGAAGAAGAAGAAGAACTTAAGCAACCACCACCGCGCCCCAAGGCCATTCTGCCAATGCAAGAAGTGGCGCCGCGGTCGCCCCAAACCGCCGATTTGAGCAACCAGCCTGGACGAATTATTCCTGTTGCCAAAGCCAACCAACCGGAGGAGGAGGAAGAGGAGGCAATCCATCTCACTCAGGACTATCGGCCGGTTTCGGGATATTCTTTGCCCCGCAGAGTCAAAAAAGTTGTTCCTAAAAAAGAGAAGGCGCGCTTTACCAAAATCAAAAAAACTTTGGCCCGGCTCAGAGACAAGGCTTTGACCGTCAAATCAAAGAAGCCGGCCAAAATAATCGCTTTTCAATACCACAGTGGCAAAACTCCCGCGGCGGCAGCGCCTCCTCCCGCCAACGAGTATGAACCGCCCGAATCCGACTTTACGCCACGCCGGCCACTCAAAATCTCCACCTACCGAAAACCGCGCTCCAAATGGTCAAAAAGACTGCTCACCCGGCGGGAAGAAAGGGTCCTCGAAGACTCGTTAAATCTTTCCCGAGAATTCAAGAGCCGCTTTTTTTCTCTGCGCTCCGAAGGCGCTAAACGCTCGACCGCGATTTTGGCGGTGGGGATCGTGGTGGCGCTCACCATTCCCATGGGCGCCTACGTGCAAAAAATCATTGAAGCCAAGAACCGCATTGAAGCCAAAAGTGACGACGCTCTAAACCAGGTTCAATCAGCCAAATCGGCGATGCTCTCGGCCAAACCCGAAGAGGCCCAAAAAAACTTTGCCACCGCCTACCAGGATTTTCTATCAGCCAGCGATTCACTGGACGAAGTGGGGGGCGGCATGCTCTCAATCATCAAGGTCCTGCCCGGCGGCGGTAAAATTGAAAGCGGCCAGAATCTGATTGAGGCCGGCAAACATCTCACCGCCGCCGGGCAGATCATTTCTGAAGCTTTCACCCTTTTCCTGGGCGGCCAAGGCGCCCTAAAAAACAAGCTGTTCTCCACCACCAACCTGTCCAGCCTCAAAAACATTACTGCCTACGCTCCGCTCGAGCGCCAGGACAAAGCGGAGACTCTCACTCAAGCGATAATTCTTTTTCAGGAAAAACTGGAAAAGGCCAAGGAGGAGCTGACGGCCGCCAACGACCTGCTGGAGAAAGTCGACCTCAAGGACCTGCCGGAAGATAAGCGCAACTCTTTTTCCCAACTCAAAAACCAATTACCGGGAGCGGTTGACAGCATCAACGCTTTCTCCGGCTACTCCGGCATCATCCTCAACATTCTCGGCCACCAACAATCCAAGCAGTACCTTTTCCTCTTCGAAAATAACGACGAAATTCGCGCCACCGGTGGCTTTATCGGCACCTACGGCATAATGAAAATCGACGAAGGGAAAATTTCTCAGCTGACTATCGACGGCATCTACAATCCGGATGGCCAGCTTAAGGAGCGGGTAATCCCGCCCAAGCCAATCCAAAAAATGAGCGCCACCTGGTCGATGCACGACGCCAATTGGTGGCCGGATTTTCCCAAAAGCGCCGAGAAAGCGGCTTGGTTCTACGAAAAAACCGGCGGCCCCTCCGTGGACGGCGTGATTGCCATCACCCCCAAAATCATGGAAGATTTTTTGCGCATCACCGGTCCCATCACTTTGGACCAGTACGGCGTAACGGTGGACGCGGATAACTTCGTGGAAATCACCCAATACAAGGTGGAAAAAGACTACGATAGGCAACTCAACCGGCCCAAGCAGATTCTGGCTGACCTGGCGCCGGTGGTCTTGGAAAAAATTATGAGCGCGCCACCGGAAAAATGGGTGGAGGTTTTGAACGCCTTTTCCGACAACTTGGAGAGAAGAGAAATCCAGGCCTACTTTTTCGACGCCAGCGTCCAGAAGCAGGTGTCCAGTTTGGGTTGGTCCGGCGAAGTTCTCCAAACTCCCAAGGACTACCTGGCAGTGATCAACACCAACATCAGCGGCCTCAAAACCGATAAAGTGATTGCCCAAAAAATCAGCCACCAGGCGGAAATCAAGCCCGACGGTTCAATTGTCGACACAGTGACCGTCACCCGCACCCACAATGGCGGCCACGAAAAATACGATTATTATAACGCGGTCAATTCCGACTGGCTGCGTATCTATGTTCCCAAGGGCAGCGAGCTGTTGCACGCGGAAGGTTATACCCGCGAGGTGGACAGCCCGCCGGTCGACTATCAAAAACTGGGTTTTGTTTCGGACGAAATGGTGGCCGACGAAGAAAATAGCACCAACATTGACCAGTACACCGGCACCCGGGTCTACGAGGATTCCGATAAAACCGTATTTGCCAACTGGACCTACGTTTCGCCGGGCGAAACTCTCACCGTGAAATATTCCTACCTGCTGCCTTTCAAATTGCGCTTTGACGACCTCAAAAAACCGGCCGACACTTACAGTCTACTGCTGCAAAAACAAGCCGGCGACGAGAACTCCACTTTTTCCTCCACTGTGACGGGCCTTGCGGATTTCGACTCAATCTATCAATATCCGGACAATCTCACCTTGCCGGAGTGGAAAATCGAAGACAAGCTCATCAAGGACCTTTTCGCCGGCGTAGTGTTGGTCCCGAAAGGCACCAAAGTGGAATAAGTTAAAATTGTTTATCAAATCCTGGGATAAATAAAAATTTTTATTTATCCCAGGATTTCTAAGAATATTTCATAATGACTCCCTTAGGCAAAAAAATTTCTTTTTTCGAAAATATCGGGCGTACTCTCACGAGGGCGGCCTTTGTGGTCGGATTTTTTTCGCTGGCCGCCAGCTTCCTGGGGATGTTCCGCGACCGGATGCTGGCGGGCTATTTCGGCGCCGGCCCGGAGCTGGACGTCTACTACGCGGCCTTCCGCGTGCCGGACTTTTTCTTCAATACGATTTTGGTGAGCATCACCTCTTCGGCCTTTTTGCCGGTACTCACTCGCTATCTTCACCGGCCCGGTCAAAAATCCTCAGTCCAAAAGCCCGCCAAATCCGAGCCGAAAAATTTGCTGTTTCCACCGGAAGCCCAAGACTTCATCGAGAGCCTGACTTCGCTACTGATGCTGGGGCTCTTCGTGGTCACCCTGGTTCTCTGGGCAATCACGCCCTTCCTGACCCACTGGATCGCCCCGGGATTTTCGCCCGAGCAGCAGCAAGCCACCGTGACCCTTACCCGCATTATGCTGATTTCACCAATTTTTCTCAGCTTTTCGGGAATCCTCGGCAACATTTTGAACCTGCGCAATTACTTCTTTTTCTACTCGCTCACCCCTTTTGTCTATAACTTTGGTTCAATTTTCGCGATTTTGTTTTTCGTCCCCCGCTACGGCATTACCGGCTTGGCTTGGGGCATTGTGCTGGGCGCTATTTTACATTTTGCCATCCAATTTTTTCCCGCTTTGTCAATGGGCTTACGAATCAACTGGCGCTGGGATCCTTTTCACCCAGGAATCAAAAAAGTGCTCAAAATGATGCTGCCACGCAGCTTCCATCTGGGTCTGCTGCAAGGCAATTTGATAATCACCACCTTGTTGGCCTCCATCCTGCCCACCGGTTCGCTCACCGTCTTCACTTTGGCCAACAACATTCAGGGTTTGCCGCTGGGGTTGTTTGCCGCCTCTTTCGCTATCGCCGTTTTTCCCACCTTGTCCATTTTGGCTGCCAAAGAGGACACGGAAAAATTCCGGAACGAATTTTCTCACGTGATGTGCCAAATCCTGTTTTTCATCATTCCGCTTTCGGTGATGATCATCATTTTGCGGGCCCAAATGGTCCGCCTGATTCTGGGCACCGGAAGATTCAATTGGGAAGACACGGTGCTCACCCTCAATGTCTTGGGTGTACTGGCCATCAGTCTTTTCGCCCAAGGGTTGAACTTGTTGTTTGTCCGCGCCTATTTCGCTTTGCATGACACCGTCACCCCCCTCAAATCTGCTATTGTGGGGGTGATCGTCAACATCGCCATCGGCGCTTTGGCCGTCAAGCGCTGGGATTGGATTTCGCCCCTGCTCGCCAAAAATTCCCACCTGGCCAATCTGGATTCGCCCATTATGGGCTTGGCGCTGGCCTACACTTTTTCCCAAATCGCCATTTTCATTTTCCTGTTTGTGGGCCTGCATTCCTATCTCAAAGGCATTGAAACCGCTGAACTGAAAAAATCGCTGGGAAAAATTGCCTTGGCCACCCTGGTTATGGGCGCCATCACCCAACTGCTGAAATGGGCTTGGGGAGCGCTGATTCCCCTTTCCACTTTCACGGCCGTGGCCGGTCAAATTGTCACGTCAGGCCTCGTCGGGGTTGCGGTTTATTTATTAATCAGTAAAATTCTAAGAAGCAAGGAATTAATTGATTTTTATAATGAGTGCCCCAAAATCCTCCGCCGCAAAAAAGTTGTCTCCGAATAAAAACAAAGCGCCGGAATCCCTGCCTGACCGGCAGGCTGGCTGGCTAAACCGCATCGACTATCTGCCGCTGGTTCAAAAAACCGCTCAAATTTTCTGGACCCACAAAAAACGCCTGATCGGTATCGCAATTCTGTTGCTACTCACCGGCGGACAGGCGGTGACTTTCAATTCCTCTTTTAACAGTAATTTCAGTGGTGGGGGATCAAGCTCAAGCCAGAATTCCTCCAGCGAAAATCCCGACTGGCAAAAAACTCTCGATAGCATCGAGAATCAGGAGAATTTCAAAATGCAGGCGCGCCAATGGCTGGAGAACAAGCCAAAATTTTATTCCGGGGTGGCCTTGGCGGCCTTAGGAGCCCTGTTTTTCATCCTCATTCTGCTGACCCTCTTTTTCCTCAACTGCTATTTTCACCTGCTCCTGGTGAGCACAGTAAAACAACTCGAAACCGGCAAGCCCAAATCCAAAGCAGTCATTAAGCGAGAGATTCGCGGCCGTTGGAAAAAATTGGCCCTGATGCGCGTCATCTTCGGCTTGGTCTACCTGGGAAGCCTGGCGCTGTTTATGTTTCCCGCCCTCTTTTTTGTCTTTCAAAAATCCTGGCCACTGGCCATCACCATGGGAGGTTTTGCCCTGATAGCCATCTTCATTGTCTTCATGATGATCAGCTACGTGTTCCGCTACAGCTTCTACTACCTGGCCACCTGCAATTTGAGCATCCGGGCCGCGGTGGACAGCGGCTACGAAGTCTTTGCCAAGTTCTGGAAGGAAAGCCTGCTCACCAGCCTGGTAAACTTCGGGGTAGGGATCCTGGCGGCCATCGCGATCATAACCGTAATGTTTTTGAGCTTGATTGCCCTCGCCCTGATTGCCGGACTGGTCTGGCTGATAATTTTCCTGGTGGCCGGACTGGCCCACGCGGCGGGAATCGCCATTGGAGTGGGAATTGTGGTGGTGCTGATTCCCTTGATTGTTATCGGCATCATCCTCGCCGCCAGCTGGCAAGCGCTGGTGGTGATTTTTTGGTACCTGATCTTCAACCAAATCGCCGGTTGCAAAATTCCCGAAACGGAAAAAGAGCCGGCCCTCGCCAAAAACAAAAAACCGGCCCCCAAGCCGGTCATCCAGAAAGAAGAGGAGTAGAGATTTGCTCTATTGACATTATGTTATATTCCAATATAATGGAAATATATCCATAAATTTGGAATTATGTACAACATCTTAAGCGCCCTCTTTGCTACATCAGAACAAAAGATCGTCAATTTCTTAGCTGCTAATTCTGGGGAAGAATTCACCGAAAAAGCTATTTCCAAAGCCACTGGCGTTAAAAAGTCAGCGGTTAATCTAGCTTTACGGAGAATAATTAAGCTTAAAATTATTGAACGGAAAAAAATTGGCCGTAATTCTCTCAACAAAATTGCGGAAAATAACGTTATTGCAAAAGAAATAAAAGTGTTGCAGAATATTTTAATTTTGTTTCCCCTCCTGGAGAAGTTAAAAACGGAAAGCCAAAAAATAATTCTTTTTGGCTCAAGCGCGGAAGGGAAGAACGAAAAGAAGAGCGACTTTGATTTATTTATCCAGACAAATAGTCCCGCCAAAGTAAACAAGATCATTCTATCATCGCCGCTTCGGGAAAAACTTCAGCCAGTAGTAAAAAAGCCTAAAGACATGCTTAAAATTAACAAGAACAAGCCTTTGCTTTTTCAAGAAATCGAAAGGGGCAGGGTACTTTGGGAAAAATATGAAGAATAAAGAATTAGAAAAATGTATTCAGAGGAAAAAGATCATAAAGTTGCCAAGAGCTACTACTCTGGTTCCCAAAGAGTTGGGTTTAGCCTCGGAAGATTTAAAATTTGCCAAAGATAGCTTCAAAAAGAAAAATTACAAATGGGCGATAATTCAATCCTACTATTCGATGTTTCACACCGCCCGGGCTCTGATTTACAAAAAGGGTTACCGAGAAAAAAGCCATTTCTGCTTAATTGAAGCGGTAAGGGGCTTATATATTTTAGAAGGGAAATTGAATTTCAAATTTATCGAAGCGATGCAGTTAGGTAAAATCCTTAGAGAGAACGCTGACTATTACGGTGACTTTGACAAGTCGAGCGCGAAAGAAATGCTGGATATTACGGCAAATTTTATTACCGAAGCCAAGAAAATTTTATAAAAAAATTGAAAATTAGCTTTTTGTGTGTTATATAAAATAATTATGGCTCCATCGTCTAGTGGTTAGGACAGCGGGTTTTCAGTCCGCTAACCGGGGTTCGAATCCCCGTGGAGCTACAAACCAAATTTATGCCAATAAAATACAGGCGGTTAAAAGAAAAGGATATTCCCAGAATATTGGAGATGGCTGGTGAGCCGGAGTATCAAAAGGAGGTAAAAGTAACTGACCAAACCGCTTTCTGGACGGCGGAAGAGTTAAAAAATTGGGTCAAAAAATCCAAGGATCCTTTGATCGTGGCCGAGGATAATAAGAAAATAATTGGTTTTATTCTATTTACCGTCCATCACGCTACCGGAAAAGCCACCCTTGAAAATATTTTGGTAAGCCCCAAATATCGGGGGAAGGGAATTGGCACCAAGCTTTTGAAAACCGCCTTGGAAGAGCTTAAAAAACAAGGAGTTAAATATATCTGCGCCCTAGCCAGAAATGATAATGAAGAGGTAATCAGCTTTTTATTGAACAGCGGTTTAAAAGACGGCTACGAATTTATCTGGTTCGAAAAAACCTGGCGGAAGTAATATTGTAGAGATTTTTTTGTTTCATGCAAAAACGCCCCGCAGGGCGTTTTTTCGGCTACTTGTGCTTCGGTGATGGTACACACCACTTACTTTGAAGAAAGCTCCACACAAGATTTATACTACCTAAATTATCAATAATTATTGTCTTCTGTCAAATTTTTCTTAAAATTGCACGCAATTAAATTCCGAATTTCTTGTAAGGAAAATGAATTCTATATTTAATCGAGCCCTCTAGCAATTTGTAAAAATGATCGTATCCATAAGTATATTTTCCGTAAATAACGTTGGCCAACACATCAGCTACCTGTAAAATATAATGGCTTTTTGAATCTTCATAGCTGAACGTAATCGACCCTTTATACTTCCAGTTGGTGAACGCCAGAATCTTTATATATTCGGCCAACGAGTGCAAAGAAGCAACCTTTATTGAATGATTGTCTAGAATAACTTGAATTTCTTTTTCCTTTGTCGATTTGATAATTTTCCCCAGCAAATGAGATATCAAATAATTATAACAAATGTTCTTATCGTTAAGGATTCTGGAATCCAAGTGTCTTTTTTCGGCAACAATATATGAACAGGAAAAATCATTTTTATCGCATATCCTGTTCAAGATATATTGTTTTTGAGGAAAAGTGAGTTTAGAAGTTTTAATTTCTGGTAGGGCGCAGTTCCCAACTTTAAATTTAATACAGCTCCTCTTAATTATCTTCTTTAATCTTTTCGCTTTATTTTTATCGGGAATAACAGAAGCAATTACAAAAAATTTTCCTTTCCTACCTAAATTTCCGGATTCATCAATATATATTTGCATATTAGTATTAAAAATATATTACCCACTCTAATTTCAAAAAAATAATTTTGTAAAATTTCGTATTTCGACAAGCCTAGACCTTGATTTTTTGTAAGATTCATAGTAGTATTGGGCCACGGGAGTGACAAGTTTCGCTGGAAGTAGAGAGGAATTGACGCAAGCCGAACGTGGGTGCGTTAGGCCCACAAGGTCATATTTGCAAACCTTACCAAAGTAGTTAAGGAGAAAATCGCCGCTTTCGTCGGCGCTCCTTCTATGGCATACGCAGTAGCTTAATAACCTAACTGCCGTGGCCCTCCTTGATTTCTGATAGAGGAGACGCTGCGCTATATATCAGAATAGGCAGGGCAATTTGCTTTCGGTTGTCCGCCGAAATATTTGAAAGCAGGACGGGAGCCCATTTTGTCTGGTTTCAAACTTCCGTCCCACGAAAAATCAGACTAAGCTTGTAGGGTTGGTTTTTCAATACTTTCCAGACGTCGGTGCAACTCCGGCCACTTCCACCAGAAAATATTGTAAAGGTTACATAACTTCAAAATTTTTTTAGGACTCCTTTCGGTCGATAAAAAAATTTTTTAAGTTCTGTAACCTCGATGACTAGTATATAATAATTAACTTATAATTTGAGAAGAGTTAGAACAAACGAACAAATCTGGAGCAGGGAAGTCCGGCTCATTGATGAGCAAGGACAACAATTGGGAATCATGTCGCGCGACGCCGCTTTGCAGATCGCCCGCGACCGCGAACTCGACCTAGTCGAAGTGAGTCCCGATTCCCGCCCTCCAGTGTGCCGCATCATCAACTACGACAAGTACCGTTACCAGCTGGAGAAAAAAGAAAAACAACAGCGCAAAACCAGCAAAAAAACCGAATTAAAAGAAGTCCGTTTGGGAGTGCGCACCGGCGAACACGACTTGGATTTCAAACGGAAGAAAGCACTCGCGTTCCTCAAAGAAGGACGCAAAGTGAAGATTGAACTGGTGATGCGAGGGCGCGAACGCGCCCACCGAGACCTGGCCCGTGAGGTCTTGAATTCTTTTTTGACCCGGATCCAGTCGGAAGCTCCGGTGAAAGTCGAGCAATCGATTATGGGCAGCCCAAGAGGATTCAATTGCGTGATTTCCCAGGGTTAAATTTCAACTTGACTAAAAATTTTTTTGGTATGGAACCCCACGCCTTTACAGGCGTGGTGCCTCAGAGCTCAAGCTGTGCTTGTCCAGCATCTTCTTCGGCCTGCTCCTTGACATAACGCCTGATTATTTCCTCGTTAATTCCCACGGTTGA